>Ga0181596_10000326_pt1 | contig 49427 bp, 36 predicted proteins | sample 041ome_6_FD_148655 | JGI IMG/M metagenome (GOLD analysis project Ga0181596, IMG submission 148655) | Coastal salt marsh microbial communities from the Groves Creek Marsh, Skidaway Island, Georgia - 041402US metaG (spades assembly) | ecosystem: Environmental > Aquatic > Marine > Intertidal zone... | reverse complement strand
CCTCTGCAACACCTTTAATCGCAAGATTGTTTGACTCGGTTGCGCCGGAGGTAAAAACGATTTCTCTTGGATCGCAGTTGAGCGCGTCGCTAATTTGGTTTCTTGCAACATCTACCGCTTCTTCAGCCATCCAGCCGAACCGATAACTGCGTGAAGCAGGATTGCCGAAGTTTCCATCAAGAGTAAGGCACTTTGCCATTACCTCAGCAACCTTTGGATCTACCGGCGTAGTCGCTGCGTAATCTAGATAAATGGGTGTTGATAAAGCCATGCGATAGTCAAAACCTACTTAAAGTTGGATACTTACTTCAATGTCGTTAGTCATATGACGAAGCGATGCGTTACTGTCTTGACGACCAGCCACCTCTTGTACATCTCTCTTTGCCATTAACTCACCCAACGTGATTGAATTCAAAAACGTGGCGATACGATCGCTCAAGTCTTGCCATAAACTATGGGTTAGGCAGCGATCGCCTCCTTGACAGTCAGCTTGACCTTGGCAGCGTGTGGCGTCTATCGACTCATCAACGGCGCGAATGACTTCACCTATTGCTATCTTGCTCGCCTCTCGGCCCAGTAAATAACCACCGCCGGGACCACGAACACTGTCTACTAATTTCTCTTTGCGAAGGCGTGAAAAGAGCTGTTCGAGATAAGATAAAGAAATTTCTTGTCGTTCTGAAATGTCGGCAAGAGGCACTGGACCACGCTTTGAGTGCAAAGCGACATCAAGCATTGCGGTTACCGCATAGCGCCCTTTAGAAGTGAGTTTCATTGAATTCTCCCGCCGTTTTATAATGACGGAAATTCTCACATACCCGACTAAAATGGTCAAGTATAAAACCTAGTAAAACAGTCAAGTATTATTTGTAATTTCCAATCCAAAGCTGGAACGGTTTCTAACGAGTCTGGAATCTTAGGACTTTCAGCATGCGGCTTCTTTAGCGGACTAATTTGAGCATCGCTCGCCGTTTTCAGTAGCGATGTCGCTTTGGAAGATTTTTATCATTTAATCCATATCTGAAGATATGACATTAACAACCTGATTTTTTATTTCCCGAAGGCAGCTATGAGCGTAAAGCGGACATCGGGACAACCAATGCGTTGGTCCGCTTCAGACAAGGCGCAGACCTTTAGGGGAAGCCTTTAATTTTCCGAATTGTGCCTAAAGCTGCTGTTCGAATATTTGTAATTAAATGGCAAACGAGTACATATAGCCGCCTCTGAAAAGGAATGCTTAGACATTCCAGTTATCTTTGTTCACTTGATTAGATCTTTTCTTAACAGTTTAGCAATGTGCCACATATCCTGATCACCGTAATATTTCAACGAATTTCCCGTATGAACTATTACTATTTGCAAGTCTGGTATAACGTAGATATTTTGACCAAGATTACCAGTTGCAAAAAACTGCTTTGTGCCATCGCAATTAACATGGCCCCACCAATGAAGACTGTAATATGTTCTCTCACAATTATTGTTGTTGAACCAGTCTGGATAGATGTCCGGCGAAGAGTTAGAAATTTCAGAAAGGCTTTGCTTTACCCACGACGCTGATATTAACTGCTTTCCCTGCCACTCGCCGTTATTAAGATACAACATACCAAACCTCGCGTAATCAATAGCTCTAGCTACCAATCGGCTGGGCATGTATTCAAAAGCAGACTCCCTGCTGTCTAGTGAGAAAAATGCATCGTATTCCATAATTTGTTGCCATAATTTTTCTTCTAGGTAATTGGAAACGGTTTTACCCGTAGCATTTTCAATAATCATTCCTAGAAAACTTGTATTGTAATTGTTGTATTCGAAAAGCTCTCCGGGGTCATTTTCAACTTCGATATCGTTGAGCAGCCTATCTCGCATATGATTGTGATAATACCCAATAGCCTCGTCGTGCCAAGGTGAATGAATATTGGTAAAAGGTATATAGTGAGTCGTATATTTCAATCCTGATCTCATTTCCAATAAATGGCGAATAGTGATGCTATTAAACCTAATGTCTCGCTCAGCTAAAATCGGTATGTATTTTACAATTGAGTCATCAACACTTTCGATAACGCCTTCATCAATCGCTACCCCAATTAAAAACGATATAAATGACTTAGCCATTGATTGAGAGTGAAAAAAAGATTCCCTTGAAAAACCATTAAAGTATTTCTCGTAGAGAATTTCGTCGTTACGAATGACGATAAGAGACGTAGTTTGAGACTTCAAAGCCCAGTCGTCGAAAGAATCAAAACCAGATACTTCTAGTCGTCTGTCAAATAGCGACTCAATATATTGCTCTCGGGATTTCGATTGGAATTTTGACGGTGAACTACTCTCTTCAATCGAACGCTTAGGGAAGAATTGATAATCGTTATTATCTGCAACATGCATTGTTACTAAACGAAAAACATACGTTGGTGAATATTGTATGGAGAGCAGTAATGCTAATGCGCAGACAAAAGCAAAAGAGAATATCGTTAGCGACATTACTAATTTTTTCATAAACATTCCCTGTTACTCTCTTTTTGTCCCATCAAAATAATACGCGATTACCAATATCTGTAAACTATTCGGTCGCCAACCCGATGAACGAAATAGTAAATTTGGTCCAAGTGAGTGTCCGCGTATTGCTTATAGCGGACAAGCGCGTTAGTAACTTCTAATGTCCGCTTTACGTACGTTTCAGTCCCTAGTGCTAGTTGTACATTGAGAGACAAGGAGCCGCCGTTCGTCCTCTACCTATGGGCATATGAATGCTTAAGTAAACTAGGCAGAAAAAGGAAGAGAAACTAAACGATAAGTATTCTTGGGACTGACTCACGAGTTGCCCAAAACACTTTCAATCCAGTCCCCGTAATTTGACACCCTAACTTGATAAGCAGTAGTACCATATAAACCGCCTTTAAAATTAGCAAGATCTCCACGCCAAAATTGCCAACTCGATAAACCAACCAAATAAGTCTTACCGTTTTCAGTTATCACTGAAGCTCCGCCACTATCACCAGCACCGTGCATTCCTTCAAGGGGCAATGCTTCAGGTGGCTTATTAAATTTATATGAGAGCCAGTTTCCTTTTGAAGATTCAATAATGTTTCTAAAATGGTTTAATTCTCGCAATGATTTTGTTTCGAGGTTTTCACCAATTTCTCCGTTACCTGTTGCTCCACGACCAAATACCGTGATTTCTTTACCCGCTTGGTCAATGTTTGGGTAGATATCAATTGGTTCACTCGTTGTAACAGGGGAAGATAGCTTTATTAGAGCTATATCACTTCTAGATTCTAGAAACTTCATTAAGGGAGCTGCATCACCTTTAAAGAGAACCCCATCTGGTTCAATATAAAGTGGATGTATGTGAACCTCTTCTATTTCAAAGATTTTATCGCCAACGCGTAATTTTTTACCTATGTAATTATAAAAAATGGTATGAGCGACTGTCACAACCCATTGAGGTTTTATCAATACCCCATGACCTTCGTGAGGTAGGTCAATTAAGTATTCGGGTACTTTTTCTAAGACATAATTGCGGGAGGGAATATCGTGCCGTTTCACTACAGCATTGCTACTAGTTGCAATGAAAAAAGCAAAAAATAAAACCAAAATTTTCATATTACATCCATGTAGATTTAGGGCTAACTAAAAGCTGCGAACATAGCTCCCATACTAACACTCGTTTTGACTGAAAAACCATCTAGCATTTACTCATGGAGAGGATATTAGACGTCCGCATCACTTACAAATGTGCCTGCTCATCAACGGCAGCTTCTGGCACAACGCAGAAGTAGCCAGTCAATAATCTGTTCGTCCGCAACTTGACTCAAACGGACTTCCAAAATTCATCAGAAGAAACTCCACTCAACGCTCGAATCAGCTGTGTAAATGCTAAAGTTTAGAAAACACAAAAAAGGCGAACCACTCGGTTCGCCTTTCAAATCAATCAAGCTTTAGCAGCAATACTACTAAACCACCCTATTCCTCAGAATAGCTCTCAATGCTAGGGCAAGAACAAACTAGGTTGCGGTCACCATATACGTCATCTATACGGTTAACTGTTGGCCAGAATTTGTTTCTGTGAACTTCTGGTGCTGGGTACGCCGCTAGCATACGGTCGTAGCTGCGGTTCCAGTCGCTGTCACAGATATCTGCTAGCGTGTGCGGTGCATTGTGTAGTGGGTTGTCGATGGCATCCCACTCGCCGCTTTCTACTTTCGCTACTTCTTGACGAATGCTAATCATGGCATTAATGAAACGGTCTAGCTCGTACTTAGCTTCCGACTCTGTTGGCTCAATCATAAGCGTACCCGCTACTGGGAAGCTCATGGTTGGCGCGTGGAAGCCATAGTCGTTTAGGCGCTTCGCTATGTCTACTTCGGTAACACCGCTTGCTTCTTTAAGCGGGCGCAGGTCAACAATACATTCGTGCGCAACACGGCCATTATTACCTTTGTAAAGTACCTTGTAGTGCCCTTCTAGCTTCTTCGCTACGTAGTTAGCGTTAAGAATAGCCACTTCGGTTGCACGGCGTAGGCCTTCGCTACCCATCATTTTGATGTACATGTAGCTAATAGGCAGAATAGATGCACTACCCCATGGCGCTGCCGAAACCGCACCACAGTCTTTACCTGCTGTCGCTACGTCTACCACTGTGTGGTTTGGTAGGAATGGTGCAAGGTGCGATTTAACACCAATCGGTCCCATACCTGGGCCGCCACCACCGTGTGGAATACAGAAGGTTTTATGTAGGTTAAGGTGCGATACATCTGAACCAATGAAACCAGGTGACGTAATGCCCACCTGCGCGTTCATGTTCGCGCCGTCCATGTAAACCTGACCGCCGTGCTCGTGAACAATGTCACAAATCTCGCGTACGGTTTCTTCGTATACACCGTGGGTAGACGGGTATGTGATCATGGCACAAGACAGGTTCTCACCCACTTCTTCGGCCTTCTTGCGAAGGTCGTTAAGGTCTACGTTACCGTTTGAATCACAGGCAACAACCACCACTTTTAGGCTAACCATTTGCGCAGACGCTGGGTTAGTACCGTGGGCAGAGCTTGGAATTAGGCACACGTTTCTGTGACCTTCCCCGCGGCTCTCGTGGTAACGCTGAATAGCTAATAGGCCTGCGTATTCACCCTGTGCACCAGAGTTAGGCTGCATTGAAAGTGCGTCGTAACCCGTTACGTTAATTAGCCACTTGGCTAGCTCGGCAATCATTTCTTGATAGCCTGTTGCTTGATCTAGCGGTGCAAACGGGTGAAGCTGGCCAAATTCAGCCCACGTTACTGGGATCATTTCAGCCGTTGCGTTTAGCTTCATAGTGCACGAACCCAATGAAATCATTGAGTGGTTAAGGGCCAAGTCTTTGTTCTCAAGGCTCTTGATATAACGCAGCATCTCTGTTTCAGAGTGATACTTGTTAAATACTTCGTGCGTAAGAATGTCGCTTTTACGAACTAGCGCATCAGGAATAGATTTCACGTCTTGCGTGGTAACTTCAGCGTCTAGGCCTTCAACCGTTAATCCGTGACCGTCACCTAGAATAACATCGAATAGCGCAACAATGTCTTCACGAGTTGTGGTTTCATCAAGTGCAACACCTACTGCGCCTTCTAAGTCAGCACGTAGGTTCATGCCTTTTGCATATGCTTTTGCTAGTACGTCTTCCTTGTTGTCTACCATTACGGTTAGCGTGTCAAAGTACGTGCTGTGCTTAAGGGCTACGCCTTTTTCTGCACCTTTTTGTGTTAAACCAGTAGCAAGAATGTCAGCAAAACGGTGAATGCGCTCAGCAATGGTTTTAAGGCCTTGTGGACCGTGGTACACCGCGTAGAAGCTTGCCATGTTGGCAAGTAGTACCTGCGCTGTACAGATGTTCGAGTTCGCTTTTTCACGGCGAATGTGCTGTTCACGTGTTTGTAGCGCCATGCGCAGTGCTTGACGGCCACGGGTGTCTTTACTTACACCAATAATGCGTCCTGGTAGTGAACGCTTGTAGCTGTCGCGTGTTGCAAAGAATGCCGCGTGCGGACCGCCGTAGCCCATTGGTACACCAAAGCGCTGTGCACTGCCAAGTGCAACGTCTGCACCTAGCTCGCCTGGCGACTTAAGCATGACCAAGCTCATTAGGTCTGCCGCTACTGCAACAATACCCTTGTTCGCCTGTACCGCAGCAATGATGTCGCTGATGTCTTTTACTTCACCTGTGGTAGTTGGGTATTGCAGTAGCGCACCAAATATGTCGTGCTCTGCCGCTTCTTCAGCTGCACCTTTGATGATTTCAAAGCCGAACATTTCCGCACGAGTTTCAACCACGTCAATAGTTTGTGGGTGTACGTCGTTAGCAATAAAGAAAGCGTTCGATTTTTTGTTTTTAGATACGCGCTTGGCAAGGCCCATCGCTTCTGCGGCTGCCGTAGCTTCGTCAAGCAATGATGCCGACGCTAGCTCTAGGCCTGTAAGGTCGATAGTAACTTGTTGGAAGTTAAGAATAGCTTCTAAACGGCCTTGTGCGATCTCCGGCTGATAAGGCGTGTATGCTGTGTACCAACCTGGGTTTTCTAGCACGTTGCGCAGAATTACGTTTGGTACGTGTGTGTCGTAGTAACCCATACCAATAAAAGAACGGTTAATTTTGTTCTTTTGCGCAACCGCTTTTAATTCACTTAATGCTTCAACTTCTGTCGCACCTTCACCGCATTTTAGTGGCTCTGGTAGCGCAATACCTGCCGGTACAGTTTGCTCGATTAAATCGTCTAATGAGCTTGCACCAATGGCAGACAGCATTTCTTCAATTTCGCCTTTACCCGGGCCAATGTGACGACGGATAAATGTATCTTTTTGCTCTAATTGAGCCAATGTAGGAGAAGTATTCGACATAACGTTGTTAAGCACTCGTAATGTTTGCCGCAAGGGCGTCAATAAATCTTTAATTTAAAAAGGGGCCGAATAATATTCATGCCCCTTTATTAAATGTGTATCGAAAGAAAACCGTATAACGAATTACTCTTCGTCAATGCTGTTTTCGTAGCCTTCCGCGTCAAGTAGACCTTCTACTTCTTCAACGTCGTCAGCTTTTATTTTGAATAGCCAACCGTCGCCATAAGGGTCAGTGTTAACCAATTCAGGTGATTCTTCTAAGTCTTCGTTAATCGCAACAATTTCGCCTGAAATGGGTGCGTAGACGTCAGACGCCGCTTTCACCGATTCAGCAACACAGATATCGTCGCCAGTGCTTACCGCATCGCCAACGTCTGGCAAATCGACAAAAACCATGTCGCCAAGCAAACCTTGTGCGTGCTCAGAAATACCTACAGTGAAAACACCGTCACCATCAGGGCGAACCCATTCGTGCGTAGCGGCATAGCGTAAATCAGTTGGGATGTTGCTCATAATCGTTCCTGTTATTCTCTGTTAACTTATAAAACACTTTTTCCATTGCGAACAAAGGAGGGCTTAACCACTTTTACTGTAACCCACTTTTTGCGCATTTCCACTTCTACTGTTTCGCCAACATCACGTGGTACTCGTGCCATGGCAATTGAGTGGCCCAATGTTGGAGAAAAAGTACCGGAGGTGATAACACCCTCGCCGCTTTCAGTTTTTACTTTAAGGCCATGACGCAGCACGCCTTTTTCAGTCATTACCAAGCCTACAAGCTTGTCGGTACCCGCTTCACGCTGCGCTTCTAATGCTTTACGCCCTACGAAGTCACGATCTGCCGGTTCCCAAGTAATTGTCCAACCCATGTTAGCGGCTAGTGGCGATACGGTTTCATCCATATCTTGGCCATATAAATTCATACCCGCTTCAAGGCGTAGGGTGTCACGTGCGCCTAGGCCACATGGCTTAACGCCTGCGTCTAGTAGTGCTTGCCAGAAGCTTTCTGCTTGCTCAGCTGGCACCATAATTTCGTAGCCTGCTTCACCTGTGTAGCCTGTAGTAGCGATGAACAAGTCTTCTGCTTGTACGCCAAAAAATGGCTTCATGCCTGCAACCGCCTCTTTTTGCGCTGCACTAAATAGCGTTGCCGCTTTTTCTTTAGCGTTAGGGCCTTGTACCGCAATCATGGCAAACTCAGGGCGCTCAGAAATGGCTACGTCAAAGCCTTCTGCTTTGCTCATTAACCAGTTCATGTCTTTCTCGCGGGTTGCTGAGTTAACTACCAAGCGATAGTTAGTTTCGTCGAAATGGTAAACAATAAGGTCGTCTACAACACCGCCTTCTTCATTCAGCATGCCGCTGTATAGCGCTTTGCCTTTTTCCTTTAGTTTGGCTACATCGTTAGCCAACAAGTACTGAAGGTACGCTTTCGCTTGTGCGCCTTTAACATCTACAATGGTCATGTGAGACACATCAAACATACCCGCGTCTTGACGCACAGCGTGATGCTCTTCAATTTGTGAACCGTAGTTAATTGGCATATCCCAGCCGAAGAAATCGACCATTTTCGCACCCGCTTCAAGGTGCTTTGCGTGTAGGGCGGTGGTATTAGACATTCCACTTACTCTTTTTAATTGAAAGGTAGAAAACGAGAATGAGTATAGTGAGCTAACGTTTGTGCAACAAATTGGAAATTTTTATCAATACATTTAAAAAGCAAATGTATTAAGCTTACTGGATTAGGTATGCAAATGTAAAAGCCCCGCACATCGTCAGTAACAGGGCTTTCAAAATGAGTGATTACACCCCTTTTTATTATCGAGTTATGACCTGCATAAGAACTTGCGCATCTTCGATGGGTGTCTCTGGGATATATTGCGTTGGAATGTCCGTTTGCTTTATCCAATCACGCTCCCAATTGATCAGTGCCTCTTGCATTGAAGCATCATCAAATGGTGTCTGGGTTTCCTGTGCTATACGGTACGCAGATAAGTACATTTTCCAGCGTGGTAAATAATAATCTTTATACATTCCCTGCCAGGCTTTAGACGCATAATCTTTAAGCTTTGGTCCGCCCCATTGGGTTATTTGAAGTCGCGCATTGTTTATATAATACGCCGACTCTTGCTCAGTCTCGCCATAAGCCGACGCATCGCTCATCCACGTGTGCAGGCTTTCTTGGTGAAATCCTAGTAAGTTGTCTAACTTCGCAACGGCAACGTCTATGGAAGTCATTAGTTCATCGCCCTTTGCAAAATCGTTTACCGAATAGGCTTTTACCACTTCCTGTAGCATAAGGTCGACATGCAAAGACACTGCATGCTTCACGAAATCAACCACATCGTACTGATACAGGTACGCATTATCCATCGACTCTGCCAGTTCAAGTAGTTGCAATATGCCATCGTCTAAAGCCGTTAAGTTACCGGGATGCCCTTCAAAATCTACGATATCGACAGTTGGACGCTTAAACAGCAAATATGCACCTGCCGAGCCTTCCCACCACCGGCTTTTCCAATAGCTAACGGAAAATACCCCGTTTATCACCTGCTCCCATGCAGCAATTAGTTGAGGTGACGTCTTTCCATATCGCGCTTTGGTGTACAATTCGAGCCAATTCTTCATATCCGGCTTGGCGTTCCAAGGCAAATCGAAGAGAAACTCATAGGCCACAGAGTTATTGTGGATCCCTTCAGGGAATACACCAAACCCGGTTAGCGCGCCTTTTTTATCAGAGTTTGTCACCACGTCTAGCTGCTCGACATAGTCTGCGAAGTCAGCATAAACAGGGTCTGAACCTCCATAGTTGTGAATGAAGCCAAACACCCATGGCTTGCCTTTGAAACCTTCTGTTCGCTGCCACACGTGATATCTGTCATTTCCGATATCGTGGATCATGGCTTTTTGATCGGGAACATCTTTTAAGAACGCTTCGATAGATGCGAGGTCCCAGAATTCTTCGTCTGCGCCAAACATCCATCCTTGCATTACCCACACAGCATCAGGTGCAACCTGTGCAATAGATTCGTAGATGCGTTTTCCATAGGATGCGAGCTCAGCGTAGCGGTTCTCTTTAGAAACCGGCGGTAGCATTTCGTTAAAAGCGTCTGAGAGGTAATAGTCCTGTTCACCATAAATTTCGGTATAAAGCTCAATAAATCGCTTAGCCACTGTTTTAAAGAGGGGGTCAGCGGGGTCTAACCAATAGGTGGCTTTTTCAAAGCCAGTCCAGCGAGGCATTTCATACACTTTGGCGTCAGGAAAACGGTCTACAAATGCTTTAGGCACATAGCCGCTGAAGGCGGGCACAACAGGCTTCATACCCAATGCTTTCATGCGTTTGAGAATGTGTTTTTGAAGAACGTGCTTCTTATCGATCCAGCTCTGGGGTAGAGGACCTTCATGCCCTTCGATATTCCCCATGCGTTGCCAAGGCGTAAAGGCGGGACCGGAAAAATAATCGGCTAACTCTTGATCGGTAACATCAAAATCTTTCCACAATGCTTGCCATACGAATTCTTGTCCTTCCATGGCAACCGGATTGTTTATGCCATGTAGCGCCATCCAGTCTATTTCTTTCTCCCAACGCTCCCAATCCCACCAGGGTGTGGTATAGCCATAAGCGCAAACATTTAAGTAAGTGCGTTGTTCAAACGGGGTTATTGTTTTTGCACCATCAAAATTTTCAAACACGTCAGGAAATGCGACATTTTTTCCTTCCCAACTGATCGACAAAGCCCCCTGCTCACGCAAATATTGATAGGCGCCATAAGCCAGCGCTGTGCGACTATTTGCCAACACTTCGGCTTGCCCATCAATAACATTGACTTCAAACCAATCTGGCTCTTGGTCAGTAACTTTGATCGTTGAAATGTTTTTTACTTGTCCCTGTGTAACGCGTTCAAGAACAGCGTGAACCTCATGATCTGTTTGTTTATGCACAACGTCTGAGACTTCTTGCTGCTTTTCGCAGCCAACTAATACGGCTGATAAGCTAAGGCACAAGGCGCTTATCGAGTGTGACCACGTTTTCTTCATTGCTTAATATCCTGATAAAAATCGTAGAAGAAATGCTGCGGTTCCCCGCAGCGCCTTTGTTTTAAAATGCGTACACCGCACTTAGATAGTAGCTAGTACCTATGATACTGGTGGTCTGCCAAACTGGCTTCTCTTCAGTGAAATAGGCTTCCTCGTTATTGCCGTTAATGTTCAGCGCGCCAAAACGAAGGTTCAGTGCTTCCGTTACGTTATAACTCAGTAGAATATCAACCTGATTTCTTCCGTCGACTACCCTTCCCTCGCGAGCAAAAAACGCATCCGTATTGTCTTGAACGTATGGGCTACGGTTGTTAATGGCGACTCTTGCACTAAACGTGTCGTTTTCCCAATAGCCAATAAAGTTCCACGTTTCTTCAGAAGAATTGGTGAGAACAAAGTCTTCGCTATCTTCTGCATCGATAAAGGTATAGTTGGCCGAGAAACCAAAACCATCAATAGGTAAAAACCTGTCTAGGCTCTGGTTCCAACCTAGCTCATAGCCTTTGATAGTCGTACCACTATCATCGTTGAAGGTACTCGTGATTTCATAAATATTACCTTGCGTGTCGACGCAGTCCTCCGGCGTTCCACTGAGCGTCACGTCGCTGTAGCTATCAGGGCAAACAAATTCAGAGACCGAACCGTTTTTAATTTCCTTCCAGAACAGCGTCAGTGCTAGGCTATCCCCTTCACCGTAGTACCACTCCAGCCCTAAATCAGCTTGATCAGCCGTCAGCGCTTTCATATTAGGTTGGCCAAGGTCTACGGTGTAGGTGCGCGTGCCAAATGAATTGTTCACCGACGTCTCAGACGCGGCAATTTGTGTACGCGATGTCAACAATGGACGAACGAGCACTTTAGCCGCGGCAAAGCGCGCTTGTACTTCATCAGTCAACTCAAGTACCAGGTTTACGCTTGGTAAGAAATTGCTGTAGTCGTAGTCAAACGCCGTTTCGCCAATCACTAAACTGATTTCTGAGTTGATTGGGTTATTTTCACCGGTCAAATACGTGTTGATTGTTCTATCGGTGGTTTCATAGCGGCCACCAATGTTTCCTCTCAATGTCATTTCACCTAAATATTTTTCGAAATCGACTTTACCGTAAAACGAAAGAATATCTCGTTCTATAGAATAGGAAGACTGAGCAGCGAATAAAGTTGGAACTGTCACACCTTCCGCGACAAGCGCATCTCGGTAGGCCTGAATATCAGGTGCCACCCAGCCATGATCTATTGACATTTGATTGTCTAAGAAGTCAGTCACCATATAGTTGAACTCGCTCATAGACGGAAGGTCACTCGGATCAGCTTCACCTATGGCAAACCTGTCTGTGCGAAAGACCTCTCGATTGAATTCTTCTTTACGGTATTTTCCTCCAAATGCAAAACCGGTAAAAAATTCCCCGTCAAGCGAACGAATTGCGTCGAATTGAAGCGCACTTTCTGAAGAATCCATATATCGCGTTGCGCCGTTTGGATACTCGTTCCTTGGCATATCTGCAGGGTATAGAGAAGGGTCGGTTAAATCTTCATCCACATTAAACACAACGTTATTGCGGTCAGAAATATCCATATTGGCAGACACCGTAGTGGCTAAGATTACCGCCTCTTCTGCGTGAACAGCCTCACCTTTGGTGTAGTGAGCTACGCCAAGAAGCGTCCAGTTTTCTGTCTCGTATTTTGACTCAAGCGTAAATGCTTTACTGGTCGCCTGTTTATCTTCGGCTTGGCGGTTATTTTCAAGGGTGAAGTTGTCGATGCGTACTTGCTTGTACACGCCATTATCAGGCTCGCCGAGCAAGGTAATTTCGTCACGATCGAACAAGAAAACCTGCTGGTTCAAATCTTGTACCGTGTCGTCATCGGCATAAATGGCCGTAAACGTTGTTTCAAAGTTATCACTGGGGCGCCACTGAAGAGCACCGTTCATCAGATAGCGTTTGGTCTCCCGGTCAATACGACGATAACGTGGACGGCGAGGGATATCATTACCTTCATCGTCGCTAAACCATCTCCCCATCCAGAAGTTGTCTACCCTATCGTCAAGTGCCTGATAACCAGCGTTTAAAAATAAACCTACTGTGTCATCAGCAAATTGATCGATATAGGTAATATTACCTTTGGGAGTTACATCATCTGTGGGAGAAAACTCTGAATATTGCCCTTTAACGGAAGCAACAACTTTACGCTCACTGTATGAAAGTGGCTTGGTGGTGTCGATGTTAATGGTTCCAGACAAACCACCGGTATCCATGTCAGCACTCGGAGACTTAATGACTGCGATACTTGAAGCAAGTTCAGACTGAATGATGTCGTAACGAAAGCCGCCGGTGAAATCCGCGTTTGCCATGGTTTGGCCATTCACCGTTGTTCTGGCGTATTGCGCACCTAAACCTCGCACACTAATTGTAGAGCCTCTGCCATTGATATTTGATATCTGTACGCCTGGAATTCGCTGGATTGCCTCTGCAATATTCTCAGTAGGAAATTTACCGATATCTTCGGAAGTTATGATATCAGCAACTTTCGTTTCATCGCGCTTTAGCGCGGCAGCTTGAACCAAACTAGAGCGGAAAGTAACGTCGATGCGTTCAACGTCACTATCATTAACATCTGGAGCAGTTTGAGCCAAGACCGGCGCGGGGGCGCTCAGTATTCCTATCATAGCACTGGCGAGTAACGTTTTCTTTGGACGAGCGTTATTCATGATGTGGTTCCCATCTTCTTTGTAGTGTTTGTTGTTCAGCTTCAGGCAACCAGCTGATAAGTTTTATTTCTTATTATGTGCGGTGTTTTTTTCATCACCTGCCATTGACGCTACCAACCCATGTCAACGTTGTCAACAAAAAATAAAATGTCAGTTGAATAATGTTGAGTACTTAGAAAAATGAACCTTCTATAGGATGAAAACGTTAAACTGCGCGCTAAAGAGAAGGTTTACACGCAGAATCTCTGATTACGACCTCAAGAGAAAAACCTTTTGAATCAACAACATGAACGTCATTAGATTTCATCATCTCGATAACCATGGCAGCAGCGGTGGCGGCAATATCAAAGTTGGGCTGATCAATGGTAGTAAGGTGGGGCCAAGTTTGCGTGGCGAAGGGGCTGTTTTCAAACCCGACAATCGAAATGTCTTCTGGCACTTTAAGATCATTGAGACGCGCCATAAATACCGCTCCCGCTGCAATTTCGTCATTACACGCAAAAATCGCAGAAGGCCTCTTGGGCATGGCAAGCACTTGCTTGGCCATATCCATTCCAGATTCAAAGGTAAACTCCCCGTCAATGATAAAGTTTTTATCGAAAGGCAAACCTGCGAGTTCGTGCGCTTTTTTAAATCCCCTGACCCGGCCTAAACTCGATTCATGGGAGGCATGGAAGCCAAGAAAAGCAATATCTCTATGGCCTAACTCCAGTAAGTAGTGCGTCATTTTAAACCCCGCATCTACATCATCCACGTGCAGAACCGGAGCTAATTTGTCGGGAGGTTGCTCGCCAGATAAGATCCTGACAACCTTTGCATCTCTACTCAGTAAAAACGTCACGAGCTCTTTATTTTCTGACAACGGTGGTGTGAGGATAATACCGCCAATCTGATTTGAACCAATCATGGCTGCGAGCTCATTTCCCACTTCATCAGAATGAGAATCGGTGGGGTGAATAACCAGTTCAAACCCTTTTTTTCTGCATTCAGAGATAATGCCGTTCTGCATTTCAATGACATAGTGACTATTAGGGTTGTCGTAGACAAACGCGAGAGAAAATGGTGCTTTACGCATGACTCTTGCGGTGTGGTTTGGCTGATAGTTCAACTGTTTTATTGACTCAAGTACCTTTTCCTTTACCGATTCACTTACGTTTGGCTCTTGATTAACCACTCGCGAAACCGTTTTAAACGATACTCCGGCCAGTTTCGCGACATCCTTAATTGTTGGTTTTTTCATGAAATTCTTTTCGGTACAAGGTATTGAGTGCTAGAGAGAATAAAGTGAAAGCCCCCTTCAAGCAAATTTCCTTATCTTGTAAACGCGTTGACCGCTAACGCAATTTTTCAATTGTTTTAAAAAAGAACATTGACAACGTTGACACGAGTAAACAAAAAGAGTTAGGGTAAAGTCATTGATTATAAAAAAAGCAATAAACATGACATCAAACATGACATCAAACATGCCATCTTCAAGACTCCTGTCTCTCGATGTATTTCGCGGGCTGACTATAATCGCAATGATTGTGGTAAATAGTCCGAATACTTACGGAGAACTCTCGCACGCTCACTGGGTAGGCATTAACTTTGCCGATTTAGTGTTTCCGTTTTTCATTCTCATTGTCGGCGTGGCGATAAGCTTGGGGTTCAAAAATATTGATTCGTCTTCGCCGCAATTACCTGACATTTTGAAAAAAGTGTGGAGAAGAGCCCTTACGCTCATTGGGCTTGGACTCGTTGTTAATTTGTTTTACACCCACTTCGAACAAATAAGACTACTTGGCGTATTACAAAGAATTGGTATTGTTTATCTCGTCTGCTGCTACCTGGCAATATACTGCTCGACAAAAACCGTGGTTAAAGTGGGCGTTGCTATTTTGCTTCTGTACTGGTTATTTATTCTGCTGGTTCCCGCCCCCGGTCTTCCTAGCGGTCATCTCGTGCGTGGCGAGAATATAATAAATTGGTTCGATCAATTTGTGCCGGGTATGCTATGGCGCGGCACATGGGACCCTGAAGGGCTGCTCAGTACTTTTCCTGCCGTTGTTACGGGCATTATGGGTATGCTCATTGGTCACATTATTGTCAAAGGAAAGGGCAACTTACCTACCACGGTAATGAATTTGTTCGTTTTCGGATTTGTTACCTTTTCTCTGGGATGTATTTGGAGCCTAGGCTTTCCTTTTATTAAACAAGCATGGACCAGCTCATTTGTATTAGCCACCGGCGGAATAGGTGCCATGATCTTGGCTAGTATGATGTGGTATACCGATGTGAAAGGTTTCAGAAGCGGCACTAAAGTAGCCACCATATTTGGGGCCAACGCAATCACCGCTTACGTCCTGCATGTAATTATTGAAAAGTTTCTTGATTGGCAAGTCGCCGGTATCTCTATTCACAACAGCTACATCGGATTGATGTCCAGCATGGGCGTAAGTGACTTTTTTAGTGCAACGGTATGGGTCATTCTATTTCTCTGCGTTTGCTTTGTCCCTGTGTATGTCCTTTATCGCAAACAAATTTTCATAAAGATTTAAGGTGGAACTTGTGACTCAGAATTACTTTGTCGGCATTGACGGCGGTGGCACTAAATGTAAAGCGCGACTTGAAAACGAACAGGGTGAATTACTCGGCGAAGGATTGTCAGGCCCATGCAACCCTGCTCAGTCTGCTGATACTGCCTTCGCTTCAATAATTGAAGCGACAACACTGGCATTAGACGCAGCTGCAATTCCAACAACAAAGATAAGCGACCTGAATGTGTGTCTGGGCCTTGCGGGCGTGAACGTTCCACGCTATCGACAGACTGCTCAAAGCTGGATCCTCCCATTTAAACGGACCCACATAACCACCGATTTGCACATTGCTTGCTTAGGCGCTCATGCAGGTAAAGACGGTGCAATCATCATTACCGGTACCGGTAGTTCAGCACTAGCAAGCGTGGCTGGCAACTTAACAAGTATCGGCGGACATGGTTTCCCTTTAGGCGATAAAGCCGGTGGCGCATGGCTAGGCTTACAGGCTTTGCAATACACCCTTGAAGCACTCGATTCACTGGTGCCGCCATCCAGACTTGTTACAGATATGTGCGAGGCTCTAGGTACTGACGAACCTCAAGAAATAGTCGGTAAGTCACTGCATTACAAATCGAGTGATTTCGGTAAGTTTGCGCCAGTAGTGGTGACATGTGCTAACGATAATGATCCCGTCGCTCTTGCCATTGTAAACGAAGGCAAGCAATACCTCATCGAGGTTATCTCACACTTAGACAAACTTGGCGCTGAACGCATCTCATTGATTGGAGGTCTCTCGTCGCAGTGGGCTCAGTGGCTGCCTGAGAGCATTCGACAACGCCTACAAGCCCCGATGTGTCCGCCTGAATTTGGTGCAGTTTCATTAATAAAACACCTGGTAAAGGAGTGTTGATATGACTTACGTAACCAAAATGGCGGCTGAAGCGGCCGAGACACCCCAAGTTCTGAAGCGACAACTGGAAAGTAATACTCATATATACCGTAAGTTATCTGAAGAGATTGAAAAACACGACCCGGAATTTGTGTATATCATTGGCCGCGGCACCTCAGACCATGCAGGTGTATTTGGAAAGTATCTGATTGAGACCGAAATGGGTCTGCCGGTTGCGTCTGCCGCGCCATCCGTAAACAGCGTTTTTGGTAAATCACTGCGATTAAATCGGGCTCTTGTTTTCATCATTTCTCAGTCAGGTAGAAGCCCAGACATACTTGCCCAAGCCAAAATGGCAAAGGAAAAAGGCGCCTTATGTGTTGCGCTGGTAAATGATGAGTCTTCGCCGGTCAAAGATATCGTCGATGTTTTTGTCCCGCTTTGCGCCGGGCCTGAAATTGCTGTAGCGGCAACGAAAAGCTATCTCGCTACACTTTATGCCTTACTAAGCATTGTTGCAGCCTGCACTAAACGTCGCGATATACACGAGGCATTGCTTGCCTTACCTGCGGAGTTAGCGTCAGTAATAACAATGCCTTCCGTACTTACTGCTGAACATCTAGCACCGCTTGAGCGATGCGTAGTACTGGGCCGTGCTTTCGGTTATGCCATTTCCAGAGAGATAGCGCTTAAAATGAAAGAGGTTTGTGGAATACAGGCCGAGGCCTTCAGCAGCGCGGAATTTCTTCATGGTCCAATATCCCTTTTAAACCGCAATATTGCGATTATCGATGCCCATATTCCTGACGCATCAAGTCGCGTACACAAGGCACAAATTGAAGAAGTTGCCCGCAGAGGAGCACAAATTTTTCCTTTATTTGAGGTACCATCAGATATACACCCTCTCACTTCGGCACTTGTTGTCATGCAGCGTTTTTACTTAGATATTGAAAAGGCCGCGCGCGAGATGGGTATGGACCCAGACAGCCCTGTCGGGCTTAAAAAAGTAACGGAAACGCTCTAGCAATGAAATCTTTTTTTGCCAAACGCCTCTTTGACGGCTTTACACTCCATTCAAACGTACGTTTTGAGGTGAATAAAACGCGAGTGACTGCTTTCTATTCAGATAGTGAAGATGAAAGTAACGCTGAGGTAATCCATGAACTGGTCATTCCCGCCATGGTTGATGTTCAGGTGAACGGTGGAGGCGGCGTTCAATTTAACGAGACGCCTACCTTATCTACACTTCAGCAAATGGCAAAGGCCTATTTAAACGTGGGCACCGGTAGCTTAATGCCAACCATTATAACTGACGACATCGACGTTATGAACAAAGGCGCTGATGCCATAGCTTTAGGCCATAAATGGGATCCAGGTGCTATTCCGGGTGTCCATTTTGAAGGGCCTCACCTTAGCATAGCCAAAAAAGGCATGCATAGCTCAAAGCATATCCGCTCGCTTAGCGACAAAGAGCTGGCTTTATTTACTCGAGATGATCTGGGTAAGGTTATTGTTACTCTGGCACCAGAGGCGGTTTTACCTTCAGATATTGAGGCCCTGACGAGAGCAGGCGTTATTGTCTCTATAGGCCACACGAACGCGACGTCAGAGGATTGCTTTACCGCTTTTAATGCCGGTGCTACTGGTGCCACACATCTTTTTAATGCCATGTCACCCTTCACCAGTCGAGAGCCCGGGGTGGTTGGAGCTTCACTTTATAGAGATGACGTCTATTGCGGATTAATTGTTGATCACCATCACGTTCACCCTGTGTCAGCAACGCTAGCGATAAAGCTTAAAGGCGATAAACGACTAATGCTGGTCACCGACGCCATGGCACCAGCGGCCAGCGACGTCGACCACTTCGTCTATCAAGGGAACAAAGTCGTGCGTAAAAATAATACGTTACGTCTTGAAGACGGTACATTAGCGGGTTCACTATTAACCATGGAACAAGCCATTCAGCATACGCACTTCGACCTAAATATCGACCTGCAAGCAACGCTAAGAATGGCAACGTCAACGCCAGCGGCATTTATTAGAAGCGAAGCCAACATTGGCACATTGCGCACAGGCGCTGTCGCAAATTTTGTAACGTTGGATGAAAGTCTTAAGGTTACCCGCTGTTGGCGCAATGGCGAGCTTGCCCAGTAGGCAAACGCCCAACATGTAAGCCACTTATATCCAATGAATCGTCAACAAGACGCGCTAATAGTTAAAACAGTAAGTAAGCAAGACAGTGACATAAAAACAATATAAGAAGGAAACGCGATGCAAACTGCAGTTAAATCCACCCCGTCAACCATGCTCCCGATGGTAATAATCGGCACCTTGTTTTTCGTTTTTGGTTTTATCACGTGGCTGAATGGAGCACTCATCCCCTTCTTGCAAATTGTTTGTAATTTGAATGGAACAGAGGCGTTGCTGATCGCGTTTAGCTTTTACATTGCGTATGTTGTTATGGCGCTTCCTATGTCATTCGTGCTCAATAAAATGGGCTACAAGAACGCCATGACTTTTGGCCTTGTGTTAATTGCAGTAGGCTGCTGCCTCTTTGTTCCGGCAGCCAAAAACCAAGCATTCATATTGTTTATCACAGCCCAATTTGTCGTCGGTTCCGGTTTAACTATTCTACAAACCGCATCAAACCCATATTTGGTGAAAATTGGGCCGTCAGAAAGCGCCGCCGCAAGAATCTCCATTATGGGGTTACTCAATAAAGGTGCAGGTTGGCTTGCCCCTATGGTATTTATTGCGCTTGTACTCGGAGATTTGTCGGGTATCACTGAACAAAGTATTGCAGCGCTGCCAGAGGCTGAACGAAGTGCACAAATACAGCAATTAGCGCAAAGCCTAATCATGCCCTACTTGGGGATGGCCGCCGCGTTAGTCCTGCTTGCAATCGCACTAAGTTTTTCAGGGTTACCTGAACTCGATCTCGATGTGGAAGATCAAAAACTTGCCGAATACGGGAAAGGTAAAGGCTCGGTTTTGCAGTTCCCTCAGCTTGTCTTCGGTGTTATTGCGCTTTTTTGCTATGTAGGCGTTGAGGTTATCGCTGGCGATACTATAGGACTAGCAGGCTCACAGCTAGGCGTGCCGGGCGCACTTGGGCTTACTTCGTATACCATGTTCTTTATGGTTGTGGGGTATAGCCTTGGTTTATTACTTGCGCCTAACGTGTGTACTCAGCACCAATTACTTACCCTTTCTTCGGTATTAGGTATCGCTTTGTCTATCGGTATCCCTTTCACTAACGCTGAAAGCCAGCTCTTTGCAAGTTTTCTGTGGGGCTGGACTGGCATTACGGCACTTCCTGATCCTATTACCCTTATTGCACTACTGGGCCTTGCCAATGCCATCGTATGGCCCGCCGTTTGGCCTCTCGCTTTAGAGGGATTAGGTAAATTTACTGCGCGCGGGTCTGCACTATTGATAATGGGCATTGCAGGAGGTGCAATTATTCCTCTATTGTTTGGATTTGCGGCTGATCACTTCGGCGTGCTGAACGCTTACTGGACAACGATACCATGCTACGCCTTCATTCTTTTTTACGCTTTGAAGGGCTGGCGTTTAAGAGAATGGTAATTTAGGCGACGACGTGGTGGGTTTACGGTAGGCTTAAGTGTTATTCTTGAAGTAGTGTTTAATACCGGTGATGTCGGAATCCATATTTAACGATGAAACAGCTTTCCCTTGATACCTTACGCACCTTTGTTAGCGTTATTGAACTGGGTGGCTATGCAAAGGCGGGCGACTTTTTAGGTCGCTCTCAACCTGCCATTAGTTTACAAATAAAAAAACTTGAATCGCAGCTAAACAGAAAGCTATTCACTAAAGTGGGTCAACGTCACGTGCCCAGTGCAGACGGTAATTGGCTTTACCCTAAAGCCAAAGAAATATTAGAGCTTAATGACAACATTTTTCGAAGCCTGACCCCTGCGCCATTAAGCGGCCGATTGCGTTTAGGCATTCCTAACGAATTCGCCTCTACCTTGTTACCGGGATTAATCGGAGAGTTTTCGAAGCGCTACCCCGATGTATCGTTAGAGGTAACGTCAGCACTAAGTCGCGATCTACTTCATCCGACACAACGCGATCATTTCGATCTAATTTTGGCATTAGTTAACCCTGGCGAACAAACAGAAGGCGAAGTGGTATTAGAAGACGATGTGGTGTGGGTTGGCGACACCGCCCATCCGTTAGTTGGAAACAATATTCCATTAGTCTTAGCGCCAGATGGCTGCATGTATAGAAGCCGAGTAATTGAACAGTTGAAGCAGCAAACTTTTGCCTGGAAAATAAGCTACACTAACGCCGATTTAGGGGGGCTTGTTGCGGCTATTCAACAAGGCCTTGGCGTTACCGCGCTGGCGAAATCAAGCTTACCTGCCAACTTAGCGGTTTTGAACCACCCGCATTTACCTAAACTGGGCAAGGTGAACATTTGCTTGTTTAACCAAGACACACAGCACCCTGTTATCAGTAAGACGTTGGCCGAATTTTTTAAAGTGCGGTTGAGAGGGTAGCCTATTCATTTCCAAGTTAGGACTCATTTAATATACCAATCCACATAGATAATTACCCGCTCAGCGAGAGTTGAAATGTTCGTCACCGCGGCGAAAACACCACTAGTAACTAAAAAACAAGCGACTGGCCTTGCTTTGCAAGCGTAAAGTTAAACCCTAATTTATTGGCTTGCGCTAATTCACTTTCAATCACCCTACGTGGTTCTTCACCGGCTTTAAGGCTGTACTTAATATGGCTTATAACAATATTCATCGCCGAAAACTGACTTTTATCTTCGACTAAGTCGTGAAAACGGGTGAGCTCTTGCATCAACCAATTAGGCGTCAGGTGCCCAAACAACAATGTGTCTGGGCGATTATTGGCAAATGAAACTTCAATAACAATGCCTCTTAATGTTTTCGTTCGCATTTGTTGTGCTAGGTATTGCCATATCTTGCTTAACTTCCCTTCTTTTTCTACGCCATCTGGGCCGGTGTCACCGAAGTAAACAAACATATCGTCCTCGCTTTCAATAATGAAAGCCGTGGATTCCAAGGGGTGGCTCAGGCTAAACGGTGTTACCGTTAGCTTTGTACCTTTAATGGGCATCGATTGCTGAGGCGCTAAATCGATAACGTCGTATTTATTAAGCGTTGGTTTTATGCCTCGGTTGGTAAAATTAGCCCACGCTTGCCAATTAAAATACGTACTCCCCATCGTGTCATTTACCGACTTTAATGCATAAATCGGCTTTTCATTATCATCGGGCGAGGCCACGAGCAAACCAGCGACATGATCTAAATGTCCATGACTGATTAAGTAAGCTCTAACATGGTTATGCAAAATATTACCGTTGGCCTTAAGGCCTTCGTCTGGTCTGTTTTCAAGCCCGTCAAAAGCGTCTGATTCCAGTGCGACGTCAATACCATTGACAATTGTTCCTGCGTCCAAGGCGACAAAATTTTCCTCATGTACGCTTCGCAGTAAAAACGCGCTCAAATTACCGTCTTTGATTCCCCCGGTATCTCCTAAGGTGATTAATTGAAATGCTGGCGCCACGCTATTACTGCTCGCTTTGAACGCCGTTTCGTTTGTCTGATCGTTGCTTTTTATTGACGTTGTATTACAGGCGCTCAGCGCTGCGAGTACAAAAAAACCTAGGGTATATCTCAACATTTCTCTTCGCTCTTAAATCACGTCAGTTTTTAGGTTGTCGAATACTGACTAGAAAATAAAAAGTGTGGCCACAGACCTTTATGCCCACATCACCATAGTGGCTGCAACTCCCACAAGCAGAAGCCCTGTAATTTCACGTTTTGTCACCGTATTTTTTAGCCAGTAGTGAGACAGAAGCAAAGTTAACAGCACCTCTAACTGCCCCAATGTTTTTACCAGCGCCACATGTTGTAGCGCCATAGCCGTGAACCAACAAATAGACCCCAAGCAACTTACTGCACTTATCGCTAGCACCTGTTTTTTAGCGGCCTTTAATTGCTTAAATACCACGGGGTTAGTGAGCCCAATATAAGTGCTTAATGCAACGGTTTGGACACAGAGCACCCATAATAGAACCCAGGCTGCGCCAAGAGTATGCTGTACGCTAAGCATATGGCTGGCTTCGCGCACCAATAGTGACGTTAATGCAAAGCAGGTGCCGCAAGCAAAACCTATAACCATGGTTTTAACGCTAATACCATAAAGTCGGCCGCCACTACTTAGTATAAATACCGCGACGCCCCCTATTACAATACCCGCCCATCCTAAAGGCGTTAAATAACTTCCGAAAAAGAGCGTGCCTACTACGCCTGCCACCAAGGCCTCACTTTTCGCCAGTCCGGCCCCAACGGCAAAGTTTCTCTGCTTGAACAAAACAATCATGAAAGACGTGGCGGCTATTTGAAGAATTGACGCGCACAAAACTACAGCCATAAATGTGGCTGAAAATTGCGGCAATGTACTGGTGTTTCCCCCGTAAAGTATCAGCAAATAAACAAGTGCCAGAGGTGGGGCCAGAATAAAACGCGATAGCGTAACGCCAGAGGTACTCACCGACGCGCTCAGTTTGCTTTGAAGCGCATTTCGCACGGTTTGCAGAACCACCGCGCCTAGCGTAAATAAAATCCAACTCATGTTCTGTGACAATTTCTAGCAGTTAAATGTTTTAACGTGCTTCCAATAAACAGCTCAATTAATGACGCAGTGCTCTATGCCCTGCTTTCGCTTTTTGCTGTTGCCAACGCCGGGGCACTTCAGAGCATGTGAACGCCATCCACGCTAGGTCTTGTCTTTCTAAAGGCCCATAGCATGACTGACGAAAGCGTTTTTTACAGCGGTGAGTTTATCGGTCGCTGAGAGCCCTATACCGCGCACCAGCTTTTTAAGGGGGTCGTTACCATCAAACAAAAATTTGAATCCGTCCATGGCGGCTATCATTTTCATAGCTTCTGTTTTTCGGCTTCGTTCATAGCTGCGCAAATGCTTGTGCAAGCCGATATCTTTACCTGCTAGACTCAGCTCTGTAAGTGTTTCGGCTAAGGCTAGTGCATCTTGCATTCCCAAATTCGCGCCCTGCCCCGCGAGCGGATGGATAGTATGTGCCGCATCACCGACCAGCACTACACCATCCTTTGCCCATTGACGCGCATAGCGCATAGTAAGCGGGAAAGCTGAACGTTGGGTTTCAAGAACAGCCGTACCGAGCACGCTATTACACGCAGCGGTTAATGCATTACAAAATGCATCGTCATTTAATGCCATAAGTGAATTTGCTTGCTCTGGCGTCTGAGACCAAACAATTGAACATACGTTTGGCGCTACCATAGGCAGTAACGCAAGCGGTCCTGTTGGCGTAAATGCTTGCCTGGCAACATTGTTGTGAGGCTTATCCGTTCGAATGTTCGCTACGATAGCGGTATGTTCGTAGTCTTTAAAGGTAATTGGCAAACCTGCCTGCTTTCTTACCATCGAATGACCACCATCAGCACCTACCAACAGCCTACAGCTTATTACGTCGTCATTATCTAACATCAGCATGGTTTGGTTTGGACCAGCAAGTACTCGTTCAATACCCGCGGTAACAAGCTGTACATTCGATTGCGCTTCTATAGCTTCAGACAGCGCATTGACGAGCGCTTGGTTTTCAACAATGACGCCTAAGGCCTCGCTCCCCATCTCATCACACGAGAAAGAGATATCGCCAAAACTGTCTTTATCCCACACATGCATATCGGTGTAGGGATTCGCTCGGTCTTGCTGTAAGTGTTGCCAAACGTGATATTGCTTGAGCGCTTTGATATTTGCCTGATTTATGGCACTCACTCTGGCTGTAGGCTTTTCAGAAAGCATCTGGTAACACGCCGTCTTATCAATAACGGCTATCTGTAATTCACTATGTTTAAGTGCTGCGGCAAGGGTCAAACCCACAATGCCACCACCTACTATTACTAAATCAACATGCTGCATTGCGGCCTCTGTTCACTTGCGATGTTTCGCCATAGCCTGTTGTGCGTTTCACAAAGGCTTTTTTTGCTTGCGGGAGCATACTCAGCGCAAGGAGCGACACATTCCGGCCAATCACCGTAGGAAAATACTGATTAGAAAAGGTTCTTACCAGGGTATCGGTAAGGGTTATTGTGTTGTCTCTGTCTCGTATTCGTTCATTTGCATAACGCGTTAGGATGTCAAATGCCCCAGCATCAAAACGGTCAGAAACACATGCTTGCGCTGATTTGCTCGCACTGTTTTCTTCCCCCTCTTGCACCGTTTGTAGTTTTTTGTGCGCTCTTTGCGACGTATCGAGGATAGCGATAAGGGTGCTTAGATCTCGTAAACCTAAGTTGAAACCTTGTCCAGCAATGGGGTGTAGTGCCTGCGCGGCATTGCCTACCACCAGGGTTCGATGGCTCATGATCGGCTCCGCTTTCGCAAGGGCAAGCGGGTAGCTGGCTAACTCGCTTACTCTAAGTATTCTACCTTGGCGATAACCAAAGGCACCTTGTAAAGCCTTTACAAATTCTGTCTTACTTAACGCCATTAAGGATTTCGCGGTGTCTGTTTCCACTGTCCACACCACTGAAAAACCGTTTCCTTTCGCTTTAACGCCGTCAATTTCACTATCAAAAGGCAGAAATGCAAGCGGACCGGACTGTGTGAACCGTTCATACGCTTTATTATCGTGCGGCATTTGCACATGCACATTAAATACAATGGCAGTTTGGTTATAGTCGGTTATAGTTTTAGCTATTCCCACCTGCTGCGCTAAACCAGACCTACCTCCATCCGCCAATACAAGTAACCGTGCTGTGAGCGTCTCGCCACTATCAAGCTCAACGTTTACCCCATCTTTTTGCTGGGTTACGGTAACAACCTTTGCTGGCGCAATGTGGTGATAAGTAGTATTTGTACTTATTGCCATCCTAGTCAGTGCGCTTAGACTAACGACTTGCCCGAATGCATCAATGTGGTAATCCTTACTATCTAAGTGCAGTAGGCCTAAGTGACCTTTATCACTGACTTCAATATGCTTTATTTTAGGAGGTAATTCGCCGTTGTGCTGTTTTGCTAAATCTTCGAGGTTTAGCCCAATATCAGAAAGCTCATTGACGGTACGTCTTGCCAGCGCAATTACACGAGTGTCGGTAAACGGGTTGAAATCGTTGGATGACTCACGACACTGTTGAGGGTCTGCAGCATCAATGAGTGCGACAGCAAGCCCTACTTTTTCTGACAGTCCTTTTGCCAATACGGTACCTACAATACCACCACCAATAATTGCTACATCAACCGATTTCACCGTATTTCATCCTGTGATTCACTTTTACTTTTTTGTTCTGCCGCGCATGCACTACTTTGCTAAATATGCTTTCAGTTTTTCGCCATAAACGTTTCTATCTCTTCAATTTCTTTAGGAACATCTGAAGTAAGCACGTCTACACCCGTGGCGGTTATCACTACATCATCCTCAATGCGAATACCGATTCCCTTATATTTGTCTGGCGCATCACTGTCTTGGCTTATATAAATGCCGGGTTCAACGGTAATGACCATACCCGGTTTCAAAGGGCGGTCTTCGCCTTCAATTTTGTAATTACCGACATCGTGCACATCGAGTCCTAAGAAATGCCCCAAGCCATGCATATAGTATTGTCTCCAGCGCTCGTTCTCGAGGTTTTCTGCTACACTACCCACTAAAATGCCAACGTCAATTAAACCCTGTGTTATTATCTCAGCGCTGTGCAACATGGCGTCAGAGAGGGTCACACCTGGCGCTAACATATCCAGTACACTTTTTTGGGCTTTCAGCACAATGCTATAAATTTCTCGTTGTGCGTGACTAAACTTACCATTCGCAGGAAAAGTACGCGTAATGTCAGCAGCATAGCCCTGATACTCCGCCCCAGCATCGATCAAGATCAAATCACCATCATTCACTTGTGCACTGTTCTGTATGTAATGCAGCACACAGGCATTGTCACCACTCCCTACGATGGTGCTATACGCGGGTGACCGGGCACCGGCCATCGCAAATTCATGGTGAATTTCTGCTTCAATTTGGTACTCAAAGCAACCTGGTGTTGCAAACTGCATTGCTCGCTTGTGAGCACGAGCGGTAATTTCTCCCGCTGCTTTCATCACGGCAACTTCACACGCTGATTTAAACACGCGCATTTCATGGAGAATAGGACGGAAATCGTGGATTGCTCGCGGCGCTAGTGATTCTTTGGGTGCTTCTCGAAGGGTCGTTAACGCCTCGGTGATTAACTTATCATGAGCCTCGTTGTGTCCTAGTGCAAAATAGAGATTATCTTGCCCCTGAATCGATGCCAGTAACGCCTCTTCAAGTTCTTGGCTTTCAAATGCTTCATCTAGACTAAAACGTGACAGCGCTGCTTCGGCACCCAGACGTTTGCCTTGCCAAATTTCAGCGCTTTTGTCTTTGTCCTGTACCACCATAGCGCGATAACTTTCACCATAGCGTGAGTGATTAGACAGTATTAACCAAGCATTTGGCTCTTCAAACCCAGTTAAGTACCAAAAATCGCTGTCTTGCCTAAAGGTATACTCGGTATCTCGACTACGTGTGACTAACCCTGCTGCTGGCACAATACATACACTATTGGGTTCACACTGTGCCAGTAGCCTGTCCTGCCTGGCAATAAACTCTTGCGCACTTATCATATTCGAGAAAATCCTGAATAGGTGATTTGAACTAGGTAGCTAAATTGTTGATTATTAGTGTACGGACGGCGTGTCTTGTTGATCATCTAAAAGTGACTGGCCTAATTCGCTAAAACACAAAATGGCTGAAATCTTGACGTACTCTTCCACTTCCAACAACGCTTTTTCCGATTCTTCATCTGCGTCCATCGGCTCTTCCATGCGCGAGATATCAGAGAAGTCTTCAAGGGCTTCTTTCACATCCTCCGAACACTGCATTAAATCCTGCTGATGTAAGCCAAAACCTAACATAAAGCCTTGAACCCAATTGATAAGCGCCGCACCGCGATCATTAATCGGTGCTTGATCTTCAGGGAGTAATAAATTCAGGGCAAACTCAGGTTCAAGCAATTGCTGGCAGAGTTGATTAAAAAGTGTATCTAGAAGGTGCCGGGTTTGATCATCAAAGCTTTCCCCTTGATGAATGGTCTCGCTCAACGCTTCTTGCCATTTTTGGTCTGTTAAAGACATACCACCGCAGAGCATGCCGCATAAAATGCCATGGACTTCTGCACCGTCTACTACAATGCCTTGCTGAGTCAATTTATTACTTACGGTGTCGTAATCGAGCTGTTTTTCCACGGTTCTTTCTCTTCGTTTTAAATAAGTTGAGATAAACAAACCATTTTTACGTGGCCGCTTTCCCTTGTTGGAGATAATACTAGCAAAAATCAATGTATAAAGCCTACCTTTGACGATGTGGCGGCGATGCATAAACTATCTTTATTTACGTTCGTACACGCTTTGTGCAATAGCCAGCAACATCTGTCTATTCACTACTCAAAATGGCCTTAATTACGCTTATTTATTAAAATTAGAAGGGGTATGGGTAGCAACACGGAATGAATTCATCTAAGATCATGGGTGTTGGATACGGATTTCCTTTCGCAACAGCGTTTCAAACTGTCCTTTAGTCTGTTACTCCCTGAATTAGCTGTTTGGTTGTTATTGAGCTTAGCTAATATGCGTGTATAATTGCTGACCAATTGGTCAAGAAAACAATGATTTTTTTCACCGCTTTTATAATCACCACGCAAAATAGTTATAAAGCGCTTTAGGTGATCCTCTTCACTGGATCTCGCGTTTGATATACCCTGTTGCGTTAATACAACAACAATGTTTCCTGGGATGTTTGCTAGTTCATTCATGTCCCTGGCCGATGCTTTAAACCAAGGAAGTTGAAACAGCTGCTATTGTGCAAGCTCGACACGTATCGAGAAGCCTACGGCAATTGTGATACTTCCGCCCTGAACTTTTCGGTTCACGGGCGAAACATGGACAGCGGCATTCTGGGAAGCGCCCTCTTTCGACGGAAGAAGAAATGGCAATTATTAATTTTGGCTCTATAAATATTGATCACGTTTATCAGGTAGATCACTTTGTTCAACCTGGCGAAACGTTAGCTTCTACCCACTACCAAACGCTACTTGGTGGTAAAGGTGCAAACCAGTCTATTGCTCTAGCGCAAGCAGGCGCAGACGTACGACACGTTGGCAGCATTCACGAAAACGACGCCTCATTCAAACAAGCACTTATTAAAAAAGGTGTAGATTGTCGTGGATTGACCTGCTCAGAAGTCCCCTCTGGTCACGCTATTATTCAAGTTACACCTAGCGGCGAGAACGCTATTGTGCTTTTTGGCGGCGCAAACCAAACCATCACTGCAAAAACCGTTATGCAGGCGCTTGATGACACGCGTCCTTCGGATTGGGTTTTGACACAAAACGAAACCAGCAGCATTGAAGAAGTACTTCGTCAAGCAAAAGAGAAACATCTGAAAGTGGCTTTCAACCCAGCGCCTATGAGCGAGTCGGTTAAGCAGCTTCCGCTTGACTGTGTAGACTTACTCATTGTTAATGAGACCGAAGCCGCTGCCATTACGGGCAAAGAAACCCTTGAAGACATTGTGACAGAGTTCAAAGAACAATGGTCACATTGCGAAGTGATTATTACACTAGGAAAAGCAGGTGTAATCATGCTGCGTAAAAACGAGGTGATTGAAGTGAAAGCATTCACCGTTGACGCTGTAGACACTACCGCAGCCGGTGACACCTTTATTGGATATTTCCTATCCGCGTACTGCAATCACACAGATGCTAAACAAGCATTGCGCCGTGGCTGCGCCGCTTCAGCAATTGCAGTAACCCGCGAAGGTGCAGCGCAAAGTATTCCTACACAAAAAGAAGTGGATCGTTTCTTAGCGAAACACGCCAATTAGCAAGACGCATTGAGATAATTTGATGACACATAAAATCATATTAGATACGGATCCGGGCATTGATGATGCGATGGCAATATTTTTTGCATTTCAATCACCAGACATTGAAGTTCTAGGGTTAACCACTGTTTTTGGTAACGTTCCCGTCACTATGGCAGCACAGAACGCACTTACCCTCTGTGAAATTGCTGGTAAAGACATCCCTGTCACTAAAGGTGTTGGTATGCCGTGGGTAGGGCCAGAATCGACTTATGCTCACTTTGTACACGGTGAGTACGGATTTGGTCATATCAAACCTGAAGCCCCTAAAACTCAACTGGATCCCCGTAGTTCAGCCCAGTTTATCGTAGATATGGCCCGCAAATATCCCGGTGAAATTACCATTGTAGCGATAGGCCCGCTTGGAAACTTAGCGCTTGCGCTACGCCTTGAACCTGAACTGCCTAAGCTAGTAAAAGGTGTTAGCATCATGGGTGGTGCGGCGTTTGTACCAGGCAACGTAACGCCTGTAGCTGAAGCCAATATTTGGAACGATGCACACGCTGCTGAAATCGTGTTTGCTGCCGACTGGGATCTGACCATGTTTGGTCTTGATGTGACTAACTTCACGCCTTTCTCACCTGAGTTTGTAGAAAAACTGGAAGATAAAAACACGACCCTTGGTGGTTTTGTTAAAGAAAGCGCACAGTTCTACATGGACTTTTACTCACAAAATCGTGAGGACAGAGTATGTTTCTTCCATGACGCATTTCCTCTTGCACACCTTCGCCACCCGGAGCTGTTTGAGCTGACAGAAGGTCATGTTCGCGTTGGCACAGGCACGCTTGATAGAGGACAAACCGTTGTTGCGCCTAAAGGGACAACGCCGAGTCCACTGTGGAATGAAGCAAATACCATCAAAGTTGCAACGAAGGTAGACCATCAAAAACTCGAACAATTATTCATAGATACCTACGCACTGTGATATCTTAAAGGGATTATGTACGAATAATCCCTTTTTTATTTAAGCGTTAGGGCAAATCTATATGGAAGCGGCGCCACTCCCTAAAAACGAAGATGAACGTTTAGCGGAGCTATTAAGTTACGATATCATTGATACTGAAGCTGAAAAGTTATTTGATGACTTAACCGCACTTGCCTCACAAATATGTGAAACCCCCATTGCGCTAATTAGCTTAGTCGACCCGAATAGACAGTGGTTTAAATCGCGGGTAGGTCTTGATGCCGAAGAAACGTCGAGAGAAATTGCCTTTTGCTCCCATGCTATTTTGCAAGAAGACGTATTTGAAATTCCCAATGCGACCCTAGACCCTCGATTCCACGACAACCCCCTAGTGACTGGCTCGCCAGATATACGCTTTTATGCCGGAGCCCCCCTTATCACTCCGTCGGGGCATGCTATTGGAACGCTTTGCGCTATCGACAAAAAACCTCGTCGACTGACCGATGCCCAGAAAATGTCACTGCAAACCTTAAGTAAATCGGTAGTGGCGCATCTAGAGCTTAGACGTAAAAACAGAGAGCTAGAACGAACCAGCCAGTTTAAATCTGATTTTTTATCCTATATAAGTCACGAAATTAGAACGCCGCTCAACGCAATCAATACATTCAGCCATTTACTTGAAGCTGAAGCACGTAAGCTCAATTTGCCCGAAACCTTTTCTACCCCCCTATCACACGTTTCTCAAAGTGGTGAAAGGCTTCTGGAAATTGTCAATTCTGTGTTAGATATCAATCAGATTGAAGCCGGAAAAATGCGCGTTATGCCACGAGCCGTCAACTTGAATGACTTTTTCACTCACTTGTTTTCGCTCACTAAGATTCGCGCTGAAGAAAGCGGCGTTTTGCTTAGCACCACCATTGAAACAACGATGCCCAAAACGTTATTTTTCGATGACACTAAGTTTGGTCAAGTTGCGCTCAACATATTATCAAACGCGATCAAATTTACGGCAAAGGACAAGTCTGTAAAAGCGCAAGTGAAATACAAAAAAGGCAGTCTGATTTTCACTGTGGTAGACCAAGGCATCGGGATGAGCGAAGAGGATCAAAAGCGTCTATTCACTCCCTACGAACGAATGAAAAATGCCCACAAGATAAGCGGAACGGGTTTAGGCCTGAATATATCGAAGCGTCTTATAGAATTAATGGACGGTTCAATTAAAGTCAGCAGTAAATTGAATAAGGGCACGCGCGTTAGCCTATCAATACCTGCAGATTCATTCGATGCTTCGCAGCTTGAGGACACCACCGCACGAAGTCTTACCGCACACATAAATATTGATAATGCGGCCAACATACTTGTTGTAGAGGACCACTATATCAACCAAGCAGTAATTCAGACACTGCTTGAAAAATTGGGTATTCAATTTTCAATTGTGGGAACCGGTGAAGAAGGTGTCGAATATACAAGGTCCCACCCCGTCGACCTTGTTCTTATGGATTTGAACTTACCCGGCATTCAAGGTGATGAGGCGACCGCTCAAATAAAAGCAATAAGGCCCGAGCTTCCCGTGGTTGCGTTAACGGCAGATGTCATTACTAAGCCGACCTCTCTTCGCGAAAAGGGCATGGATGACGTGCTCACGAAGCCGATTAATAAGGGTGAAATCGTTCGTGTGCTTAATCACTTTTTGGCAAAAGAAAAGGAGTAAAATGACCGTGTTGCTTGTATCGGTAACGCGTTTTTCTTCACTGTATAACACCAATAGGTAAACATCGAACTACGGTTGATAAATGCTTTCAAAACAAACACTGGATGCCCGTTCCTTTTTGAGAAAAGAGCTTAGAGACGCACGTCGCAAGTTAACTATTGCCGAACACGAAGAAGCGAGTCGTGGTGTAATGGAACAATTAAATGCATTGTCGCTGTTGAACAATGCACGCACTGTGGCTGGTTATTTAGTTAACGATGGTGAAGTAAACCTAAAACCCTATATTGATTCGCAATGGGAAACACATCCGCCTAAACACTTTTCGCTGCCGGTACTCCACCCTATCTGTAAGGGGCACCTGCTTTTTCTTTCTTATTCCCGCCACACAAAGTTAGTCAAAAACAAATATAACATCGAAGAGCCTGCATTATCCTGCCAAAGCGTAATTCCAACGTCACAATGTGACGTTATTCTTATGCCGCTGGTTGGTTTCGATCTTAATGGAAACCGCCTAGGTATGGGAGGTGGCTACTATGACAGAACGCTCGCATTTACCCAAACTACAACGGGTTTTCACAATCCACTTTGCCCAAGTAAGCCGAAAATCGTCGGTATTGCTCACGATGTTCAAGAAGTCCATTCACTTCCTGTTGCGCCTTGGGATGTCCCCTTAGATGCCATCGTTACCCCCACAAGGACACTGCGCTTCTAAATAGCGTAATACTCACCCTATTAAATGTTAATTCCTAGGGCGTGTTGTTCTTTGCTGTGCACTTTTGCAGCAAAGAACAACACGCCCTAATACCAATCGGCATAGATAATATGTAGGAGCGTATGCGTATATACGTTACACTGCCAAAAAACGATAAGTCGGAGAATGATCATGGATCAGAACGCCAAAAAACAAGCCGTCGCCCAAGCAGCCATCGACTATGTTGAGTCTGACAGCATAGTCGGCGTGGGGACAGGTTCTACCGTCAACTTTTTCATCGAAGAACTCGGTAAGATAAAGCACAAAATCGAAGGTGCAGTATCAAGTTCAGAAGCCTCTACCCAGCGTTTAAAAGCATTGGGAATTGAAGTATTTGAACTCAATGATGTCAGCAATTTGTCCGTTTATATCGACGGAGCAGATGAAGTAACCGAACATAAACATATGATCAAAGGTGGAGGAGCCGCACTGACTCGCGAAAAAATTGTTGCGGGTGCTGCGACAACCTTCGTCTGTATAGTTGATGAGAGTAAACGTGTACCCGTATTGGGGGCATTCCCTCTTCCGGTTGAAGTTATTCCTATGGCGCGTTCTTTCGTCGCTCGCGAGTTAGTGAAACTGGGCGGAGACCCTGAATATCGTCAGGGCGTTGTTACCGATAACGGAAATGTTATTTTAGATGTGCATAACCTAGAGATCTTAAACCCACGGGAACTCGAGCAACACATTAACAATATTCCTGGCGTCGTGACAAACGGTATTTTTGCCCTACGTGGAGCAGACATTGTGCTAAGCGCGACAGAGAATGGCGTAGAAACGTTCAAATAGCTTTTTAAGAAAATCAAAAGTTATTTTCTAAGAGCATTCTGGATGATGACGAATGAGTGCAGCCACTTTACGTTGCTTGAACGGTCTACGGTGAATTGCTAAACAAAAACTGCTTTTAACTTTATGCGTTTTCTGTTAATTTCCGTTTAGACGTCTAGATGTCTTTTAAAAGGCATCTAGATTCTCGTTGTGTGAAGCCAGCAACTTCGGCAACAAAAGCAATCAACGCGATTAGAAACTTGGTAACGCTACATTTGCGACTTGTGACTTTTTTAATGCGTAGAGCCAGCAATGGCTTGGCCCAAACGTGGTTTAAAACTGCGAAAAAATGTCTTAAGAATGTGTTTTAGTTATCCAAGCAAACCAAATTACATCAGTGAGAGATAGCGAGTTCATGAGCAAAGTTTCATTAGAGAAGGACAAGATCCGAATTTTGTTGTTAGAGGGTGTTCACCAAAGTGCTTTGGAAACACTTAAAAGCAATGGGTATAGCAACATTGAATTTCTTAAGACCTCTCTTCCGGAAGACGAGTTAATTGAGAAAATTAAAGACGCTCACTTCGTCGGTATCCGCTCGCGCACGCAAATTACAGAGAAAGTCGTTGATGCAGCGCAGAAATTAGTGGCTATCGGCTGTTTCTGTATTGGCACAAATCAGGTTGATCTAGAAGCAACACAACGCCGCGGTATTCCTGTTTTTAATGCCCCCTTCTCAAATACACGCTCAGTCGCTGAGTTAGTGCTTGGCCAAATTATCCTTCTACTTCGCCAAGTTCCTAGCAAAAATGCTAAGGCACATCGTGGGGAATGGGAAAAAACAGCAGTAGGCTCGTATGAAGCTCGCGGCAAGACACTGGGTATTATCGGGTACGGGCATATTGGAACACAGCTAAGCATTCTCGCTGAACACCTTGGCATGCGCGTGCAGTTCTTTGATATCGAAGACAAGCTTGTGTTAGGCAACTCTGCTCAAGTGAAGTCACTTGAAAAACTACTAAGTACCTCTGACGTAGTTTCGCTGCATGTGCCTGAAACGCCTCAAACACAAGATATGATTGGCGAAAAGGAACTGTCTCAAATGAAAAAAGGCAGCATTCTTATTAATGCCTCTCGCGGTACAGTGGTCGATATTGACGCACTTGCTAAAGCATTAGAAAGCGGTCAGCTTAATGGCGCAGCAATCGACGTATTCCCTGTTGAGCCAAAATCAAATACAGAAGAATTTGAATCGCCACTTCGCTCATTTGATAACGTAATTCTTACTCCTCATGTGGGTGGTAGTACGCAGGAAGCGCAAGAAAATATCGGTATCGAGGTCGCAGGAAAATTGGCGAAGTACAGTGACAACGGTTCTACGCTATCGGCGGTTAACTTCCCTGAAGTTTCGTTGCCAGAGCATACCGGCCGCTCACGCCTTCTTCATATTCACAAAAATCAGCCAGGTATTCTTACCCAAATTAACCGAGCGTTTGCAGAAAAAGGCATTAACATTGAAGCCCAGTATCTACAGACTAACGCGGAAATTGGTTACGTCGTTGTGGATGTTAAAGAAGACCGAGGCTATGAAGCATTGGCAGAGCTTCAACAAATTGATGGCACAATTAAGACTCGCATTCTTCACTAAGAAGCCTTGTTTGTAGCCTAAACAAAAAACGCTGCCCTATGTGCAGCGTTTTTTTATGCTTATCATTTTACTTCAATACTTTTTACTTCGATGTTTTGAAGGGCCTATTGACCTTTGAACAAATTAGTTCGGCTTAGAAGAAGTTGTAAACTAGGCTTACTGCTGTTTCAGTATCAAGCTTTTCTACATCGTCATCAACGTTGGTGTTGTGGTCTAATTTAAATGAAAGGCGCATAGAAAGGTTACCGCTAATGGTAGCAGTTAGGGCTGATTCAGCACGTGACTTAGTGTTGTCAGAACCCACTTCCGTACTCACTGTTTGAGTAAATTTAGCAGTATCAGAAATCTTCCAAGAATATGCTGATGATGCACGAACAATCATGCTATCAAGGTTTTCACCGTCTTGAGTTTCAATGAAAGAATAACCCGGACCGATTGAATATTCTAAGGTATGGCGCTTGTTTTGAAGAACCTTTTGGTTCCAACCCGCAGCTACAGTAGCCTGGTAGTTAAAGTTGCTGAATCGGTCATCTTCATAAGATGCGAACCCGAATAAACGGTTATCTGGGTTGGCGAGTTTGTAGTTACCCTGCGCTGAACCGAAGAACTTCTGTGCAGAAGTAAATTCAATATCTTCTCCGTCATCGCCTTCTACCGTCTCTTTCTTGTAAAGACCTTTAAGAATGTAGTCGTTACTCCACTTCTCAAGTTCTTGATGCGCTTGAATACCTGCGCTGATAGATGTTGTTTCAGTGTTACCTGATGTAGAGATAAAACCTAACTCACCTTCCATTGTAAAAGGCTTCACTTCATCGTCTTGAGCGAAAACAGCCGGAGAAAGAGAAATTGCAACTAGAGATGCAAGCACTTGCTTTTTCATTGAACAATCCTATTGATTATCGGTCCATTCGTTGTACGCGATACCTTTTGAACTGCAAGGCGGTACAACACGAGTTTTAAAAGAAGTCTATTAAGTAATGCACAAGAGGAACTGGCATCACAAACAATGGTGCGCAGTGTACATTTTCAAGCCTCTCAGTCAATGAGAACACGGCAAAAAGCCTATATTCGACTATTAATTTACGCTAATTGACTAAAAGAATTGATAGACCAGCGCTACCGATGTTTCTGTGCTTAACGCCGCGACATCTTCAGGGGTGTCTGTTTCGTGATTTAATATGAATGATAATTTCATTGCCAACGATCCAAACACATTGGCAGAAAGCGAGGTTTCTGAGCGAGATTTTGTATTTTCTTCGCCGGCCTCTGTACTAACGAATTGTCTTAATTTTGCACCCGAGCTCCAATGATATTTATACTCAGCCGACGCGCGCACTATAATGCCGTCATTCACAAGGCTCTCGTTGTCTTTTTCCGCTTCAATAAAGGTATACCCTGGCCCGACACTATAACGAAATTCGCTATCTTCATTTCGCCATACGCGCTGTGACCAACCCGCAGCAAGTGAAGCGCGGTGCTCATAACCGGTAAATTGATCGTCTTCGTAATCGCCATACATGAAGAGGCGTCGTCCCGGCGTAAGCAGTTTATAATCGAATTGTGCGCTCGTGAAAAAGCGCTGTGCGCTGATATCACGCTCTGTGGTCGGCGTACCACTTTCTTTATAAAGCAGTTCAGCAAAATAAATGCTGCTCCAGTTTTCGGTTTCGTGGTCAGCATTGACCGCTGCCTTAACGCTGGCTGCTGATGTATTTCCCGTATTAACCAGCACACCAACCTCTCCATCGAGTGTAAAGCGCGGTATTTCGTCGTCGGTGTCGGGCGTAAAATCAGCGTGATAAAGGGTTTCAATGAGGTCTCTTGCCTTCACTGACGCACACGCGCTCAAACAGACAAGACCAATAACAATGTTTGGCAGGATTTTTGTGAACATAACCTGATTTACGTTAAGCTTTTATAGTTATTAGATTACGTCTTTAAACGACGCTTGTTATTCCAATCCTCTGGAGAGCTTTTAACGTTCTTACAGTATGTCTATGCTGTAACGGGTTTGCAGTACTTCAAGCTCAGTGAATAAGTGAAGCAATTTTTGCTGTTTCTTGCTCAGCATATTCAATTGAATTACTTATTACTTCCATATCGAGACTTAACGTATTGGCTATTTCTGGCGTAAAAAGTTCAATGTTATCGTAATTTTCTTTTTCACGTTGATTAAAGGTAATACGACTTGCTAACGCTAGAACACAAACATCTACGTCAGACGTATACTTTTTTTCATCGTTCATAAACGATACGGGGTAGTATAGGCCAATAGGTAAGCGCCAATTTTCGAGTATCATACCGCTGCATTGTGCAAACGTAAAACCGAAATGCGCTAACTGGTCAATATGTGGTAATTCTCCCTTTACAGCATGTTGATAATTGTAATAACGCTGAGGCTCTTTCTTTGCAACTATCAATTCGCTCAGGTTTTGAAGAATACCCATAACAAAAAAACGCTCCGCGCCGCGGACGTTAAGACGCATTGCAAGGCTTTTGGCGACCATGCCGCAATAAACCGATTTATACCAGTGTTGGTCTAGCTTAATAAGAATATTATCGAAATGCTTAAAAGCTGTTGTTGCAGTTTCCGCCATGACTAAATTGTAAAGCGCTTCGCCACCTATAACGCTTATGGCTTTTGACACTGTTTCAATCTGAGACGGGAAACGAAATAAGGAACTATTCGCCAAGCGCAATACTTTGGCGGTGAGCGAAGCATCTGCGCTGATAAGTTGGCCTATATCCTCAGCGCTTGAACGGGGGTCGTCCAGCGTTGCACGCAATCGCACGCAAATATTGGGTAACGTAAAAGATTTTGCGGCAAAGGCAACGTACTTATCTAGCGACATGTAATAAATCTCAGTCTCTCTTCGTTTCTAAATTATCTCTGGCGGTATATCAAATAAGGGGTACTGCTGGTCCCCCGAGGCGTTTTGATCTGTTTGAGCCTTACGCTCTCTCGCCAGTACTGCTTTCTTGCGCCGTACACATGCGCTGATTATTTTGCGTTTAGTCGCATCATCGACTTTGAGCCAGTAAAGACGCTCATCTCGGCTTCTAAAGCACCCTTTACAGAAACCTCTGGAGCCGGACTCGCAGACACCAATGCAAGGGCTCGGAATTTCAAAGAACTCCAGTTGCTGAGCGTGCGATTTAGGGTCTGTCATTTCAGACGCTTACCTTTTAGTAACAGGCTTTAGATGATGCTGTCCTAGAGCGAATTAAAACGCATTAGTGCGCATCTCACCAGTAGACATTAGCAGTAAATTAATCAAACAGTCCTTTTAGAGTGCGAAAAAGGTTCATTGAACCTGGGCCATCACTAGCGCATGTCCATCGCTACACTTTATTTCTGATGCATTTAAGTCAGCGCGCACTCTCAATGTGTAAAGCATAGCATGAATATTAGTCTACGAGCGTGTATTCAATGGTAGAAACTACACGTACCTTTTTAATATGAGGATGGTGGCTATCTCGACTCGATATACTGAACTGACCTTGGTTGGCACGTTTGATTTTCCCCAACGTGCTTTTTGAGTCTGTCGCAAATTTTTCCGCGACTTCACGGGCATTCAATGTGGCCTCTTCAATCATAGCGGGCTTTACATCGTTTAATCGAGTAAATACGTATTCTGGCTGTGCGCGGTAGCTTTGCTCAGATAACACAATGCCAGTCTTGATAAGCTCCCCAATTTGCTGCATCAGTTCGCGTACCTTTTCCACCTCATTAGAGAAAACAGTAACGGTTTGAATAGCGCTATAGCGAAATGACGCCTTTTCACCGCTTCCATACTGTTGGGCTAGTTTATCGTTAATTTCAGGTTTACCAATGGTGATGCTTTCTGCGGGAACTCCTTTATCTTCTAGAAAGCTAGCTACCTTTATACTGTTTTTCTCGATATGCTCATAAAGCTGAGGTAAGTCGTTACCGGCATCGACGAACTGAATAGGCCAAATGACTTGGTCAGCGATGTACTCTCGCTCTGATAGCCCTTTCACCGTGACTACCCTGTCCCAGGTTTGCATATTGTTCATGGCAGAAGATACCTGCACACCCAGCAAAGACACCGCAATCACCATGCCCAGCGCTATTACTATTGCCGCACCTATTTTCATTCTAAACTCCGCTTTGTTTACTGTGCTTACCACTCAACTTACAGGGTATATGCGAATATAAGCTTTTCAGTTTCACAAAACGAGATAAATGATGGCAAAAAAAAGGCCACTCAAATGAGTGGCCTAAAAAGCCCCTTAAGAGGGCAACGCTTGGGTAGACGGGAGAGTTAACCTTTGCGTTTTAGCAAATAGTAAAATACGGGTGTGAGTATCAGGCCAAAGAAGGTTACGCCAATCATGCCTGAAAATACTGCCACTCCCATAGCTTGACGCATTTCCGCTCCAGCTCCGGTGGAGATAACCATAGGCAATACCCCCATGATAAAAGCAATGGATGTCATCAATATTGGTCGAAGACGCAGGCGGCTCGCTTCTTTTATCGCCGATAGTGCATCCATTCCGTTGTCTTGCAATTCTTTAGCAAACTCAACAATAAGTATGGCGTTTTTAGTCGCGAGACCTACCAGGACGATCAAGCCTATTTGAGTGAAAATATTGTTGTCACCGCCGTAGATTTGGACACCAATCAAAGCACTTAGCAGCGTCATTGGCACAATAAGAATGATCGCAAGCGGTAAACGCAAGCTCTCATATTGTGCAGCCAATACCAGGAACACTAAAAGTACGACGAGCGGAAATACAAACGCTGACGCATTACCCGCTAAAATTTGCTGATAAGTGAGTTCGGTCCATTCGTATGTCATTCCTAATGGCAAGGTTTCCGCTAAGATATCCTCGATAGCAGCTTTCGCTTGGTCTGACGAATATCCCGGTGCCGGAGCTCCGTTGATTTCTGCAGTTACATAGCCGTTATAGTGCATAACACGGTCAGGGCCCGCACTGTGTTGGACGTCTAAGAAGGAACCTAGAGGAATCATTTCCCCCTGATTGTTTCTAATCTTAAACTGAGTGATATCGCCTATTTCCTGGCGGTATTGGGCATCGGCCTGCACATTAACTTGGTATGTTCTGCCAAATAAATTGAAGTCGTTGACATAGAGCGACCCCAAATATGCCTGAAGCGTAGTGAACAACGTATCAATGTTGACACCTTGACTCACCGCTTTTTCGCGGTCCACATCCACATCAAGCTGTGGCACAGCGACGGTAAAGCTGGTGAAAGATCCTGTAAGCGCTGGGTGCGCCCATGCTTTGCCAATTACTTCTTGAGTAACACGTTCAAGGGCTTCAAAACCTAGATTCCCCCTGTCTTCCACTTGCAAGCGAAACCCACCAATCGTGCCAAGGCCCATTACCGGTGGCGGTGGGAAGATAGCCACGTATGCCCCCTTGATCGCACCAAACTGTTGATTGAGTTTGGCGGCGATAGCACCAGCCGACAGCGCTGGCGACTGCCGCTCGTCAAACGGTTTAAGCGGTGTAAATAAAATACCCGAGCTTGGACTATTCGTGAAACCGTTAATATTCAGGCCAGGAAAGGCCACCGCATCAGACACACCTGGATGCGCCATAGCAATACGCGACATTTCACGGATAACCTCTTCGGTTCTGTCTAAGCTTGCCGCATTAGGTAGCTGTGCAAAGGCCACTAAGTATTGTTTATCTTGACCAGGTACATACCCCGTAGGCGTGTTTGCAAACTGATGATAAGTCAGTGCAATAAGCCCTGTGTATAAAATCAATACGATGCCACTTTTGCGAATTAAACCACCAACCGCACCAGTATATTGTTTAGAGCCTCGCTCAAATACCCGATTAAAAGGCGCAAACACAAAACGCCCAAACACTTTGTCCATGCTTCGAGTCAGCCAATCATTGGCTTTGCCGTGTGGCTTTAACAACAACGCGGATAGCGCAGGACTGAGTGTTAACGAGTTAACTGCTGAAATAACTGTTGAAATAGTGATAGTAAGTGCAAACTGCTTGTAAAACTGCCCAGTTAACCCACTCATAAACGCCGTAGGGATGAATACAGCCGCCAATACAAGGGTTGTTGCAATAATTGGCCCTGTCACCTCTTTCATTGCCTGCACCGTCGCGTCAAAAGGTGACTTTCCTTCAGCAATGTTTCGCTCTACGTTTTCCACCACAACAATTGCGTCGTCCACCACAATACCAATTGCTAGCACGAGACCGAATAATGACAACGCATTAAGTGAGAAGCCCATAAGCTGCATGAACGCAAACGTACCCACCAATGAAATAGGTACGGCAACCAATGGAATGATAGAGGCACGCCATGTTTGAAGGAAAAGCACAACCACAAGCACAACGAGCAGCACGGCTTCAAAAAGGGTATCCACCACGGCCTCGATTGAGCCTCTTACAAATACCGTTGGGTCGTAGACAATGTCATACTCAAGACCGTCTGGGAACATCTTCGAAAGTTCAGCCATGCGCGTTCGCACATCATCTGAAATCTGAATTGCATTTGAGCCGGGCGCTTGGAAAATAGGAATCGCCGCTGCCGGGTTATTGTTTAAAAGCGAGCGCAGGGCGTAGTTATTCGCGCCTAGTTCAATGCGAGCAATGTCTTTAAGACGCGTAATTTCACCGTTTTCGCCGGACTTAACAATAATATTTTCAAATTCAGCTTCGTCTTTCAGACGGCCGCGAACGTTAATAAGTAACTGAAATTCACTAGAGCCTGTTGGTTGAGCGCCCAAGCTACCCGCCGCTGCCTGCTGGTTTTGATCAGCAATAGCAGCAGCGACATCTCCAGGGTTAAGCTGAAGAGCCGCTAACTTGTTGGGATCGAGCCATACACGCATGCTGAACTCACCCGCGCCAAATAAACGTACTTGGCCTACCCCATTAATACGCGCCAACTCATCTTTTACATTTTGATCGGCATAATTAGACAAATACAGCATGTCATACCGATTGTCAGGTGAGGTCAAGTGCACCACCATGGTTAAATCTGGAGATGACTTTTCTGTCACCACGCCTAAACGCTGCACTTCCTGCGGTAGCCTTGGTGCAGCTCGATTAACACGGTTTTGTACTAGGGTTGTTGCGTCGTCAGGATCAGTTCCAATAGCAAATGTAATCGTCAACGTCATACGGCCATCACTCGTTGCTTGTGACGACATATACAACATATCTTCTACACCGTTTATTTCTTGCTCAAGCGGTGTAGCGACGGTTTCAGCTATAACTTCAGGGTTAGCGCCCGGATAATTTGCCGTAACCACCACGGTGGGCGGCACAACCTCAGGATACTCAGTAATCGGTAGCTGCCATACAGCAATGGCACCGCCAATAAAAATAAGTAGCGACAGTACGCCCGCAAAAATAGGACGGCGAATGAAAAACTGCGAAACATTCATTACTTAAGACCTGCCGTCGCTGTACCTGTGGCAAATGAACCACCCGACAAAACATCTTCGACTTGCGCCATGGTTTGGCTGACTTGCACGGCATTATCAACGCGCGACTGCCAGTCAGATAAATTTGCAAGTGCATCTTCATCTCCCATACGGACCTCATTGGCGGCGACGAGGGCCCCTGGGCGAACCCGCTGTAAGCCATCAACAACGATGGTATCGTTAGCATTTAATCCACTCGTGATAATGCGCATATTGCCCACTTTGTCACCTAGAGTAACCGCGCGATATTCCACTTTACTTTCGTCGTTAACAACCAGTACAAATTTATTGTTAAGGTCAGTACCGATGGCTTTTTCTTTAATAAGAATGCCCTGTTCATCGGTATCCCCTGCTAGTTTAAGGTGTGCGAATAATCCAGGGATTAAACGCCCTTCCTCATTGTTAAACACAGCACGAACTCGCAACGTACCGGTGCTGCTGTTGACTTGATTGTCAATGAAGTCTATTTGACCCCAGTGCTGATAGTCTGATTCATTTGCAAGGCGCATTGCGACTGGCTGATCACTCACCGCCGTAGATGCTTGCTTAGCGCCGCTTAGATAGTTTAAATAAGTCTGCTCATCAATATCGAAATAGGCATACAGACGGTCGGTAGACACAATGCGCGTGAGCTCTGTTTGACCAGCAGTAACAAAGTTACCTTCCGTGATATTCGCGCGAGAAATGCGACCAGAAATAGGCGCTTCTACTCGGGCAAAGCCACGATTTAGTCGTGCGACTTCCAGTGCAGCTTGTGTTTGATTTAAGCTGGCAAGTGCTTGGTTCTTCTCGGCCAAACGGGCATCAAGGACTTCTTCTGACACAGCTTGGGTTTTGCGAAGTTTGAAAGCGCGATTGTAGTTCTGTTCAGCAAGTTGAACGCGGCTTCTTGCTTCTACAAGCTGCGCGGATAAACGGTCGACTTCTGCTTTAAACGTACGATTATCAATCAAAAATAGTGTTTGGCCTTGCTCAACGTATTCACCCTCATCAAAGGCGACAAAGTCGATATAGCCCGACACGCGAGGACGAAGTGCAACAATGTTCGGCGATTCTAGACGACCGGTAAAGTTGTCCCACTGGGTTAAACGCTGAGATACCACGGTAGCCACATCCACAGGTACACCCGCTCGTGCGCCGGCGTTCATTGATTGACCTGGATCCTGCTCGCCACCGCATGCAGCGACTAGCGCAGTTAAGCTTGCTATTGCCAGTAAACGAGTAAAAATTTTCATTGCGAGATTCTCTAAAAATTAGACAAAAGTTTGATGCGGCGCATTATGCACACCCTCAAAGAATAAAAATAATTATCTTTTTATATGCAACACATCACATTATGTTATACATTAAGACAGGTGAAGATAACGCTAATTGAGCGTTAAAAGCATGATAAAAATAGTGAAGTAAAGTGTTAAAAAACGATGTTGATAACGTGAATTTGAGGCGAATTGGGCTTGGTTATTTATCATTCTTCGCAGTACGTTGCTGATTAGCTTTAATGAGAAAATGCTTATATTTCAGTATTTAAAAAAGAAGGATATAGCTTAGGCACCGACAAATAAGCTATTTTTATACTGATAAACTAAAAAAATATATCGCGAGACTTGTAGGTGAGCCCTAACTGCGTTTTGTTTATATATTAGTAGTAAACAATATTTGGAGACGACGATGCGTCCACATGATTTAAATTTATTGATGATTTTTGATGCCATTATGACTGAAGGAGCGATTACCCGCGCGGCAGATAGATTATCGATGACGCAGCCAGCCGTTTCCAATGCCCTCTCGCGCATGCGCACTGCCTGGAATGATGAGTTATTCGTTAAAGACGGGCGCGGTATTCAGCCAACGTCATTTGCTAAAAATTTGTGGAGCCAAATTCAAGGGCCATTAGGTGAGCTTGAAGTAGCGGTAAACCCCACCGATTTTAACCCTGCAACTGCAAAACGTACCTTTCGTATTGCCGCAACTGACAGTATTGTTTCTATGGTGTGGGGGCCGCTGCGAAAAGTCATTGAGAATGAAGCGCCGGGTATCAATATCCATGCTATCCCTAATTATGATATGGAAACGGATAAGATACTGAAAGACGCCGAGGCCGAGCTTACGTTCTCAAAATACCAGGAACCTGGCTCTGTAATTCGTGCCGAACATGTGCTTGACCCCAGCTGGGTAGTCGTCATGCGCCCCGATCATCCCCTAGCTAAGTCTCAACTTAGTTTAGAAGACTTTGTTGCGGCCGATCATCTACTGGTCTCCGTAACAGGTGACGTAACCGGTCCGACTGATCAGGTGCTAGCCAACTTAGGCTTAAAACGCCGCGTGGCTATGTCGGTAAACCAATTTTACAACGCCACGCCACTGCTAAAAGAAAGTAACCTCATTTGTGTTGCCCCGTCGTTAGTCATGGAAAAAGAAATCTTTTCTGGCGAGCTTGCCGTGTTTGAAACCCCCATTGATATCGTCAGTTCCCCATTATCTATCATGTGGCACAAGCGCCAAGACCAAGATGCAGGCCTACAATGGCTTCAAGGCTTAGTCGTCAAATTCATTCGCGAACGGGTAAAACGTCACGAAATGCTGCTTTCTCAGTGTTGTCGCAAAGCGTACTGTGCAGATACGGTTAAACGTTTTATGGAAGAGCGAAATATGAATTGTGAAGCGTTCACCCCTGCACACCTCAGTACGCAGACAACACCTATTGAGTCGCCAGACGTCGTGCATCTAAAATAATGAGCTTAACGCAACATGGTTACAGCCCTGCTGGAGGTGGCGTGTTTTAACGCTTTCACCACTTTAACTGCTCTCTAGAGACTTACAAATGTAACCGGTGTCAATCTTATCCAGTAAGGGCATGCCGCTGAGTTTCAACTGTCGCTCAAAGCGCTCATCGGCGATTAATCGCAAAAAATATCGACCATTAAATAGTCAAAGCATTTCTTCAGACCCATTATGAGCGAAAAACCACGCCTCGTTATCCAATTATAAATTTTTTGTAAAAATTTCCCAACTAACAATTGACACCGGTGTCAAAAACCTTGTAAGTTTATGTTGCTGGAATGTTAATGGAAGATAATAATGAATAAGACCGTAAAAACCGCAGTCGCGTTAAGCGTTGCTCACGCACTATCCACACTTTATGTTTTACCTGTTTATGCGCAAGAAAACGATGAAGAATCAGTAGAGATAGTAGAAGTTCAAGGTTTTCGAAGTGCCGTAATTAAAGCTAAAGATTTAAAACGTGAGTCTTTGGTTGCTCAAGACTCTATTGTTGCAGAAGATATCGCAGACTTTCCTGATTTAAACCTGGCCGACTCTTTACAGCGCGTGCCGGGCATCGCCATTACCCGAGAAGGCGGTGAAGGTCGTCAAATATCACTTCGAGGAATGGGACCACAATTCACACGCGTTGAAGTAAACGGCATGGAGGCTCTAGGGTCATCGTCGTCTCCCATGGACAGTCGCGGCGCCGTAACCCGTTCGCGCGCGTTCGACTTTAACATCTTTGCCTCAGAACTTTTTAATCAAATCGATGTTAAAAAGTCGTATTCTGCGGAAATCGAAGAAGGCGGTATAGGCGGTACAGTTAATTTAAAAACCGCGAAACCTTTCGACTTCTCAGGAATGAAAGGCGTAATAGGCGTTCAAGGTGGTACCAACACCAATACCGATAACTTTGACAATCGTTTAGTTGGGATGCTGTCAAACACATGGGATAACTTCGGTGCGCTTGCGTCAGTGGCTTATAGCACACGAGAGTCGCGCGAATTTGGCTACAACACCTACAGATGGCGTAAGAGAAGCACGTCAAACTACAGTGATAGTCTAGATGCCAATACCGCTCAACTACTCGAAGACGGTGAACTATGGTTTTCCAGAGGTAACCGATATTCAGTATGGAATAACCAACAAGAGCGCTTAGGTATAACGGCGTCTTTACAATATCGCCCCTCTGATGATTTAAATATAAGCTTAGATTTTCTGCGCGGTGAGCTAAACAATACGCTGGATGAGCACCATATTTCAACTGGCGGTTCAAGCAGTACAGCTCTCGGTCGTGTGGAGGAACTAGAGTTCATTGACAATAATGGCGATAAAGAAGTCGTCTTTGGCCGTTATTCAGACACCACAATAAGAACAGAATCACGAGAAGATTATAATGAGTCAGTTTTCACACAACTAACCTTGAGTGTAGACTGGAACATCACTGATGATTTCATAGCAAACGCACAGATTGGGTCTAGCTCTTCTGACTACGACCAACCCAAGGTAAATAAGGCCAACCTAATGCGGCCTGGCAGCGGTATTACCACCGACTTTACTCAAGACCGCTTTTACGGTGTAAATACTTATGACTTCGACCCTGCCTCCCCTGACGGCTGGCTGGTTAAAGATTTGTATTTCCAAGAAGACTACATAACCAACGATTTCGACAACGCCAGGGTAGATTTTAAGTACTTCGTTGGCGATACAGGAACCATTAGCTTCGGCGCTAATTATAAAAAATTCTCTAACACGGGTGAGCGTCGTCAAGACTCTGGTTATGTTCAGAGTAAAGACACGCCTCTTAATAACGGTGTAATCACAATTTCACCTGATGTCACCGAAGTGTATTCAGACCACCCTGATCAAGATTGGCTTCAGCTTGATATGGCGAAGATACAGGCGTTTTATGGCCTTTCTGGCCTATCATTAGGTGAAGATAAGGTTATTAGTACATTCGCCTACGATGTAGAAGAAGAAACCCAAGCCCTCTATGGTATGTATAGCTGGGACAGTATGCTAAACGACGCCAACTTTAGAGGAAGCGTAGGTCTTCGCTATTACAATACTGAATTAACCTCCAAGGGTATCTCTGGCGGTGAAGACATTAACATGGTTCGCGATTATTCAGGCGTTTTACCAACACTGAATGTGGTTTATGAAGTGAGTGAAGATGTGCTACTTCGCTTTAGCGCAAGTAAAAACCTCACGCGTCCTTCTTTAAGTGCCCTATCCGTATCAGCTAGCGTATCGCAAGCCACGCTATCAGAAGGAGATATCGGCTCTGTTACCATTGGTAACCCCAGCTTAAAGCCTTACTCTTCTGTTAATATCGACACCTCTTTGGAGTCTTATTTTGACGGTGTTGGTTACTTTTCTGTCGCGGTATTTTATAAAGATATCAAAGACTTTATTGTTACTGAAACTGCAGCACAAACAAGAACCCTTGAAGAACTCTCGTTGCCGAATAGTTTATTGCCAAATGGCGGAACGCCAACTACGCAGTTTAACGTGACGACCCCTCAAAATTCAGATTCATCAACCATCAAAGGCTTCGAACTCGCTTTCCAACGTGACTTCGATTTCTTACCTGAGCCGTTTCAGAATTTTGGTCTAATTGCCAACTATACATGGGCAGACGGCAACAGTACGTATCGAAACGTACAAGGAAGTGGCGAGGATCAAGTTAAAGCCTTTCAAGGCCTATCGAAAAGCAGCTATAACCTCACTCTTTATTATGAGACTGACGAATGGGGAGCGCGCGTTTCAGCAGCCTACCGAGATAGATATATCAGTAGCGTAGAAGCGGGTCTAGGGGATGAAGATGAGCGCGGATTCCACGAAACAACCTATGTGGATTTCTCGGCATTCTATCAAGTTAACGAGTCGCTTAAGTTAAACATTGAGGGAATTAACTTAACGAATGAACAAGAAATACAATATAGTGACTCAAGTGACCGTCCTTACAACACGACGACCAGTGGAAGAACCTTTATGGCAGGTGCTACCTATCGGTTTTAATTTGCTATAAAAACGTGAATGAAACTAGGCGCCTACACTTAAGGCGCCTTTTCTATTTTTAGTTAATGTGGAGCCGTTGACCTATCCCTTACCATTTCACATCGGTAGACGGCCCTACAACTTTCTCAACGAACGCTAAGGGCACTTCCAATGCGCTACCCTTTGTTTTACTTGATTATACTACTTACTTCTTTGTTCACCGCGTCGTGTAAAAGTACCCACAGTAATACGTACGATACATCTGCATCAAGCCGTTCCCTTATAGCCGACATTCCGCATCAAATTCAGGAATAAATCTCTTGGTATAATGTGCCAAGTACATCAATGATCACCTGCTGGCGCTCCTGTTTGTCTGTGATTACGGGGGGAGAGTCACCAATACTGACTTCGTGGATCCCACTAAAACACAGAAAT
>Ga0181596_10000320_pt1 | contig 50063 bp, 10 predicted proteins | sample 041ome_6_FD_148655 | JGI IMG/M metagenome (GOLD analysis project Ga0181596, IMG submission 148655) | Coastal salt marsh microbial communities from the Groves Creek Marsh, Skidaway Island, Georgia - 041402US metaG (spades assembly) | ecosystem: Environmental > Aquatic > Marine > Intertidal zone... | reverse complement strand
GTCGCCGTCGAGCAACCGCGCGCCGTCGCCGTCGAGCAACCGCGCGCGCTCGGCGTCGCGCATCGCGCCTCGATCCATCGCGCGCGCGCTCGAACGCGCCGCGCGCGTCGCAGTCGCGTCGCCGCGCGCGCGATGGATGGAACGATCGATCGACGCGCGTCGACCCTCGCGTCGTCGATCGACCGCGCGCGTCGACCCTCGCGTCGTCGATCGACCGATCGATCGATCGACCGATCGACAAAAAAGCGCGGGAAAAGGCGATTGCGAATCGACGCGACATTCGCGCGCTCCGGGACGCGGCGCGCGCGATCGGGCGAGCGACGCGCGCGGCGAACGCGCGTCGACGACGGTGATGTCGACGATCCATCCGACGGCGCGCCTGGACGCGTGCGGGACGCACGCGAGAGCGGATGAGGTGCGAGCGCTGGCGAAGGATTTGACCGAGACGGCGACGCGGACGCGAGGGGCGAGCGCGGACGCGGACGCGGACGCGGTGAATCGCGCGGCGAGGGCGTGCGGGACGTTCGCGGCGCTGGGATTGGTGGACGCCGAGGACGTCGTGAGGGACGGGAAGAGAGGCGGGGCGGTGGACGCGGCGGCGCGCGGCGCGGGGGACGTGACGGCGATACTGGAGGAGCACGAGACGACGTTGGTGGCGGTGTTGGACGCGTTGCCCGAGTTTTTAAACGCGGCGGCGCGCGCGCTCGCGATGCGATTGCGCAGTCACGCGCCCGCGGGATCGTCGACGGTGGCGGAGGTGGAGCGTGTGTTGAAGATTCGCGAATTGCGCAGCGCGTTTGCGTTTAACAAGGTGATTGCGAAGAAGTTTCACGAGTTTATGCGCGTGCATTTCGACGCCGACTCCCCCGCGGGCGTGGCGGTGGCCAAGCTCGGGTGGGCGCTTTACGTGTGCGCCAAGTGCGAGTCTTTACCGACGTTTCCAGATTTGTACTCGTGCTACCACTTGCTCGTCGCCGTGGAGGCGTTTTTGTTAATCAACGCCCCGCGAGAGTCGTTGAGAACGTCGCTGAAGAATATGGTGAGCATGACGGCCAAGGACGAGACGACGAAGCTTCCAGATCCGCTTGCCAGTCTCAGTTTGGCGTCGAAAGCCAAGAAGGATACCGTGCGCGCGATGTCAGACGCCGTGCTCAAGGTGGTGAAAGCGTCGTTCCCGGAGGCTACGATGGATGCGTCGAAACACTTTGACGACGTCGCGCCGAGCGACATGTGCGCACAAGGCGTCTTCGACGGCGAACGGGACGTGTCTGCATCCGTCGTCGAGCGTTACTCTCGCGTCGCGTCGGAAACGTTTGGCCGTCTCGCCGTTGACGAGACGTTGTACTTGTACACGGAGATGACGAGCGCAGAGTCGCGAGGAAGGAAAATCATCGGCGATCTCGCCGATTGCAAGACGACAACGACGTACGGATCGATGGCCACGCCCGCTCGTCGCAAGCGCGTGGCGCCTTTCTCGCCAATCAGACCGAAGAAAATTCCCATACACGGCGTCCCGCCGAGTCCGATGCACTCGTTGCGCGGGATCATGGCGAGCGGCGTTGGCGGCGTCGCCGCGACGCCGATTAGTCAAGCCATGGCGAGCGCATCGTGGTTACAAGACGTCGTGTGTGGCAGCTCAGATCTCGAGACGAAAACTGCAGAGTTACAACGCTTCGTTCCGGACAATCCCGAAATCGTGCAAGCGTTGAAGAAAAAAGTCACAAACTTTGGGCAAAGAATAGGACAAGCGATCCGCGAGGACGCGCTGGTGACGACTATGCGCACGGACATCAGTCCGCACAGCACGGTGATGGATGAGTTAGTCAAACAGCGAACATCCGAGGTGTCGCACGTCTTCTTTTACTTTTTGAATCGCATTTTGAAGGACGAACTCGAGCGAATCGCCGGGGACAAGAAGGATGTCAACTTTACCACCTTGCTCGCGAGCGACCGCTTCACAAAGTCGTTGGTGACGTGCTGCATGGAAGTCGTCGTTTCCACGTACAAGACGTCCACGTTGGCGTTTCCGGCGACGACACACTTGATGGGAATTCACCCGTTCGATTTAGCGACCATCATCGAACCCTTTGTGCGCGCAGACATGAGCATGCCGCGCGAGATTCAGCGACACTTCAACTCGCTCGAGGAAAAGACGCTCGAGCGCCTGGCGTGGTGCAAGGGATCGACGTTGTTTGAGTTTTTGAAAACGTTTCACGAGAGCGCGCGTGGCAGTGGTGGAGCGTCGACGGCATTGCCGGGACGAACGGCGCCTAGGTCACCGCAAGCGCCCAAACGCGTGAGCACACCCGTCTTGAACGTGGCGTCTGTGGCGGAGGTCGCGGCGATTGGCGGCACCGAGCGCGAAGGCTCGTCGGGCGATGACGCAGACCTCGTCATGGCGCAGTGTCAATCGCCAGTGCGACGCGCACCGACGAGCGCGTTTTCAGCGTTTTCGTCTCCTTTGCGTGGTGCGACGACGCCGCGTCGGCGGGTGTCTCGAGGCGAACCGTTGCCCGTGCGTTTCGCCGCCGTTCGAAATCACACCGTCGAACAGCCGAGTGGGTGCGACGTGTGTGCGTTCAAGGCGCTCCGAATGTTCTTTGCCAAGGTTATGCATCTTGCGGCGAGACGTTTAGGGGACTTGGCGTCGAGATTGAACTTGTCAACGGACGTCACGCGCGACATTTACGCATTGATTGAACACGTCGTGTACGAACAGACTAATCTCGTGTACAACAGGCACATCGATCAAATCATCTTGGTCTCGGTCTACGGTGTGTGCAAGGCGAGCGCTGGGATTTCCTCGAACTCGCTGCAGTTCAAGGATATCATATACCAATACTCCAAGCAGCCGCAATCGAGCGAAGAGATATTCTGGGCCGTGGTGTTGGAGCAAAACGACCCCGAGCTCGAAGTCGTCAATCGGGGCGACATCATTTCCTTTTACAACAAGGTCTTCGTCGGGCGGGTTAAGGAGTTTTTGTTGACGCTCCGCGAGCGCCCTGCGCGAGACACGACCAATCTAGATACCGATGGTGGCGAGCAAGGAAATACCGTGAGCGTAGACGACGCGCTTCCGTTTGGGTTGTCGTCGCCTCGGCGGCGTTTACCCATCGACAACCAAAACATTTACGTGTCGCCAATGCGTCCCGAACGCGTTGCCAGCATGCTCCACGAAGGCGCACCGCCAACGCCACGCACGCGAAGCCTGTTTGCCACTATCGGTGAGAGCGTGTACGCATATACATCACCGTCAAGTGACTTTGAAGCAATCAATCGCAAGCTACTGATGGACAAGCCGAAACCGCCGAAGGGACGCTTCGCCCCGAACGTCCCGAAATTCGGTGAACACGATCGTTGAGGTTTTGTCTCTTGAATCGGAGTTGTTTTAGAACTGTACAATACACGTCTTCCGTAAACACAATCGCCCTCGAGTCTTCGCTCTCGAGCGCTTCGTCTCGTCCTCGTGTGACTGTTCACGTTCCTCGGGCGAGGAGAAGTGTCACTCGCCACTTCACCGCGCGCGAGCAGACGCAGAACGAACACCATGAAGCTTCAAAAAATCGCATTGACGACGTGCGCGACGCTCTTGATGGCCACGAGCGCTATCGGCGCCGAGATGCGTGGTACGACGGCTTCGAGCGCGCGGCGACTGCTGCAACAAGCAGAGACCAACGACGCCGACGCTGATTCTCAAGCGCGCATCGATCGCATCAATTGGCTCGGTCGCGCTGTGGTAGAAAATGGCGCGTTCCACTTTTGGACCAAGAACGCCTCTGGGTACTACACCGCCGTCAACGACTACTTCGTCAAATCTTTCGAGCTCGAATCCGACGCCGACGTCGTCGGCAAGACGGACGCCGAACTGATCGTGCTTGTCGCCGGCGATCGCACGATCGAGGACTTCGAAGACGCCAAACCCGATGAAACACTCGACTCCATCGCTTCTGCGTACCGCGAACACGATATGATGGTACAGGAAACCGGAAAAGCGACTCGATTCAACGAGCGCGTGATCGCGGACGACCGCGTGTACGACGTCGTCGCCATCAAAGCTCCATTCGAAGGCGGGACGGTCGGGATCGGTATCCCGCGCAACGCCGATGACGACATCAACGTCGTCGTCACGAGCGAATCCGACGACGACGAATCCGACGACGACGAATCCGACGACGACGAATCCGACGACGACGACTAGTCCAGTCGCCGACCGACGCGCCAACCGTCGCGCCGGCTCAATCGCGCAAGACTCTCGATCGCGCTCGCCGCTCGAACGAATCGAATCGAATCACGACGAAATCAATCCGCGAGATCTCCGCACCGCGCCTCGCGGCGTCTTCGCTCGTCGTCGCGTCGCCGCGCCGCACACCGCCGCTCGCGTCATGCTCGAAACCCTCGGCGTCGCGCTCGACGCCGACGCGCGCCGCCCCGCGCGCGCGCTCGCCATCGTCGACCACCTGGACGTCCCCGGGACGTGGCTCTTCGCCTCGTTCGTCGCGTACGCGTGCGAACGAAGCCCGGTGGTGGTGCTCTGCGTGGAGCACCACCCGAGTGAAATCACCGCGCTGGCGCGTAAAATCGCGCGCGGCGCGCGAGATTCGGTGTCAAACGCCCTCTCGCGCGGCTCGTGCGCGTTCGTGGACGCGTTCACGACGGCGAGGACGACGACGGGGGACGGGTTGACGGGGACGCTGCGGGACGTTCGGGACGCGGCGGCGGCGACGACGCGCGCGGCGGGATCGGGACGCGTCTGCGTCTGCGTCGATGGGCTCGATGGGCTGGTTATGAGCGAATGCGCGGATGATGCGATGGAGTTGGAGCGGTTCTTGGACGCGGTCTCGCGCGAGGCGGGGGAGGAGGTTGATTTGGTGACGCTGTCGCACTGGGACGTCGGCGCGGTCGAGGCGTGGTTGGCGGAGAGCGCGGATTGTGAGATTCGCTTGGAGCCTTTGCGTACGGGGAGCGCGGAAGACGCGCAGGGAATGTGTCAGACGACGCATAGGAATAGCGCGTGGCGTGCGAAAGGGGCGGCGAGACGCTCGAGGGCGGGATTCGCGTTGACGGAGCTCGGCGCCAAGTTGGAGCGTCGGCGTTGATGTCGTCGTAGTGTTGTAAAATACAAGCTGTAGGAATTCGTTTGCTAGTGATTACGCTTCTTCTTCTGCAGCCTCGGGTTCGACGTTTTCGTCCGCGGCAGTCTTCGAGGGCGTCGCCTTGAGCACCGAGGGCGGCGCGTCGACGTCCATGGGATCGTCGTTCATCTCCAACTCTTGGAGCGGCGTCTCTTCCTGGGCATCCAACTCGACGGGTGCGGCGACGGTGGCCGGTTCTTCGACGACCTGCGACGTCGTCGTCGTGGTCGTGGTCGCTCCGGCAGCGTCGTCTACTCTAGTGAAATCCGTGTTCAATTCGACGACGTCCTCGAGCTCGCTCACGTCGAGCGGCGCCTCTTCGACGACTCGCTCTTCTTCAATGGACCTCGCACCCTCCTCTTCCGCCTCGGCGGCGGCCTCCGCCGCGAGCTCGGCCGCTAATTCACGCTCTACTTCCGCCACGGCTTCATCCGCTTCGCGCTCGGCCTGACGTTCCGCTTCGTCTTCATCCAATTCTTCCGTGGCGACGACGACCTCCGCCTCGATGACATCTTTACTAGCTTGCGCCTCGTCCTCCGCGAGTTCTTCTGGCGAGCGGTTGGCGGCGATGACGTTGCTCATGATATTCGCCACCGTTGACGCGACGAACGCTTCGTTCGCGGCTCGCTCTTCAGCCTCCTTGACAGCCTTTGGCTTGCGTCCGCGTTTCTTTTGCTTCTTTGCGCCGCCGCGAAGAGCGTCTTCGTCGACGTCTTCTTCGCGCATCAAAGGCACACCGCGACCAGGGGCAGGAGCAATGCTCGTCGACAGCGGATTGATGCCGTACCTCTCCGCCCACGACGCTGGTGGCGGCGGCGGCATCAAGCCGTAACGCACGCCGCGACGATCCAAAGGCGAGGGGTCGGGAAGACTGCCGCCGAGATCGCGCAGCGCCTCCGCCGGGCGAAGTCGCGACACGCGGAACGGTTGCGAAGGACCACCCGGGGTCTTACGCGGCCAAATCGGGTTTGCCGTGCGTCGTTCGATCTGCGTGACCGTGGGCAAGGAGTTGTGGACTCGTTGGTACACCTTGGTCTCCCCGCGCCAATACTCGAGTGGCTTGGATCGTTGACGCGTCGATCGTCGTACGCCACCCTCGGTTGCTTGTAAACCGGCCAAGGCGAGCGACTTGCGGCGCTCCATCTCGGCGCGAAGGCGCTTGTGCGGCACACCTGCGGTGGTGCGCTTGCGCGGCGCCGGTGGTTCGGGAAATCCGTCGTCATCGTACGCCGCGACGTCGTCGTAGCCGAGATCCATATCCTCCTCGCCGTAAAAGTCCGCGAGCGGCGGTTCGTCGCGCTGCGAATTGGCGAAGTGTGACACGCCCTGCATCTCTTCCGGCAACCCCTCGGGGTATTCGGCGTGCATCATCATCGCCAACGCCTCGGCCGCGTTCGGCGTACCCGCGCTCGACAGCCGTCCCGCCTTTGACTTGGACCCGTTCGGCGTCGCCGCCGCGTCGTGCAAAATGTGCGTCGACGGCCTGAACATCGGTCGCGGGCCGTCCATCGAACCGGTGTTCACCGTAAACGGATTCACATTCGACCCACCGCTACCGCTACCGCTCCCCGCGCTCGCGTGCGAATCCTCTCCAATCTCCACGATGCTCACGCCGTTCGGCGCCGAAAACGCCTCCCCGCCGCTCCCGTTCGACACGTCCATATCGCTCGAACTTTTCTGCTTCATGATCCCCGGAATGTTCACCCTGATCACGAACGGTCGCGCGCGCACCTCCCGCCCGGTTCCACGTCGCAACCGCAGCCGTTCCCGTCGACTCGCTCGCGGCGCGTACGCGCCCGCCGGCTTGCCTCCCGCCGCCGCCGCCGCCGCCGCCGCCGCGCGCGCCGCGCGCAACTGCGCCAACCGCGTCGTCGTACCTACCGCGCCATCGCCCCGCGCGAGCGTTTTCGTCAGTCCTCGTTCCTCGCGCTCGTCCCGTCGCGTCGCGTCCGTCGCATCGTTCTCCGCACCATCCTTCGCGCGCGTCTCGCTTCGCGCCGTTTTTAAATCAACGGTCGGCGCCACCTCGCCCCGGTCATCCATCGTCTTGAACGACACCCGTCGCGGCCGCGACGCGCGTCGCGCGCGCGCGTCGTCGACGTCGGCGTCGAAACGCTTTTCGCGCGTTCCCGCGTCGTCGCCGCGGGCGTTCGCGTCGCGCGGCGCGAGCGGCGTCGACATGAAGTCGGATCGTCGACCGACAGACGGGTCGAATTCAAACGTCGCGCGACGTCGCGCGCGCGCGGTGGGAGGCGCGAGGGCGCGCGGGCGCGTCGGAGACGCGCGGCGTGGCGTCGCGGATCGATGCGCGACGCGGGACGCGCGACGCGATGGGCGTCGAGGTGTGGGGGGCGACGACGCGACGCGCGGCGCGATGGGAGGGGAACCAACGGAATCGCGGAGGACGAAGCGCTCGCGCCGAGGAGGTTGATTTGGATTAAAACTAAGGTGGCTAAGGGCGCGAAACGCGCGATGTGGGCGAGAAATAATGTATTTTATTCGCGCGCGGTCGAGGACGAAGCGCCGCCGAAGCCGAAAAATTTGCCCAGACGGGACGCCGAGGAGGCGGCTTCGGCGCGCTCGCGATCGGCTCGGCTGGGAGCGCGCGCGAACGCGCGAGGTCGGGCGACGCTTTCGTCGTCGACGACGGTCGTGGTGACCGTGCGGACTCGAGCGATGCGCTCGCGCTCGGGCTTTGGCGGCGGTGGCGAAGATGGGGTGAAAGCGCGTGGTTTGGCGATGGGCGCGTCGTCGTCGACGCGCCTCTTGGTCACCTTGCGAACGCGAGCGACGCGTTGGCGTTGCGCCTTCTCAATTTTGGGTTTGGTGAACGCCGGAGCGGACGGGTAGTCCTCATCGTCGATGTCATCGTCGAGTGCTTCGTCGGGGAAGCACTCGGCGCAGTAGACGTTGCCGTCTGGACCGGGCATGACGTCCTCCGGTTCCATCTCACGCGAGCAGTTCGGACACTCGAAGGGCGCCGGCGCCTTGGACGAAGCTTGTCTTGGCGCTTCGTCCATCTCAGGTTCTTCCTCGGGTACGCACCGCGGGCAGTAATCCTTCCCGCCTGGACCCGTGATGATATCGTTCAACGTACACGGTGCGTCGCAATTCGGACACGTGGGGATTGAGCGTTTTCGCTGTGGCGACCAACATTTCGGACAGAATTGCCCACCGTCGACCTTGATGACGTCTTCGGGCTCGCACGGCGTCTCGCAGTTCGGGCACACGAACGGCTCCGGCGCGCAACGCGGGCAGTGTTTCTTGCCGTCGACGTCGCTGATCGCGACTTCTTCGGGCTCGCACGGCGTCTCGCAGTTCGGGCACACGAACGGCTCCGGCGCGCAACGCGGGCAGTGTTTCTTGCCGTCGACGTCGCTGATCGCGACTTCTTCGGGCTCGCACGGCGTCTCGCAGTTCGGGCACACGAACGGCTCGTCTTCCGGTTCATCCTCCCGCAAGCACTCGTTGCAATATTCCAAATCATCCGGACCGATGACGATTTTATTCGGCGGCTCTACGGTGATTCCGCAATTTGGACAGTTGACATCCTTTTTGCGAGGACAATTTGGCGCTTCATGATCCGTCATACCGCAGATGGAGCAGCGCGAATCCGGCATGACGAGGTTCTTGCGCGCCAACTCATCGCTCGGCTCTTCGAGCACCGCATGCACACTCGGCGACTCCGCGAGCGGTTTTCTCTCTTGTGCTTGTTTGAATTGTGCTTGAAGCGCTTCCGATGGCTTTACGGTTGGATTCGCGCGGAAGCAGAAATCGCCAAACGCGAGCATAAACTTCTTCGCGTCCAGCCGGCTCCCTTGGCAGCACAAGTACCCGTCAGGTTTTTCATCGATGGCGTGCACCCAGCCATGTCGAGCGCCGTGGTACACCCAATCAGGAGTCGACGTTGAGAAATCGCTGTAGGTTCGGAAGACCAATTCACCAAACTTGTTCAATGGACTCTCGGCACCGACGGCCCACATTGCTGCAGCCTTGAACTCCATCACTTCCATGCCATCCTTGTCGGTGAAAGCCTTGTACACAGTGCTCACAGCGCGGATGTCCTCGTCAGACGATTTGCCTTGCTTCTTCATAGCCGTCGCAAATCTCGCTTGTGCTTCGTATGCTTCGACGATATGATGCGCCTTAGGGCGAAGTATGCGTTCAATCAGCCAGCGCGTTGCGCGAGCGACGCCTCTATCTGTCAATGGCACGCGATGACCGTAGATGATCCAAGCCATGAAGACGAGGGAAGTGAGGAATTCATCCAGGTGCATTCCCCAAGCGTGCTTGATACGCAGCTCCAACCTCGGACCTTCGCTCGGACATAGCGATCCTTCAACTGAGCCAGTCTCTCGATCGAGTGTGAGACACTTGGCGAGAAGCTCGGGCGCCTTGACGGTATCGAATACCGATCGAACGACGGCTGAGAGCTGATTGTACTGCGAGTTCGGTAGTTTGTCCTCAATCTTGCAACTCGAGATGAGGTACATGAACTGACGGTAAGACATGAGCAAGTGATCATCCGCACCGACGCGCGTTTCGTTGTCACTCGGACCAGACGGAATCGACGCGTATGTTTTGAACAAACCCTCCAAAAATGTCCAGTGATTGCGAATCTCGCTCCAGACGTAATAGTTGCCATCTTCGGGCTCGAAAGAAGTCAGCACATGGTTCGGTTTGCTGATACCCTTGCGAGTAAGCGGAGCGGCATCTTGGATGAGCTCCTTACCATTGTTGCGGTAACGCAGAATCGTTCGTTCAAGAGGTTTTGAATTGCTGTCCGCAAGCATTCTGCGCAAGTCGAGCACCGTCATTTCCGGATTTTCGTGAACAAGATTAGATTGGAGCACCGGTTGCGCCAACACTGGCCCTTCTTCAATATCCGGTCGAGCGTACATTCGTTCATCTTCATCGGGATCCCTTGCCTCTTCTGGGTCATCTTGAAGAATCAACCACGCTGTCGTCTTGGCCAAATTACCGCGGCGGTTCTCGAGCTGCACCTCCGCCTTCCATTGAAGATTCTCGAGCTTCACTGTGTTGTGAGTGTCGAGCAGCTTGCCTTTGTGCGAGATATCAAATTTACTTCCAGTGACAGCAGGAAGCTCGTCTTCACCTGCGAACTCGCCCCGATCGCGCATGTCTCGCAATTCTGTGGCGAGCTTGGTGTGAACGCTTGAGACTTCCTCCTTGAGACGAACGGGGACGTACACGTTCCATCCTAAATCTCTCGATCGATCCGGGTCTTCTTCCTGAATGATGATGGTTTCTCTCGTACGGAAGTGTCGTTCTCGCTCTTGTTTAATTCGCGACACCTCTTCGTCGTCTTGCTGGATGACGACGTACAAGTTGCCGTGACGAGCGCAGCGCTCTCCGGGCTCGCATTCGCAGAGGCAACAGAAATCGTCGTAGACGTCGTCGAGGTCCAGGTGCCACGGCAACACGTCACCGTCTTCATCCTGCGCCTCTGCTTTCGCTTTTGCGAGACTTTCATCGTAAGCATCCCAATCAGGGTGAATATCACCAAAGTAACCCTGGAACCGAACAAAGTGCGTGCGTCCACTGACTTCGGATGTTTGGAAAAAGAGCTCCTCTTGGTCCAAGTCTGCCGCGTCGTTCACATCCGTTTGAAAGGCTCTTCGAACGTTGTCAGCTTGTTGAAGTGCCTCATACTCAGCGAGTTGCTTCTCTTCGTCCTCCTTCTCTTTCTCTTGCGTAGCGTGCGACTTCGCACGGGCGAGAGTGGAGTCTCGAAGTAAAAAGCGTTCGACCGACGGGTTGTGAGCGCCTGAGACGCCGCGTAAATCTTTTTGAGCCTGTCTGTAAAACTTGCGATAGAAGTTGTATCTCTTTTGAATCATCTTATTCTCGATGAAGAGTTGCACTTGTCGATTCATGTCCCGATTGTCCACCGCCGCGGCGCGAATCAGGCTTTGACGCACCGGGCGCGAGAGCATCTTGTAGAAAGATTTGGCTCTTTCGTCATGGGTACCCAGAATGGTCTCCACAGTCTTGTGTCGCCAGAGCGAGCGAATTCCTCGAGCGAATTCCATTCGCAGGTGCATGTCGAAATTACCACTGAAATACAATCCTTGATCACCTTCCGCGGACTCAAGCTGAAGAATCGCGCCCGCACTGGGGTTGAGCAGCGAAAGTGTCGGTTTCCATTCGACCCACTTGCGTTCGCGTAGCCACTGCGATGAGCGGCGCTCACTCACGACAATACTGATGACACGAGCGATAAAATTCTTGTAGGCCCGTCGAAGGTGCCAGTCAGCTCTCTTGAACCATTCCGCGCTGCTATAGGCTTCGTAAAAAATCCCTGCGCAGAAAACAAAGACAGCCACCGCAATGGTTTGCCACACGGCATTTCTGGCGTTGTCCTTTGTCCTTTGGTTGATGATGTACGACACCGGCGCTATTGAAATGACTGAAAGCATCAGTACGAGCACCATGGCGAGCAAATGTAAGCCAAGATACCGTTTTGCTTCGCTCGTTTTAAAAGGTCGCAAAATGACGGTCGCGAACGACACAGATATTACGAGTAGAGCGGTGAGCGCCTGCACGACACCGTTGCCATTTCTGAGCTCGTAGCCTAGAAGTTGAATCAAGCACAACGCCAATATTCGTGCCATCTCGTTCACACGATACCAAACGTAATCATCTGTGAACTGGAACGTTGCAAATCCAATCAAATCTCGTTTCCACAGCTTTTCCCATCCTCCCATGGCGTACTTTATTACCCAATACATGATGGCAAAGAAACCGATCGGGTACAGAAGCAGGGCGATCAAGGCGAGCGGGAACAGCTGTTGCCATTTCGTGCTTCCAGTCGTCGATGAGAAATATCCGAATCGCAAGTTCGGCTGCGCACGAATGTACCCAAACTTGTCCGTCACTGAACGATGAAATATGAAAAAGTCAAATGTCGCGATGATGACGGCGACATAAGTAATTTGAATGACGTTCAAAATACTTCGAAGCATTAAAACCCATCGCCTTTGACCGTTGCGAACCACCTCGACACTCGGCTGCGTTTTGATGTAAAATTTACCCCAAATGTAGGCGTACAGCTGTGCGATGCCGTACATCAGCGCAAGTCCAATCGCCGGCATGGCCATTAATGAGTTCCAGCGTGCCACAAAATCGTATTCAGTCAAACATTCGAGGCCGATGACTTCGGGGTTGAGCTGCAGTATGTAGCATAGCTGTAGCAGCAAAGTCAAGCCGGGATAATCGTTCCAGCCAAGATTGTATCTCCCAATCATCCCAACTTCTTGCAGAAACACAACGAGCGATAATATACGACAATAGACGATGTATCGAAAGCTCTGCTCGTCGATGAGCCAGGGCATCAAAATCGCCGAAAGCATCACCAAGCCGACGCCCGCACCATACAGCGTGTGCCCCAAAGCAGATCCGCACTTCAAACACTGACCATTGAGACGGTAGTAACCCGTAACACACGTCTCACACGCGTCGTGAACATATCCCTCTGCGCACTGCACGGCATCCGCACTCGATCCGCCCGCGGCGATGGCGTCCACTTGCGCCGAGCCAGCGATGCCTTTCACACCGGGACACGCCTTATGGGGGAAGCACTGTCGCATGGAGATGGGTTGCTTGTACGAGCGCGTTTCAGGAGACACGACGTAGAAACCAGGCTGCGGATAAGGCACCGTGAGATTCGTCTCAGCACAATACGTCCAACGTTCGGGCGCTCCGTAGGAGTCGCTGTACTCTGGGCAAGGAAAGCAATATCCCGGCACGCCGTACCAACCGATGTTGCAGAAACATTGGTCCCTTGACGTTGCGCCTTGAACAGAGGTACTCCCAGCGGGACATGAAATGCAAGTTGCAAGTCCCGGGGTGTCGGAATAATACCCATTGCTGCATCGGGTACAGAAGCCTCGTTGCACGGTTCCGCCAGCCATACCCACCGGGCAGGCACGACAGGTGTGCGAGTTGATGGCGTCGGTGACTTGACCAAGCGGACAAATCGTGCACGTGCCGTAAGTCTTTGCGTTTGACGCATCACCAACGGCGCTTGCTGACTCTGTTGTGTAACCTAGCGCACAACCAACATGAATATTCAATGTTGCCTCCGCACTCACCAGGCTGCCGTCGTCGACTACGCGAATCGCGTACTTCTCTAAAGGATTCTGCCGAACCAACGTGGTGGACGGAAAGAATCCGTAGAGTAATGGCGGCGCCAAATAATAAAGCGTGATCGATGTCCCGTTGTTCAGCAGACCAACCTGATCGAGCGTTGCTGCCGTAATTTCGTCCATCGGTCGTCCAAATCTGTCGATTGATTTGTACCATCGACCTCTCCTACGCGTCGCCCAATCGCTTTGTGTGACGATCGGTTTCCACGTCAAGAAAAGTCTAAAGTATGGACCAGCGTCGACGTCGTAAGGCGAAAACGTAATCGGGGTCAAATCTGCATCTCCTAAGTCATCCGCCGCTCGGTCTCTATTCATCACCGCGTTCACCTCCATGTTTGCCAAAAATGGGGGGTCATTCACAGGTCTGATCGTCACGTTGACTGAGGCGGACGCCGCGAGAGTCGAGTCGTAACTGGACACGATAGAGAACTCAATACTGTCGGTCCCGGTGAAATTCGCGCTCGGCGTATAGTTGAAGTACTGAAAATTGAGATTTCCGTCATCAGTGTTGACAGAACAATTCCACCAATACTGCACCTCCACGTCATTGCACAGCTTTGTCACGGTGCCATTCTGCACGCCCGCATTCGTTACGGTGTAAGTTAAAGTGCCGGCATACTCCGAAGCCATGATCGTTCGCCCGAATCGACCCGTCATTGTCGTATCTTCATCCACCCAATAGTGCGAGACTACGCCGACGGGCTTTCCGGTGGCGGATCCGACGGCTACGACGACGCTGGCCACGTCGTACAAAGTCGTATCGGGCGTGTTATCCAAACTGTCATCCACACTGTAAATGAAATAATCATACCCAGTAAAATTAATGTCTGGTATATACTCGAACGTCGACGAATAAGCGACGGGACCGGCCGGAAGCTCGAGGGTTCCGTGCGCCGGCTGTTGACGAATCGTCCACGTGAGTCTGTCGCCGTCGATATCAGTCGCCGTCATAGGGCGGCTCAACTTGCTGCCCGTCGCGGTCGCATCAACCTGCGTACGCATTGGAATAATATCAGCCGTTGACTCGTAGCTCAATATTTGCTCACCGCCCGCGGCGACTGGTGCGTCGTTGCGTTTCGCGATATCCACTCGCGCCTCCTTGATATCCGTCGTGCAGCTATTGTTGTACAACGCCAGCACGGCGGGACTACAATCGACTGTGCCATCGGTGTCGAGACCGAGCGCTTGTGCGACGGTATATTCAACCGTTCCGCGAAAGGTGAATACGTCTACGCCGTTTTCATTCGGTTTGGGTTGATACGACACGACGCCGTATCCGGCGTTCATCTCGACTTGGAAAGTAGCCTCGACTGCTTTCCGAGGATCACAGACGGTGAATATGTTCGCCACAAACGGAATACCCGAGCGACTCGTGAACAAAGGGAGCTCTCGCTGCCAGAGAGGCCCATCTTCGTACGTGTAAAAGTTGACTACGTTTCCGGACGAGTTGCTCGTCACCGCCAACTGCGTCGCGTACGTCACCGTAATCGATTCTAATGCTAGTATGTCCGTCGGTATGTGTCCTACTTGATCTGCGCCGATGAACGTGGAGTCCGTCCCGAACGTTGCATTCGTGTTCACCGTGTTCTGCGCGTTCAGTAAATCAATCCATGCCGCTGGTGGCGGTGGTGGATACGCAGGCGACGGCGGCGGGCTGGGTGGCGGTGGGAACGGTGGCGGACTAAAGGGCGTGGGTGATGGTGGCGGCGGTGGTGATGGAATCCCCGAATCATTCTTTCTATCCCACGACCAAGTCGACGCACAGAGCGATAACGAAAGTATGAAGAAGAAATACAGGCAGAAGATGATGACGTTGTCGCTGAAGATGTAACGCAAGCGCTTCAGTGCCTTCTTCTTTGACGTGTACTTGTGCGTCTCATGGTTGCCGCGAAGCTTCAGGTGCACGTGACACGTCTGTGCAACGTTGATTCCATCGCCTAAGCGCCAACCAGGATCGACGAGACATCCCAAATAGAACAAATCCACGCTGTCCGGATCCGGCTGATGTTTCAAGCGCCGACAAACCATTCGCTTCACCTTTTGGAAGTTGTCCGTCAACTTGCAAGTCAAGCTAATGGTCTGCATCTCGTTCACGTCATCGATGTTTCGCATGAAAAGTGAATCTCGCAACCGCACGATAGTGGGCAATCGGACCACCACGGTGCACGTCGGGTCTGGATGTCCTGAAATCGCCGCGATGATCGCGGCCGATAAGTACATGCCTAGGAAAAACAACAGCAACCCCAGGAACACCAAAAACCCATCGTCTCTGCTCTCTACCGGACACTTCGTCGTATCCGCTGGCGCTATCACGCATTGTCCGGCGTTCAGCGACCCCGATGGACATTCAATGTAACTATACGGGCAACAGCCCGTCTTGTTCGTGTTCAACAACGCGTCCGGATAAGGATAACTCACCAAAGATTGCGACAGGCACGAGCATGACTCTCCGGCGAACCCTAAATCGCACACACACGTGCCATCTCGCTCGGAGCAATAGCCGTTACCGTTGCAATCCACCGACGGCGAACACGAAAATTTGCACCGATTGTCCCCGACGCCCACCCATCCTCGATCGCACACGCAATCCTTCGCCGTGGCGTCCCACGTCCCGTGTCCATTACACGCGTCCCGACCGTTGTTCGTCGTGGTGTTGAACTGGCACAGACTACCCGTGAAGGCATCAGGGCAAATGCACTCCTTGCTCGTCGCCGCGCACACGCCGTTATTCTCGCACCCGCACGTTGCGCACCCATCCCCAGTCATCGCCCCCACGCACGTCGGCGTCGGCGCACTGTACGTCCAATTATACGCACACGTTCTACACGGTCCGTTATACACGCTTCCGCTCATGCACGTCGACGACGCCGCGCACCATCCGCAGCCGTCCGCTTTCGCGCAGTGCTCCGCGTTCCCAATCGCCGCGCACCTCGGATCGCACGGTATCTCAATCTCATTCGTCACCGCGTTCACCACTCGCGGCGCGTTCATCACCGGCGGCAAATGCGACACGCACAGCGCGGCGTCGAGCAAGGAGTAGCACGTCGGGTTGTGTCCGTCCACGTCGCGCGAGTCGCACCACCCGCACCCGACCTCCTGCACGCACTCCCCGAACACCGCCCGTCGCTGGCACCGCAGCGGGCTCACGATGCTCTCATCGCTCGCGTTCCACGCCGTGAGCGCGTCGTCGTGCGCCGCCTCGGTCGTTCGCACGCCGAGCGCGCGTCGCGCGTCGCGCGCGCGCGCGCCCCGAGCGCCCGCGGCTTCGCTTCCCGGCGCGCTCGCGCTCGAGCGCGGGCTCGGCGCGAGCGCGAACAGCGCGAGGGCGACGCGAACGAGCGTTCGCAATCGCGCGTCGCGCGCGCGATCGCCGACGCGCATGGCGCCGCGTTCTGCGGTCGACGCATCCGCGGTGCCGTTCAAATCGAGGGTGTTACGCCCTATAAATATACGTGATCGCTTAAAAACACACACACTACTAGGGTTTAACGCAGACCAAACGTTTATTTCAAACGCGGTCGAACGCGGTCGGCCGCGCGCGCGCGCGTCGCTCGCACAACTCCGCGCGCGCATCGCCGCGCCCCGAACGCGCGAGCGTCGCGCGACGCGGCGCGATCGGCGCGCGCGCGATGTCGACGCGGCGCGTCGACGCGCGCGCGACGACGACGACGCGACGACGACGACGACGCCGCGAGGTGTTGGACGACGCGATGGCGACGGCGACGGCGCCGACGCCGACGCGAAGCGCGCGAACGCCGAGCGCGTGGACGCGGACGGCGATGATCGCGATCGCGCTCGTCGCGGCGCTCGGCGGCGCGACGCCGGGCCGCGCGGCGTTCACGGCGGACGTGTGTTACGGCGCGTCGTGGGAGCCGACGGCGACGGCGACGAAGGCGTCCATAGGGAAAACCGTCAAACCGGTCACCGCGGTGCCGAAAGAGCACCCGCTGTTCGTGGACGCGTTCGCGAAGGCGTGCTTGGACGTGGGGAACGCGGCGGGGAACACGTCGGCGGCGACGACGGTGCGATTGCCGAAGCGGACGAACGCGGGGAACGAGCTCTATTGGTCGAACGCGGCGGGGGCGTGCGCGACGTCGCCGACGGTGAGCGCGGGACAGTTGTTTTATAATCGAGCGGAGATGGGATCGACGTTGTCGTACGCGGATTCGAACACGGGACTGGAGAAGGATAAGACGGTTAGGATTGTGTTCGTGAACGACGACGACTCGGGCGCGCACGTGGTGGTGTTGGCGGGCGCGAGGGCGGCGACGGGGTCGAGCTCTCCCGAGGTTGGGCTGATGATGGAGGGTGGTTCGTTGAAAAACTCGGCGAACGTGGTGATAGAGGAACCTCGGGGATTGACGAACGTGGTGACGAGTGGAAGCGGATGCGACCCGTCGGTTTCGTCGGCGAGCGATTGCTACGAGTTGGACACGGATTTGGGTCTTGGCAAGTTTCGCTGGGGATCGGGATCGGATCAACGCGGTATCGTCATCGGCCACGTCGCCGATGTGAACTCAGAGTTTGCGATGAAGTTCACGCTGCTCGAACGCATCGATTCGGTGGAGATTGGGTCGTTTGACGACGCGACGTTTGCGATGTCGTGGGAGACGATTCCGACGGCGAGCGCGTTGAGAGGTTTCAAGATTCGCAGCGCAACTTGCACGAATCACTGCGCTTTGCACGCAACGTGCGCGTCGTGCGCCACGGATGACGCGTGCGGGTACTGCTCGGCGACGAAGACGTGCACGAAGATTGATGGTTCGTGCTCGAGCGGCTTCGACGTCATCGGCGAGTGCCTCGATACGTGCGGCGCGGCGTTGACGTGCGGCGAGTGCGCCGATCAGAGCGGATGTGGGTGGTGCCACACCACTGGTCGGTGTACCGCGGCGCAGCTCGACGGTAGTGCTCCGCAAGATGGTAATTGCTCCGCGTTTAGCGTGGGATCGAGCGCACAGTGCGCCACGTGTCCGGGCGCCGTCACCTCAACTATGTTGCCCGCTTACGTAGATGTCGACCGCGTCAGCGCGTTTTGCAACGGCAGGGGGACGTGTGATAACATCACGCGCACGTGTACGTGCTCGAGCGGTTACGGTGGAGACGGATGCGAGAAGATGTGCCCCGGCGGCGCGAGCAATCCGTGCTCGAGAAACGGTTTATGCGACTCGGCGTCGGGAAGTTGCTTCTGTAATCCTGGCTACGTCGGCTCGCGATGTAACGCCGCCACGATAGTCGGGACATGCGAATGTGGCTCAGCGCACACATACCTGAAGTCGGACGGCACGCAGCAGCGCGTGTGCTCTGGTCGTCTCGATTCGAGCGGCTCGTGCGTGTGCCTCGAGGGATGGTCGGGTGTAAACTGCACCGTCGCGTGCGCCGGCACCTTGACCGTCGGCACCGAGGTGTGTGGTGGACACGGTACGTGCAATGTTGGAACCGGTCAGTGCGATTGTGAGCCGTGTTATTCGCGGGACGCCACTTCAGGGCTTTGCGTGCAAGACACTTGCTCAACGTGCGACTCTAGCAATGGAGTGTGTTCGTGCGTGAGCGGAAGTATGCAATGCGCCTGTCGGGGCGCCTTCGATGGGTACGCGTGCGATCAGTGCAAGTGTGGCGACCACGGTCGTTGCAACGCACTCTCGGGCGAGTGCGAGTGCGACGCAGGATACGCTGGCGAGCTCTGTGAGCGACTCATTGAGCCGCAGCCGACGTGCGCCAACGGCGGCACCTGGAACGCGGCCCTCAAGCGATGCGAGTGCGCGGGCGGATACACGGGCACTCTTTGCGATGCAGCGTGCACGACGAACCCGTGTAATGATCTTTGCAGTGGGCATGGTACCGTGAACGTCGATGGGACCTCGTGTACGTGTTTCACTGGATTCTCGGGGAGCAATTGCACCGCTTGCGCCACAGGCTACGGCCCGTATCCCAAGTGCGGCGCGACGCTTGCAAACGGAGAATGTACAGATAATAGCGTAGCTTACACTGGGACCACGAACGTGACGATTTCGGGCAAACAGTGCCAGTCGTGGTCGTCCCAATCGCCGTTCGCGCACACGTACGCGTCGTCTTCGGGATCGACGAGCAATGAGTGTCGTAATCCGTCGTCTGACGCGCACCCATGGTGCTACGTCGATCACACCGCCATCACCGGGTCGTACACCCGAGGCGAACCTCGATGGGAGTTTTGTTCAGTACCGACGTGTAAGTCGGCATACGTCAACCCACAGAAGATTTGTGGCGTTTTCGGTGGTGAAACAGTCGTGACGTTTGACAAGGACTCCACCTCGGGAGCGCTCAACGCTGTCAGCCAACAGGCGCTGACGACGACGAACGGCGCAGTGGACAGGACGAACTGTGGCGCAATCGATCTGGCTAATGAAGATATCACCTTGCACGCGAACGCCGCGGCGCATGGAGACTTTGTCGCTCGGTTCGCCGAAGACTCCGGCACGGGTTATGCGAGACGCATCATCACGCACATCGGTCTCAAAGCATCCGTTTCGCCGGCGCACGATAGCGTCGAAGTGCACGCCGATGGCACCGTGAAAGTCAACAGTGTTACCAAGACGAATGATCTGCCATACTCCGACGGCTCCACTGGTGTTTTGTGCGTGTCTGACTGGATGCCCGTGAGCTCGGGCTTGGCGAGCACGGAGCTTTTACAAATAACGATTTCAGAGACGACGGTGGCAAACATCACCAAGTTTACCGCTTGCACGGGATGCGCGGCGCAGCTCATCGTGGTCATAAGTGTCCCAAATAGTGTTACATCGACAGGCATATGCGCCACGGCGGGCTCGGCGACCAGCGTAAACTTCGACGCGAACGCAGAAGGAAGCGCGCCGTGGGGCGTCGGCGCGGCGCTCAACAACGCCGCTTGCGGGACCGCCACGCACGACCCTGGTAGCGTCTCAACGGTGCAAGCGAAGTGGTGCGACCAGTGCCAGTATCTGGGTGAAGTGTACGATTCGTGCGTCGCTCAGATGGCGAACGAAGGGTTCAACTTTGCCCGCGCCGCCGTAATAGAGGGCTGTCGCATGGCGTTTGTGGCAATCTACGGATACGACCGCACGATTCCCTCATATCTCACGGCGACGGCGTCGACGGGCGCCACATTAGCGGACACCGTGTACCCGTATAGAAGCTACACTCCGTCTGATGTGCAGTTTAAGTCACTCTCCGACAATCGCTTAGCTTTTGACGTGCTAGACGTCACGGAAACCTTGCCGGAATACATCGTCGGTACGACGAGAACGGATGGGTCGCGCACGCGAATGACTGGTTTGCCACGAGAGTTTACAGGCGAGACCGATACGACGCAAGTGTTCCCGTTCCCTAGAATTGAAGACTCGTGCAGAACCGCGAGTGATATAGGATCAACATCTGGGTATCGCGTGTACACTATGAATTACGCTTCGGCGACGGATGAAGCTCTGGAGATTACGATGTGCGGCTCCGCCACGGGAACCAACGTGGGCGTCTACACAAAAGACTTTGTAGACATCCCGTCGGCGGATTGGACGCACGATACTACAGGTACGAATGGGGATATCACTTTCACATTCACCCCGTGGATCGATGGCTTGGCCACGTATGAGGCTCGTTTCGAGTACTCTTTGGCGTCCACCAAGAAAAACGTGACGTTTGACGTCACTCGCACCTCTGCAAACGTCAACATTGGCTCGTTTGAATTCTACCCGCCGACGGCGTCGGATTCGTACGGCTCTGTTGGCTTTGAGTTTAGCGTTCCCAGTGCGGAAGCCGCCGCCACGGTTTCGTTCACAATGTCACCCACTGGCACTGGTGACTCAACGGCGGCGAACTCTGCGTTTATCTCGCTTACCGCGGTTTTCATTCACGCGAAGAACTACGCGCAAGCGAGTTTGAATTACCCGCCATTCGGTGGGTTCAAGCAAGTCTCGTGCGCCAACTTCCAAGCGGCATCCTGTGGGTCGCTGAAGTTCACGGCGACGCAAAAGACATATTACATCGTCGTCTCTGGACAAAAATTCGTCTCGGGGGCGTACAGCATGCAAATAAAAAAGTTGAGCGCGGATTTGACAACCGTGTACACGGTGAGCAGCAACGCAGCGACGTCTTTGGTGAGGCCGTTGACGGGATTGGATGGCGCAGCCGATGGCACGTTGACGCCGTACAAGGTGGCAAAGTATGGCGATAATATTCGCGTCGTCGTGCGCGCGTCGCACGCAATAGATAGACCAAGAATCACGTTGGGCAATTACGCGGTTCCGAGCTCGAAGATTGTCTCTGCAGGTGCCGGCGCGGAGTATTCAGCGACGGTGACCGTCAGCGCTAGCATGGCGACTTCTGGACACATCACGGTAAAGGTTGAGCAGGCGAGTACGCTCACCTCAGCATCGTATGGGTTTAAGACGTCCACTCATCCGTTGGGTTCTGACATCGCGCTCGTCGTGTTGGACAACACCGCGCCTACTGTCAGTCACGCCTGGGTCGTCAATCCATCCTACATGCTCGCGCCGTCGTCGGCGCCATCGTCCTGTACGGATCTTACGACGTCCACGGGTAAGGATGTAAACGTTACGGCGGCAAAGTACGCAAAAGCGGGAGATTACATCGCCGTCATCTTTACGCCGTCGGAAAACGTCGCCACCATCGGCGGTACCATCGGCGGTCAAGCTGCGACGAAATGGGTGCGAGCAACCGCGCCGCGCGACGTCACGCTCGCGATCGATGCTTATAAAATCATGATGTCCGCGGCCTACGTCGATGCCGCGTACGCGCTCGTCAATGACATCACACTCAGCGATGGAGTTTTACCGTTTTCCATTACGTTTACGGACGCCGTTGGCAACGTCGGGACGACAATTAACTCGGCGATCAACTCCCTGACCGGTGTCACCGCGAGTTCACCTTTGGCCGATCGACTCAGCGCCGCTCGATTATTGTATGATAAGTCACCACCGCGACCGGACTCATGGTCACTGAGCTACGCTAGTTCTTCGGAGATGACTGGGAACCAAGGTTCCAAGCCAGTGTATTATCACGGCTTTGACAACGTGGCCTCGAGCGCCAAAGAGTATCGCATCGGTGACACGCTCGTATTAACTGGCACTTGGACCGAATATGTCTCTCGTCCGTACGGCGCGTACATGCGCTCGAGCGCTTCAAGTGGCGTGCACGTTCCGCAATCAGCCATCACGATCACGGAGCAAGGCGGAAAACTCACCGGCAAGTTGGAGTGCATGGCGAAGGAGTTCCGTCCGCGAGCGCAAGAAGCCGTGAGCACCGCGCAAGGTTTCGGTGGAACCAGTTACGTGACATCGACATATCACAAATCATGGAAAGTGGAAGCGAACACGATCGATCCATGTGATATCGTCGGTAAAGGTGCGTTGGCGTGGAGCGCTCGCGCGGATTGCCAAGCGGAGCACTACGCCGGGAACTCGTTGTGGATTCCTCTCTGGTCTGCGTGGTGTCGTCACGGTTGGGGTACCTTGGGTTACGCCGTACTCGGAGGCGTCGACCCCGCTGGTAATTCGGCGACGGCGTTGCGCCAAGTGAGCAAATCTCCGAACAACGCCGACGCTACAGTTGTGATTGCCTCGTCCGCGGTGGCGGGCGACGCGATTATTCGCACGCCGATTCCCATCGCCGGGAAGATTGTGCCAAGCTGGATGAACTCAGTCCCTAGAGGTGACTGGACCGCAGACCCGAAGGTGATTGAAGTGTACATCGAGCCGCAAAACGTGAGATGGAACGAGTATAGGCGCGTCGTCAAGGTTGGCGACATGCTGCAGATTCAATTCTACACTGACCAACCGGTGAAGGGCGTGCGCGCGCTCATCGGAAACGATCAAGCCCTTCCGGCTGCGACACATTCCGAAGTCGCGAGCGCCATGAACGTCGAGCGACCGTGCTCAAGCGATCCGGACATGCAAACTTGGCTCGGCGCGCGCGGCTTGCTCGCGCTCGCCGCCGAAGAGTACAACGACGGATCGCAGTTTTCGAACGACGACGATTGGTTCGATTGGTTGGTTCAGACGTCTTACAACTATCGCCAACCCGTGCCCAATGTGCCGAATTACCCCAACGCCGCTGTTACGTGCACTGGATTCTGGGTCCAACGCGGGTTACGACCCAACGGTAAGCGTTATTCGGTGCGCCGTTTGTGCCCGAATAGGTACTACTTGCGACGAAGCTCGTTCGCCGCTCAGGCGCCGCTTACGTGCTCGGATCCAAATGATCGAATCTACAAAGCCACAGACGCGTACAACTATTGGGTGATCAACTTTAGATACGTCACATCGCATCAAGTCGTCGGTGGCGACGGAGCGCTTCAAATCAAGTGGCAGTTGACCACGATGGACGACCGCGTGTTGCCGACGGGTGGCGGTTGGCAGACCTCTGCAGCCTTCTTCACCTCTGCGGACACCTCTGCGGATGTCAATCATCTCAAACCAACGTCAACTGATGCCGTCGGCGCTGCGTTTGATCCCGCGATTAGCTGCGGGCGCAACGCGGATACCGCGTTCAATCAAGCCGGGTCGGCAGTCTGGGCCGTCCAAGATACGCTGGCGCCTTCGTGCGCGAGCTTTGTCACGGATGGTTCGTGCGCGAGCACGACTGTCGCCCGTGTCGCTAACAGTAGCGGTACGACGTTCCCCACCGTCACGAATCCGGCGACCAATGACGCCGAGCACGTGGCCGTCGTTGGTGATTATATCACGCTCATCATCACTTTTGACGAGCATATTGCAGCTGGAGTGTACGTGACTTTGAACGACGTTCTCACCGCTCGAGCGACGAAAGTTGACAAGTACTCGGCGACGTTCACCTTTGAGGTGACGCAGACGCTCGCGGCTCTGAATACGTTTTTGGAGTACAAAGTGTACAATCTGAAGGATATTCAGGAAGCGAACACGGCGACGGCGACGTTTACGACGGACGTCTTCAACGCTGAAAAGATTCGGTTGCAAAGCGCGAGCGAATTGACGGCGTTTTCGCTCACCAATGGCGCGTGCTCAACCACTAGTAACAACGTGAATAATCAGTACGCCAAAAATGGGAATACAGTCAACGTCTCAGTGACGCTGCCGCTGCCACCGAGTGGCAACACCGTGCTGACCATCCACGAATCCAAACTTGCGGGCGTCTACGTCACGCCGCCGACGCCCACATGCGTGGGTACACCGAATGCGTGCACGATAACCATGGCGCGTACGGTTGACAGTCTCTCAGCGGACTTCGTCGATGGTAGCGTCGTGTCTTGGTCACTGGTGGTTATCGGTACGACCAAGTGTGCGCACGACGCTTCAAGCTTGTGCATCACACGCTTCAAGCTCACGTCGTGTCGCCCGACGTTTGCGTCTGAAGTCGTCTTGGATTTTACGCCGCCGTCTCTGACTTCGGTGCGTTTGAGCGAGCCTGTCACCTCAGCCTCGCTCGTCAAGGACACTGGTCAAGTGAAAGTTGACGTCGTATCGAGCGAACAATTGTATACGCTGACGTACACATTGGATACGCGAGGCCCCCTGTGCACGTACGACTTTGGCATGGTCTCCGCCGAGTCGATGACGTTGACGACGGATGGTACTCTCACGGGTACGCACACAAAAACCATCACCGCCACGTATAACTCCGCATCGCTTCATTGCGTGCTCGAAGTCATCTGTATCACGTTTGTCGGCGAAGATATGGCTGGACACAAGCTCACGAATCCGACGACGTGTCGAAGCTTTTCTCCGACGGATTCCGAAGACTATCCAGGATGGTTCATGCTTCACAACGTCGGCACGGGCCCAAGTTCTGTCTCGCTCGCCCGACCTCTCGGGTTACACTGCATGGATAGTTCCGTGGACACGCAGGCATGCGCTAACAGCGCAAGCGTGACTTCGACGACGCTCGAGTACGGGAATTATCTCGCTCTCGCCGTGTCGTCGGGGTACCCTATCGGCATTACTGACATTTCCGTGGACGGCAATTCCGTCTACGCGGCGACTGGCTTTGGCTCGTCTACGTTCCAAAATGATAACGCGTGGACGATCGATTGCTCTGATTTGGTTCGCGACGACTTGTGCGTGCGCTTTGCCACGAGCGCGACGTGCCAGGCGTACTTATGCCCGACGTGCCAGTACGCCGGTATGTGTGACTTTTCGTGCGGCTACTGCGATAGCCGTCGAGCCTTCTCGAAAACTCACAAACTAACGCTGAAGACGACCGATTTCGGATTACCCGCGACCGATTTCACTAACAAAGTCGTCACAGTTTCGTATCGAACGAATCCGGCGATTGCGCCGGCGGCGACGATCAGCTCGGCGGATACTCTTACGTACACGGCGCCCACGACGAGTTCGTGTGCTGGTCGATGTGGAGGTACAGCGCCATCTGGCTGCGAATGCAACCCGACTTGCAAATCTCGGGGCACGTGCTGCGCTGATGCCGGCCACTGTTGTACCGTCGGTTTGCCGTCCACAGGCGCTCTCAACGTCGACGGTGGATGTCTTCGACCAAACGCCGTGACGCTCAGCGTCACCAAAGAGTCTTGGGGGGTGGACACGAAAGGCGTGCGAAAATCTTACGTTAACCGATACTCCACGATTTACATTAAACTGACTGGAAACAAGCCGATTGACGTGCGACGTGTGCTCATCGGTGGCGTCCTTGTTCCAGATTCGGACGTCGCCATCGAGTACAACTCGCAGACGTCCGCGCGACAGTCTCTCAACGAAGCGCTCGTGGCGTACGGCAACGGCAATGATGCTCAGTTCACGTCGAAGAGTGCAGCGTTCGCGGGGAGTCTAGCGACCCTCCCAAGCGCTGCCTATTCGTGGGATGGCAATGAGTTTTCAATAGCGTTCCCGGACATTCCAAGTACGCTCGTCGCCACCATTCGCGTCAACGGCGCAAACCTGGTTCCGCAACCTGACGGCGCGTTGACGTATGAGGTAGTGTACCGCGAACGTTCGGGTGCGCCTTACTTTACGGACAACGCCGAGCTCACCCTCACCGGAACTGGTCCGACGTGGTTGAATCCGCCGTCCATCTCAAGTGTCTCTTACGTTCTCTTGCCCAGCGGCTCGACCTGCGACTTGTCCACTCCGGGCACACCGGTGACCGCGGCAGGCAACGGTTTGACAAAGATTGAAATCGGTCATCAACTCCGAACCGTAGTGACGTTCAGTTCGCCGGTCGTCGTTCGCAAGTGGACCGTGGAAGGTGCGGAAACAAATTGCTACGGCACGTGTCATCTCCACGGATTGTGCAAACTTGACCCGCACATTTTGCCGCCCGACGAACACGATGAAGCTGAATACATCACCACCTGGACGAGCTGCCGTACTTTCGATGCCAAAGAAATGACCACACTCGAGAATCTTGAATGTGGTGTTCGCGAATTCATTCGCGCCGTCGACAGGTCAGGTAACCTCGTCATGGGTGAGCGATGGAACAACTTGTATTGCTTCACATTGCCGCCGGCGATTCCGAGTCAAGGTTTGATAAAAGTACGCGGTCTAACGTCTTGCTACCGAAGTACGACGACGAAAAAGTTTGGCCCAGGTTGTATCGCTACCATCCACATCGAAGCCGACGGCGAAATCATGGAGCCAACGGTGAAGTGGTGGAACACAGCGACCAACGCGTACGCAAACTTTCCTTCTGCGTGCGTCATGACGGCGACGGATCCGACGTCTCCAAGCTCGTTGGTTTGGACACTCACATGTGCGGGTACAGCCGCGGCGACATTCCCATCCAGTAACTCTTACACGTTACAGCTTGAAGTCAGCAACGTGCGAGCCACGGACGGGTCAACCTTTACGGGCACGGCGCGAGGCACGGACGACGGATACCTAGGCTCAGACAAGGACCCGATCATCGTCGATAACCTCGCACCCACGCCGACTGCCGATGTCCCGCTTTCGTGTGCGTTAGTCATAGGAAGCCAATCTACGATAACCGTCACGTATGCGGTGGAACCATCATGGCGCCCGACTGTGAGCGCGTTTGGCGCGCAGGTTGGCGGCGTCATTGCGCAAACCGGCGCGTTGAGCGGATTTCACACCGTTTGGATTGCACCGATCACAGTCCCCTCCGACTGGTTAGGCGGTAGCCCGATGCCTTTCGTGATTACGAACGGCGAGGATGAGTACGGCAACATCGACACGACGTCGCACGGGAACTACTTGTCCAATGACAACGTGCTCACTGGGAATGTGAATTGTTCAGTGAATGTCGATGCGCCGCGAGTCACGTCTGCGACGTGCGCTAGCCCGTCACCGAGGGTCGTCAAACCAGGCGGAAATGTGACGGTTGATTTCTCCACCAATGTTGCAGTGACGATTCCGTCGGGTTGCGTCAAGATTTCCGGTGTCACGGTGACGCCCACGGATCTGGGAGGCTCGACGAGCTGGAGAGCCAATGCGACCATTCCGTCAGACGCTTGCGACGGCGAAGTCGCTCTCAGCATCTGTGCTGAAATCACCGATACCGGAACTAACACCGGCGTTGAAGTAGTAACGCAGTTTTTCGGCCCCGAAAGCGAAGCTTGTCTCATAGACGGCACAGCGCCGGTGCTACAGTTGATTGATTTCACCAGCGACAACACGTACGATTCAAAACTGGCCACCGTCGGTGACACTGTTCGACTGTACTTTGAAGCGAGCGAAATGATCACCGCGCCTACAATTACGCTATTCGCGACCGCAACGCCGTCTGCAACGGCGGTTGAAACATCGGGACCGAGTCGTCGACGATTCCCATCGACGGTGCTTAATGCAGGAGGAACGCAGTACGCGACAATATGGACGGCTGAATACGTCGTCGACGGGACCACGCCGGTAGGCGCGCTCACATGGGATGCGACTGGATTCATGGATCGCGCGACGAATACTGGCATTAAAAGTGCGTGCGCGGATTGGAACCCGCCATCTTGTTCAATCGTGCACGCTGCGCAGACGACTGCGCAACGAGCTCTCGAACCAAGTATCAACTTTGTCGGCGACGTCGTTCAAACGTTCAACAACTTTTTGACGACGTCACCGAGCGGTAACGTGTCCACACTGTTTTCGTGCTACGCCAACTCATCATCGACATCGCTGTCGGCGTTAAATCTGGCAATCTTGAAGACAGATTTGTCGCGGCACGATATCGTCGCTGGTGGGATATTCCAACATCATCTCATGACGGCTCAAGATTTGTGGTGGCAACGCGGTGGCGCGTGTGGCACCGCCAATGGTCTCATGTGTCGATCGACATGCGGACGGTGTAACGATGCCGCCGTCGTGGTACACCGCACGACAACCACGCTCACTGTTGCAAACGTCACCGCCGGTGGTACCGCCATTCCGGGAGACCAATGTCCAGGAGGTGTGGGTACGTGCATGTGCAACCCAACGCTCGGCGATCAATCCGAAGCCCGCTATATCGTGAGCACCTCGGCCCGCGATCTTGTCTCGAAACCAACCATCAGATTTACCGACACTAGCGGCACGGTGTATACCGTACCCGAGGCCAACATCGTGGCGGTGAGTCCTGTCATGTGGCCCACGCTCCCGACGGTGGATTGTCTGTCCGAATCGACGGTGCGCGACGGCGTCTGCGACCCATCCGCCACGTTGAACAATCGCGACGGATGCTGGGACGGTGGCGATTGCTGCCAAGACACGTGCCGGCAAGTCTTTAGTGACGGCGCATATTGCCAGGCGCAAGATTGCCGGGATCACTCAATCTCACCAGTGACAGGGCGACCGACATCTGGGTTCTGGAGCTCGTACAACGCCAAGGCGCTCGTCGCTCGGGAACTCTCTGTGGAGTGGAAGGTGACGTTTCCAGTAGATGACACTCTTCCGTTGATTGATGGCGTTCTCACCGGTACCGCGTGCTGCATGCAAGACAAGAGCGGCTTGGACGTGTTGCACGCAAATAAGGGTACATTCGTCGCGGGTGCGCCGTGCCTGGACGCCGTCTTGACTCGCGACACGAGCTGTTTGCTTCGCGCCGCGCTTACGGCGGACAACGGCGAATTCGTCGTCAAGGAAAACCAGCCCGTATCGCTTACGCTCGAATTTGAAGGGAACCCTCGCGGGATGAATTGCACAATCGGCGGCGAATCGGTGACGATGACGCAGACACGCGCCGCGAGCTCTGGCGTCACCGCGCTGTGGTCAACCACACGGACTTCGGTGAATGCAGTCGACACCGCGATTGCGACGCGCATTGCGGCGTCTGAGGAGCAGAAGCGACGTCACGAACTTTTGCCCGAGGTTTTCGAATTAAATCTGTGGGCGAATTGTTCACGAGGCGTCACGATTCCGTTTGAGTGTTCCATTTCGGATTGCGGTGGCAACTTGTTTGAGATTACCGACGCCGTCGACCCGACTTCAGATGTGTGCTTTGACTACGTGCGCCCGGACGCGACCAGCATTGGGCAGACGAGTTCGAACAATTGCAGCAACGCATACGCCAAAGTTGGCGATACGCTGATACTCGACGTTACGATGGATGCGGACGTTTCCAATCCCACTGCGTACACCCTCGCTGGCGAAGCGTGCACGTTGACAACTTTTGGTACGAATGCGTTTACGTGTGACGTCGTCGTGTCGTCGACGACGATTGAAGGACCCGCAAACTTCACGTTTGACGGCATCAAAAGCTCTGTGCCCGCGTATCTCGACGCCGTCAACACGAGCTACACTGAACTGAAGACGTTATCTCCAGATGGCGTCGTCACGCTCGGTGGGGATCGCGTCATCATCGATCGGACTGCGCCGACTTTTGACTCTTTGGCGATGTACAGCCTCGAAGTCGCTAACAAGACGTGTCAGAAGCGGTGTACCGTTCGCGTCGCCATCGACGCCGCGGAAGAGTTGAGTAGCTGCACGGCAACTATCGGTGGCATCACTGCAAACATCACCGGCACGGGCTCCGAACGCGTGGCGGAGGCGTACATTGATGAGAACAGTGGTGTAGCGGCGGGCGAGATTACCTTCTCCGTCATCTGCCTGGATCTCGCGTGCAACTCGGTGACGACATCGACGCTCGTTGGTGATACGGACGCCGTGATTTATTCTTTAGACCGGGACATTCCATTGGAAGTCTTGTTCTACAGCGATCGACCGGGGCACTTGGAAGTTGGGAACGAAAACGACTGTCTCATGATGGAGATGAGGTTTCTTCTCGCCGTCGAACTGAAAGCCATCGTCATGGGCAATATTACGAACAACGCATTGAGTCTGTGGAACATCACCACAACCGGTGGCGCCTTGGTAGTCCCGGGTACGACCCACACCTATTATCTCATCACTCACTGCATCACGGATGCGTGGGGTACGGAGGACTGGCCAGTCGTTCCTTGGAGTTTTACGTACGACGATGGATTGCAAGACGTTGTGTGGAACACGACTTTTACGTCTGACGTAAACTTTCCGCGAGTGGTCCGACTCGATTTGGAAGACCCAGTCGCGACGTACGTCTACGCCTTCACCACTGGCGCTAATGATCCATCGGCTGGTCTCGGCGACGCGCTGTACTTGGATATCATCGCCAGCGAAGCAGTTGTGGCGCCGACGGTGACGTTTGGCGGCGTAACGCTCAACGCCACCGATGTCTCGCAAGTGGGTACGTCTAGCGAGTGGCGCGCGGGTCCCTACATCGTGAAGAATTCGACGGATGACCCGAACATTCTGAAGGATATCAACGATTGTTTCTTATTCAGCGTGACGCTGAAGGACTTAGTCGATCACACATCCATATTGTACTCGCAGCAAGTCAACGCCACGGGCTCGCTCAATTGCGTCACGCAACGCGTTGACATTGATCAAGATGCGCCCACCATCGTTTGGTTGCAAACTGAGTACGTCACCGCTACCACCGTAGACTTTACCTTTGCCGTAGACGAACTCTCCAACGTCAGCTACGTCGTCTTGCCGAGAGGTGCGGTGGAGCCGACGCCTTTGGAAGTTCAAGCAGGCACCGGAGCAGCGGGTACTGGCGCTGTGGCCAGCGGTGTTAAGGAATATCTTGGATCATCCACGCCTTCTCCGGGAGCTGGTGCGGGTGGCAAGGGCCAAGATGTGTTAAACATCACTGGTCTTCTCGCGGGTACGAACTACGACGTATGGTTCGTGCCTTTCGATCGATTCGGCAACTCCCAAACCGAGGCGCAAAGTCGATGGATACGAACCGTTGGGTTGGACATGCTCATCAACTCGCTTGCGACGCAAGAGGGCGGTTACACGGATGTCATTCAGGTGAAGCTCACGCAAGTCCCGACCGCAGATGTTTCGGTGACGATCAGTGAACGCAGTGGTATCGGGAACGTCGTCCTCGTTGATCAGGCGCTGAGTCTTACGGATTACGTCTCCTCGGTGACGCTAGTCTTCACGCCCATCACGTGGAACGTAGCGCAAGAAGTCGGTGTCAAGGCGGTTGATGACATTTATGTCGAAGATCAACACACAGAAGAGTTGAAGTTTGACGTACGATCGCTTGATGTACGCTATGACGCGCTCGTCGATCCAAACCGTACGGTCGTCATCGCAGATAACGACGAGTGTGGCGTCATCGTGTATGACCCCAACAATCGACCCTTGGAGCGCACTCTCTCGTGCAGCGCGAATGCAGTGATCGCTTTGTTGAACTATTCCGTCGCTGAAGATACGACGGTATACGCAGATATCTACTTGCAAGCGGCGGTGCGAGGCGATGACGTGCGCGTGACGCTGACGAGCTCTGATTTGACGCAAATTTCATCTCCAGCGTCCGTCACTCTGACGTTCAACGAAACCAACTACAATTTGGCGCAACGTGTCCCAATCATTCCGGTGTATTCGTGCGTCGCCGCGCTTGATCGCTACGTTCCGATCGCAGTGAGCGTAGAATCCGCGACGACGTGCGGCGATCTCGTCGTACCAGAAATTCCTGTGTACGTGACAGATTTGCAAAAGGTTGGATTAGCGTTTACCAAGGCGCAAATCACCGGCCCCCCCGGGAGCAACTACGAGTTTGACATGTATTTAACGTCTCAACCGACATCAGACGTTCAAGTGTCCTTAGCAACGCTACCAGACGCTTTCGGAGCCGACTTGTACGGCAGCGCGTCGTTCAATTGCGGTGCCCAAGGTCCTGTTTGGACGTTTAGTGCTGATGAGTGCTCGGTGCCGGTGACTTGCATCGTCACGCTCGTCGGCGACGACACCAAGTGCGGAGATGTGACGTTGCAAGTTGGCGCCAAAGTCACTTCCTTGGATTCAATGTACAACGGCATCTCGAGTTCGCCGCCGAATATGACCATCCTCGAAACCGCCAACGCCGCGGGATGGTACATTCGAAATGCTGACAACACAGAATTCATCGTGACGCCGCCAGATGCGCCAAACGGCACGTTGCCGCTCGAACCGTGGAAGGTGAATGAACAGATTGAAACGGGTATTTACACCATCACACCGACTACGGCGTTGTGCAAAACAGTGACCCTTCGACCGTATATTCCAGACACAGATTACGCTCGATACGCCACCATCTCTCCGAGACAGGTGACACTTGAGGCTGGATTCTTTGGTCCGACGAAGTTCAAAGTCATCTTCCCGCGTAACTACAACGTGCCCGTGACGAACGACATCGTTCAAATTTGGCACGATGTGGTGTACGGCACTGATGATCCGGATTACCTCGCATTGAGCCCGAATCTCGGTGGTAGTGCCCTGCCGGTCGAAATCGTCGAGTACGACGTCGCCGGTTTATTGCTCGGCAACGGCGCGGAGAACACTGTTCTCATCGATGAGCCGTGCTCGACAGATGTGACGACACAGGTCTCATCTTTGGGATTCACGCTGTCAAGTGCACCCTCTGCAACTGTCGTCGTTTCGCTCAGCGAAATGAATTACAACGCGACTCAACTCGCGATTCTGAAGGCGAATAAACACCTTGTGTTGGGGACAACGTCGCTGAGTTTTACGCCCAACAATTGGAACATTCCGCAGCCGGTGATGGTCTCCGCCATCAGCTATGACAACCTGACGGAAGCCCGCACGGCATATGTATGTGGAGATATGACTTCAGATGATGATGTGTATCAAGCACTGAATCAAACGTGCTACCCCGTGCATATTTGTGATTGCTCCGGTTCATGCGGTCTCATCTCGTTTGATGATCACGCGAATTGTACTTTCGCCGCTGACCAATTAAACAACACGGAGATAACGTTCCCGCCTAGTATGAAGCAACTTTCATCTTGTTGGAACATCAGTGCCACCTGTGGCGGTATTCAGGTCGCGAGTTTAAGCGCTGCCGGTCACGATCCGGTCATGACGAACTTTACGACGCTGCCAGATTCTGAAGCGTACTCGGTGAGTTTGGACAAAGTACAACGGTTATTTTACACCACGCAGTGGTCTGTCATCGATAAACTCGAGCTACCGCTATCGCTAATCGATGGTGGTATGCAAGGCTTGACGGACGCTTCTGGTACCTATTGCCTCGGTATCTCATCATCGAGCTTTGTCGTCAACAACACAGCCAATGGTGGCTTGTTTGTTGAAAAGGCCGCCCCGATGAGCGCCTTTGCGAATTCTTTCGAAATCCTCCCGGCAGCGGCGAATACATTTGGTTCGGACGTGTACATCCTTGAGGTGAGCGTTCTTGCCGGTGCATCGCCGTTGACTGATTCGTATTCGCTCAATTGCACGGATGGAGGCAACTTCTCTGCACCAGGCGGATGTATCATCGGTGACAGTCTTCGAGGGTATTTCAATAACGCAACGCAAGTCATGACGTTCACGAACACGGCATATCTCCCGGAAGCAGATTTGGCCAACGCAGCTGGTAGAAAATTACTTGGAAAGTACCCATACCCATCACAACGCCGTCGCCTGTTGCAGGCACCGGCTGCACCGGCTCCTGCATCGACTTCTCAATTTGTGTGGGCTGTGAACAACATAACGTTTTCGGACATCAGTCTAGATCCCACCGGTGCGACGCGAATGATGAACACTCGAGTGGTGGATCAGTTCGGGGCCATCGTCGAAGGACCAATTCTAAATATCGATACCGAAGGTGTGAACGATCCACCGATTATCGATATCGACTTGCCGCTCATTTACACAGAGAAAGAGAGTCTGACGCTCAACGCACCGCTTCAAGCCTATGACGTTGACAATTATAATTGGACGCAGTGTGTCGTGAACATCACGGATATCGCAAACAACTTCATGGCTGGAGATACATTCTCGTATAACAAAACGGCAATCGTCGAATACTATCAGTATTGGAACACATCTTTGCCAGCCGGTTTCGTGGACATTGACGCCACGTTCACCGACTCTCAGCGTACAGTGACTTTCGCCGGCCTGGCGCCGCCGGCGGCGTACTTGCGTGCGATGCGAAACCTGGTGCTGTTGAATGCTGGACCGGCAATGACAGCGGATGATCGATACATCATGTTCTGCTGTCAAGATCCGGAAGCGCTCAACAACAAAGGGTGCGGTTTGCAACGTGTTGTGTTCCAACCCGTCAACGACCCCCCGCTAGCTGAGAACAAGATTGTGTATCTTGCTGATCCTCGCGTCGGAGGGTTAACCGGTGAAACTGTTCCAGGATCAGATCCTGATGGCGATACGTTCACGTTCAATATTTCATGCTTACCGAACAAGGGTGACTTGACGTTCAACACCGCCACCGGACAGTTTGATTATGCCCCGTATCCAAACATGATCGGCGACGACAGATTCGTGTACTTTACGTGGGATGGATACACCGGTCCAAACGAACGCCCGTTGCAGTCGAAATACGCCACTGTAGAGATTCGCATCGGCAACGGCGAGACGAATCCCGTGGCGCAAGATATTAACGTCGATGTGTGGGAGAACTCTGCTGAGTATTTCACGTTCAGCGCCACCGATGCAGATTCCACCAACACGGAGATGACGAACGATATTCTTCGATATCAAATCTTTGAAGAACCGGAGCTGAATGTTGCGGGTATTCAGCTTGACACTCAGCAAATGAGTGGAGGGAAGCGATATTCCGAAAATGCAACGTTCCAGTACACGGCGTTCTCGAGTTCTGATCTCGTCAGGCGCGTGTCAGAGCGTATGGCGAACTACGGCACCAACTTCGATTTCAACACTCTTGCGCGAGAAAATCATCCGGGATTCAACGTGACGTCCTTCAAATATGTCGCTATCGATTTATCTGGTCGCGTTTCCAACGTCGCAAACGCCTGGGTCTGGGTTCGACTCACCTCAGAGACGAATTCTCGACCGAGTGCCAACGCGATGACGTTCACCACGCCTGAATCTGTCGGCGTGGCGAGCAATTTCGACACGGCGGATTCCGAATCCCCGTTGCAACTGAGACACACGCTCCCATCGCTCGCGTTACAGCCGACGCTCGGCGTCGCTGCGCAAGTCGGTATCGCTGCCTCACCCTACGGCAAGGCGTTCACATATGAACCGTTTCCATTCTATTACGGCGTTGATGTGTTCGAATACCTCGTCACCGATCCACACGGGTCTACTTCTGATCTCACCACTATCACCGTCACGGTCTCGCAAGTCGATCAGCCGCCACAAGGCGCATGCGGAGTGAACTCTACTCTTAAGTCCTCAGCCGATCCGACGTACGATCTCAAAGGACGAACGGCGGAACTGATGGTGCTCATGGGTTATCAAATTATCCGCGCCAAGACGATGCGATATTTGATCAATCCCGAGCGAAGAGACTTGGAGTTTTACAATTACTTGCCCTTTATCAATGATTTGTCCAAGTTTGACAGCGTCATCGATCATCAAAATATATTTTTGTCATGTGGGTCGACTTCAGCTTTGACAACGGCTGCTATTTATCACGACCAAGTGACCGCGGTGGCGCTCTTGGCGTACGATGTCGACCAAGCTGTGAACGACACAATACGGTACGTACTAAGTGAACTGCCGACTATAGCGTCGTCAGATGCAGCACGAGGTACAGCTGGGTACGCTGGTACTCTTTATCGATACGTCGCCCCGAATGGCACATATTACAACTCCACCGGGACGACAGTGTACTCTTACACATCAGATTCCGTCACCGGACTCACGCCGCTCGCCGCTGGTGATACCATCGGTGACGCCGCGAATGGGGCTGTAATGCTGCTTTTCAAGCCTCGAGAATACATCCACGGACCAATCACGTTCAAATGGCATGCGGTAGATACAACGACGTCGGCGCGAGGCGACGACGTCGCGATGACAATCAGTGCCATGTGCAGAGGAGGTGAAAGCGTCAACGCTGACCATGGAGAAACGTGCGATTTGTGCCCAGTTGGTTCATTCAACTCGGCGAACATAGCCGATCAACAAAGCTGCGTGCAGTGCCCGGCGGGGAGTTACACCTCCGCCACGGGCTCGACTATTTGCGTGCCATGTCCCGCGGATACGTACGCGAGCACCGCCGGATCGCAAGTCTGTACACCATGCCCAGCGAACACGCGTTCACCATCAGGAAGCGACGACGTTTCAGATTGCCTGTGCGATATCGGTTTTGTCGTTTCGAACAGCCCGCAGTGCCATCCTTGCGCGCTCGATCGCGTCAAATGTACCGAACTCGGTCAGTACACACCTCTTCCGTACGATGGATTTTGGCAAGATAGCACAAATGGAAAACGAAACCTCACCTGTATCCCGGGCTTGGCTTGTCAAGAGAAGTTTGATAAGGACGAAGTACGCACTGGTGCATGTGCGCAACCTCGGTTCTACGCCAATAATGTGACAAATTCTCCCGCGTACGTCGGAGATGGTTGCTCAAAGTGTGCGAAAGATCACTATCGTTACGCGTCCTTCTGCGAAGCGTGTGACCCAGTGCAAGAAGTAAGAATCTTCTTCGTGATACTGGCGTACTGCGTTGCGCTTTACGCCATGTTCGAACTCGCAACACACCCAGCTATTCCTTCTTTGACGATTTTGCTGTCATTCACGCAAATCACTGCTCAAATGCAGTACTTTGAAATTCCGTGGCCGAAAGCGCTCGCGCGTTGGATGCAAGTCGCGTCGCTCGCCGTGGCAGACTTACAAATCCTTGGTTTAGATTGCGTTTCGACCTGGGACTACTTCACGCGATTCGCGACGACCATGTTCGCACCTTTTGTTTGGGTGTTCGTCCTCGGCATCGCCATCATTTTACGCTGCTGGAGAGAGATTGCGAATCAAGCTTATGCGAACGTGCAGCGACGGCGACTGATTGAGCGTCGAAGACTGCTCCACGAATTTGACGTCGACGCCAAAAAATGGACTGATCTCGCCATCGCTCGCGATGGGTTACCGTTTGATCGCCCCGATTTGAAGGGCAAAGGAGACGACTACAACGCACTTGAGCTGCATCTGTACGGCAATACTAAAAACGAAGGGTTGCGAAAAAGAATCTTCAAAGAGAGCGTCGAAGAGTTACGCAAGGCGGATTTGCGGGCGAAAAGCTCGCAAGAACAGTCCAAGACTGAGCGAAAGCTGAGGCAAACCAAGGATGAAATAGAAGAGCTCGAAAAGCAAAAGGCTGTGAGCGCCAGAATCATCCGGGATAACGTCAACCGCGCCATTCCTTCGCTCGTCATCGTCATGTGGTGGGGTTACATGCTCTTGAGCCGCACCGCGATCGAGTACTTTGAATGCAAAGATAACACTGAGTCGGTGTTATTGGTGGCGGATCCACAGATAAGATGCAATTTTGATAAGCACTTGCAGTGGAAGCCTGTTGCGTTGATTGGTTTCATTCTCTATCCGGTTGGTTTGTTCCTTGCCGCATTTGGCTGGCTTTACGTCCATCGATCAAGCTCAAAGACGCGACCGCGCGTGCACGTCTTGGCCACGAGAGCGTCTCAGATTGAGAAGGCTCGCGCCGATCAGGTTGAACAATTCAATGCACGTTACGGTATGATGTACAACTGCCTTCGTCCACAATTTTATCTATGGATATGTGTTGACCTAGGCAAAAAGTTTTCCATCGTTGGCGTCAAGGTTTTGTTCCCGAACGACATTTTGTTGCAATCATTCGTCTCGATGGTTGTCTTCGTAACTTTCGGGATCATGAGCACGAGGAATCCTTACGTGAGTGTGAACTTGAACGTAGCGGAAATGCTTGCGACATTCATGAACTCAATCACGCTCATCGCAGGGTTCTACTTCCAGCTTGGTATCATGGATGACGTGTCTACGCAGATCGCCACGTACGTTATCATCAGTGGTTTGGCTGGCACGACGATTGTCTTGACCGTCATCGTCGTCGTCGAGTTTTTCCCATGGATGAAGCGCTTGTTTTTCTTGCTCAAGTACAACACGCAAACCGATATTTACAAACCAGATAAAATCGGCACGCACGAAAGTGGACCGCAAGGAACTTCGTGCTACATTTTTGCTTCAGATTCAGCGTTCAGATACTGGTGCTGGCGCACAGTTCGTCATCCAGTTTTTGACCGTCTCATCACAGCCACCGTGATGATGAGCGTCGGTTGTCTCATTTCGGAGTCTGTCTTATACGACGAAACTTTCACGTCATCTGCGTACGTGCGCATCGTGTGGTTCAATTCGTTCATCAACGGTATCTTTGTTTTGGAAGCTGCCGTGAAAATCATTGCCATGGGTTTCATCCTTGGCGATGGCGCGTACCTGCGCGATACTTTCAACTGCATCGACTTTTTAGTCATCATGTTGCAGTTCATTCTCTTCGCAGTGAACATCACGACGAATGTCACCGGTGCGAGAAGTGCGAGATTTGTCAAATTCTTGCGCGTGGCGAAGGTCAGAGTCATTCGCGTCTTCCGAAGATTCCTGCAGTTTAACGCCGTCCGCGGCGAGAAATTCCGTCTGATGCTACTCGAGGCGAAGGCGGAGGACACGCCCGCGCTCAGCGAGAGCATCGAGCGACTTCGCGTGGTTTTTGAACCACGCAGTGCCGAGACGATGGAATACAACTTGCGGGTGCTACAGCCCGATGTTTTGCGCGTCGCCCAAGGACTGATTGACGAGCTTTACCAAGAAAAGTTTGATCCTGAATTGGTCGCCGTGTACGAATCTCAAACCGACGCCGTGCATCAGACGGTGCAGAAGCAATATCACGACATCGTGTACGAATGGCTCGCTTTCGTGGCAGAACCTGGGCAAAAGCGCGCATTTTTGGCCACGCTGAAGAACATCCGAGACGTCGCCCTGGATCTCGGTCCTGAGGGCATCGCCAAAGAAATGCTTCGTCAAAAGTACGACATCGCCGCCATTCTCAACACGGCGTTGTACAAGGTTCCAGCCGATGTCAAGACGGACACGCGAGCGTATAAACGAAAGATTGCGAAAGACGCCAAGTCATTCACCAGCACAAAGGCAACCATCAGCAAACAATTCAACGCCTTCCAGGCTTCCATGCAAAGTGACGACCGCGTCGAAGATGCACTCAACCAGTTGCCGCTGCACTCGGTGGAGGAAGACAGCGCTCTCGCCAAACGGCGCGCCGAGAACGCGAGCGTGCGCATTCGTAACCGCTCGCTCAATGCGAGTGCAAAAGAGAAAATCATCCAAGATGATCTTCAACAGAAAACCTCAGGCGCGGGCGAGCTCCTCGCAGCGGCGTCTAGCGTCGTCGCTGAAGACGACGTCGCTCCCGCCGCGCCGGCACCGGTGAAATCGTCCGGATTGTTGGCGCGTTTCCGAAAGAAAAAGACGTGATCGTCATCAAACAAAGTTCAATTATTAATTTACCCCACTAGCGGCGCTTGGGATCACGACATTAGCGCCTTGATCCTTGTTATAACGCACCACAGTTATACCGCGCCGACGCGCCGCACACGCCGCCTCGCTCGACGCACCCGATGGCGTGAATCCCGGAATGTCGCCCCCCACGCTCGACGCCGCGCTTCGTCGCAACGCACGCGAGCGCCCGAGCGCCATCGCGTGCGTCCTCGTCCCGAACGCGCGCGAGAAGAACCGAAAGTGCTTCTTCACTTGGGACGAGTTACACGGCGTCGTCGACGCCCTCGCGCGCGTCTTGCGCGCCGACCGCCATCCGCGCGTTCTGAGCTTTTGTCGCGACGGCGTCGAGGCGTTCGTGGCGCTGCACGCGTGCGCGCGGGCGCGGAAGAGTTTGGTGAACGTGGACGCGGCGACGCCGGCGAGCAGGATTCGGGACGTCGCGCGGGACGCGAACGCGACGACGTGTCTGTGCGCGAACGACGGCGATGAAGACTCGGTAAAATCGGTGTTAGGAGAAGACGGTGTCGCGGTGCGCGTGTGGGAGGTGATTAATGCGGGCGCGGAGGCGATCGAGGCGGAAGAGGACGAGACGCGAGAGGACGACGAAATTTGGATTGCGTACACGAGCGGGACGACGGGAAAATGCAAGGGCGCCGCGGCGACGCATCGACGCGCGATGGCGTACGCGCGGGCGAAGTGTGAGGTGGAAGAGATCGACGCGTGCTCGCGGGTGTGCTTGGCGTCGAACGCGACGTTCGATTTGTGGCACGGCGACGCGTGCGCGGCGGCGGCGGCGGGCGCCGCCGTCGTCGTCGCGTCTCGCGCGACTTTTCAACACGATTTCGCGAGAGTGTTGCGAGAGGGCGAAGTCACGCACGTGTGTTGCACGCCGACGATGTTCTCGCTGGCGCGACTTCCGCGTGGGATCGTGGACGCACCGAAGTTGCGATGCGTATCGCTGGCGGGGGAGCGCATGCGCGAGAGCACAATCGCACTATGGGCCGACGACGTGGCGTTGTACAACGTGTACGGTGCCACGGAAACGACTGTGGTGCAAACGTACGCAAGAATGCGCAATGCAGAAGACGAAAGCACGAATCGGGCGGGGAAAGCGTACGAAGGATTTGCCAGCGTGTTCGTCGTGGATGAAATGCGCGAAGGCGAATTGGCGGTGCAATCCTTCGCGCAGAGACGCGGCGTCGAAGGCGAAGTTGCCATCGGCGGTATTTGCGTCGCAGACGGGTATTTGAACGACCCCGAACGCACGGCACGTGCGTTCGTTCACTCACCATTCGGTACCGTCTATCTCACGGGCGATCGCGGGTACATCGATGACGCAGGCGATTTGTATTTGCGCGGTAGACTCGATCGCCAAGTCAAGATTCGCGGTCATCGCGTCGAGTTGGATGAAATCGAAGCCGCGCTTCGTTCGTGCCCCGCACTATGCGACGACGCCGTCGTGTTCTACGATGCCAATGAGGGAGTGCTGACTTCCCACGCACGAGCAGCTTCGCCGACGTTCGACGCGTCGAGCGATGCAGATTTATACGCGTTCGCGCTCGAACGCGTCGTCGAGCTACGATTGCCGCGACACATGGTGCCTCGTCGACACGTCTTCATCGAGCACGCGCGATGGCCTTTGACTTCGAGTGGAAAAACGAATCGCCAGATACTGCTTCAATGGTTTGCGAGCGGCGAGACGAAGGCGTTTCGACCTAAGCGTGAGAAACCGCAAGCGGGATTGGAAACAGTCGTCGCGAACGCTTGGGCTGTCGCGCTGGGGCACGGCGACGCGAGCGATATCGGCGCCCTCGACGCGTTCGATGCGCTCGGTGGAACCTCACTCAACGTTCTCGCAGTTTCAAAAGCGCTGGCGAGCGACGACGGAATCGTGCGCTCGCGCGATACCGCGCGTGGCGAAATTGTGCGCGACGCGCGAATTGGTTTACGCGACGGCGAAGCTGCGGCGCTGCTCAACGACGGCGAAGAACCCGCGGCGTGCGCGTTCGACGTCATCGACGGCCCGTTCGCACCGTGCGAAATATTCGCGAGACCCGTGCTTCGCGATTACGTTGATTATTTGCGAGCGCAAGGTATAGACGCCGACGTGAACGCTCCCGCGTCCACCGCCGTCGAGCCACAGCGAGATACATCTGCGAATCGTCGCATGCTCGCGGCGTGCGGTCGCGGCGTCGCCCCCGTCGTTCGCGCTTTGCTCGCGACCGGCGTCGAAGCATCGGGCGAGCACCTTCGAGCCGCCGCCGCGAGCCTCGCCGACGAAGCCGTGGACGTAGTGCAAACTTTACTCGCCGCCGGTGCGGATGCAAGTTCATCATCCGCCACAGCCGGTACGCTCGCGACGCACGTCGCCGCCGCTCGCGGGAACTCTGAAATGTTAGAAATGTTGCTCGCCGCCGGCGCTCCAGCGGGAGCGAAGGACGCGGATAAGCAAACGATTTGTCACTTAGCAGTGCGGAGCGGGGATGTGAGTACCGTGCGCGTCGCGGCAAACGCGTGTAAACACTTGAAGACACGCAAAGGTGGCTTGGAGTCGTGGGATCGTTGGAAGCGCACGCCCGCAGCGTGGGCGCTCGTCGCGGGATCGAGTGAAATTTTAGCCGAGTTGCGAGATGCCGGGGCGAATTTAACATCGCTTGAAACTGACGTCTCCAACGCCTGGGTGCACGGTTCGCTGAGCGCAAAGAGCGAGGTGCAGTTGGCGCATCGCCCGGTTCGCAAGCGAGGTGCCGCGGCGGAGGTGTTGAGCGCGCTCGCGGCTAGATTGGACGCCGCAAACGTCGAGAGCGAACGTATTGAAGCGGCGACGGCGATTCGCGAGCTCGTGTGCGCAAACGCAGAGAATCGAGAAAAGGCGCGAACGATCGGTTTGGTGCCAAAACTGTGCGAACTCGCGCGCGATCGTCACTGCGTTGAAGCCATCGGCGCGTTGAGAAATTTAGCCACCAACACGAGCGCGGCAGGGGCGGCTGGCGACGCCGGAGCTATGGAAATCCTCGGTGATGTCATTCGCGCTCGTGCTAAATTAAAAGACAGCGAGCTGAGTGCTGACGATAGGCGAGTACTGTACGCTGCGGCGAGCGCGATGCGCGCGTTGGCGGTGAAGCACGACGCGAATGCCGCGCGATTGCGCGCGTCGAGAGACGTCGCGGACGTCGTCAGTCGATTGTGCGAAGGCATGCGATTAGAGTAGATATATGTAGCGAAACTATAGCGTCTATTGAAACAATTTAGCAAATTTGCGCACGCGTTTGAAGCAAGACGATGCGATCGCCCACGACGGCGCCTTCGATGTCTTGCGGCGAGCCTCGATAGCTCTCCACCGACTTGGCGATGTCGGAGATTCGTCTAATCATCGCTTCGCGCGCGAGGGAGTTCCACACGATAGACGACGCGGTGTAGTCCACCACGCGTTCTTCCGTAGGCTCGGCGGTGATGCTGTCGTAGAGACCAGCGCCGGCGAAATTTTCCAAGTCTTCACCGTTCGAGTCGCTTCTCGCGATGACGGTACCGCCGGATGGCGCAAAGTGCCCGCAGAGCTTACTCGGAAGCGAACGAAGCGTGACCTCACCCGTTGTCTTGCTCACCGTAAATCCGAGCGCACTACCAGCGTCGTTACCGACCAAAGTTTCCCCGAGACCGACGCAAATCTCACCAAAGATTTCATCCGCGTCGCCGGTGACAGGGTTGGCGGTGTGCACCACGAAGGCGAATTCGGCGTCCACGAGTTCCATGAGAAGCACGGCGACGTTGAGATCCTTGTCGTCGATGCCGCAGGATTTACGCGACAACCACGCACGCTCTGTCCATTTTGACGCCCATACACCGCAAACGGCGTCCCAGAGTCGCGGGAGGTCGACGGATGGTGAAAGCTTCGCCGCCGCTTCGTCGAGCGCGGATTCCAAACCTTGCGGGCACACGAGACGGGTGGCGATGATTTCTCGCGCATCCGCGAGCGCCGCACGGCGGTCTTCGGCGGTAGTCGCTGTCTCAATGGCGGCAACGGCTGCTTCGAGCGCAGTACGAGTGTCGACGTCTTCCTCGAGGGCGCGTTCAAAGGTGCCAAATGGAAGCGCGTACGATCCTGGCACGTCGACGTTCGCAATGTTCATTGCGGCGAGTTCCTTGGCCATTTCCGAAAGACTGTTGCTCTTGCCGCCGACAATATCGCTGCTGTACGCGTCAGGAGTAATCAGCCACGCGTCAGAGGGCTTGTAAGGGGCGATAGACACCTTGGTCGTCGCCTTGGCGCTCGCCGTCGTCGTCGCGTCGGAGACGTTGGCTTTATCAATCTGCACATCTTCACCCGCGATAGAGAATCGCACGTTTTCACCCGCCATCTCTAGGACTTTGTTCCAAAGTACGTCATCTGCGACGCTCGCGAGAAGCACGTTCGTGTTTCTCGCTCGAATGGCGATGTGACTGAGCAGATCGACCGGCGCCTTGGTGACGACGGCCTTGACGCCCGCGGGAATGTCTTCCAACCCACCGAGCGTTTCGGTGAAGCAAACCATGGGAGTGGACGAAAAATCTTCGCCTTGAATCTCACTGAGCGTTTGAACTTTCGCCATCCCGGCGTACGTCTCGAGGCTGGCGTCGCCGACGCTGACAATTTGCCAAGGCGAGCGACCCGCGGCGGCTCGAACCGCCGGACGAAGCGTCGAAATCAATTGCGAGACGACAAACAGGCTGTGTGAGCGCACGTTTTCTTCCCCAAAGTTGATCAAGTACTTGGGATCAGCCTTGGTGGACTTAGACGCGATGATATCTGCAGCGTTTTGCGTAGCGCGGCACAAAAAGTCCATATCGCTCTCCATGGCGAGAGCGCAGAAATCGAGCGCGGCGTCCATGGTCTTCGACCAGTCCGCGCCCCAGCGTTCGCCGTGACCGTCACCCATGGCGACTTGGAGAAATTTTAAGCCCTCGCCGATGCGCGTGGACTCGTTCGTCAGCGCGACGTTCGTCAAAGAAAGCTCGAGAAGCGAAAGCAAATCATCCGAGGACATTGCGCCGTAATCGACGGCTTCCACCTTGGTTCTGAAAAACTTTTCCAACGTCGCGTCGAGCATGACGACGTCTCGGTTCGGGCTGTCGTGTTGCCAAACTCCGAGAAGCTTCTTACGAACTTCGATAATTTTCCCCGGCACCCACCACGCGTCGCGGTTTTGCAGCAAATCGTCCACCTCCCACGCCAAGTCGCCCGGCAAACCGTTTCTGGCAAAGTTCATGGCGCTGTCCACGTCCCCGCCCGAGTGCGTGGTCTTTAAAACCCACAAGTAATGTTTGAAAGAATCGATCATTTGCGGCATGTGGAACGCGGGGCCGTGGATGCCGTCCGAGCGCCAACCCGCCTTCATACCGGCCAAATCTTCTCGCGTCAAGCCGGCGTTATCCCACAAGTGCGCCCAGAAATCGTCCCAGTTACCGGTGTGCAAAAAGTGCAGGTATGCCTCGCAAATCTTCACATCATCGGGCGTGGTGTTAGAGTGAAGCTTTTGATGCCACTGCGCGATGAACGGATCCTCGATTCCCGGACGATGTCCCTCTTTGATGCCGTGCGTTCGCATGATGTTCAAGATGCCCATGCGAATATCGTCGCCGTTGCCTCCTCCGCGCGGTAAGAATGCGAGCGAGGCGCGCATGAGTCCGCGCGACGTGGCGTCCGGCGCCGTCGTCGCCGCGTGCGCGATGCGTCCCGCCAAGCGCTCTTGCTTGCTCGCCATGTCCTTGCCCTGGTAATTGTTCCCGGCGTACCAGTGCAACTGGCGCAGCGAGCTCAGGCGCAACCACGCGTAGACGAGCGCCGCACCCTCGGGCCCGATCGCCAACGCGGCGTCCAGGGCGTCGTCAACCATGCAAAATCGCGTGAACAAGTTCACGCTCCCACCCTCGTGCTCGGCGGCGCGTCGCGCCAACGATTCCGCGCCCGCCGCGCCGCCGCCGCCGCCCGCCGCGGATTCTCTCACCCTCATCTCCACGTCCCCGTCCTCCGCGTGCGCCCAAAACTCTCCGCACACGACGATCCCGACGATCGACCCAACGTTTCTCAACCCCTCGACGTCCCCTTCGCTCGCGTTCGAGCAATCCATCTCCAACGTCAGCGTCCCGCTCGCGTCGAACGCGCTCCTCGACGCGATCCCGTCCCCGAAATCCCTACTCCCCGTCCTCGCCTCCAGCCCGCGCGGCGCCTTCGCCCACGACCCATCGCCATCGACCGCCCGCGTCGCCCAGTGCAGTTCGACCTCGCCTCTCGCGCACCGCTCCAGGAGCGCGTCGTCCGCCGCCCGCAGCGTCGCCGTCGTCGTCCCGTTCGCGCGCGTCCGCGTCTCCACTCGCACCGCGTGCCCCCCCGCGAGCGCGTGCGTCGTCTCGCGGACCACGTCCGGGACGTCCGCCTTTTTTTCGCGCGCGCCGGCGCCTCGTCCGACGCGCGCGCGCGTCCCGGCGTCGATCGCGCCGCGCGCCGTGGATAGCGTTCCTCGCGAAGATCGCGTCGCGCGGCGCGCCGTCGCGCGGCGCGCCGTCGCGCGCGCCGCGTCCGCGCGCGCGAACGTCGCGCGCGTCGCGTCGCGCGCGAGAGAGACGCGCATCGCGCGCGCGCGCGTCGTCGGTCGCGGTGTGACGATTCGCTTCGACGAATCGAATCGTCAGAGCGCGACGCCGCGCCGCGCGGACGCGTCGACGCGCGGCGCGACGCGACGGCGACGCGCGCGGTCCTCCGCGGCGTTTCGCATGTGCGGCGCGTGCCGCGCGCGGCGCGCGAGCGCGAGAGAGACGACGACGCGCGCGGAATTCTGCGCGCCGTGTCGCGACGGCGCGAGAGCGACGACGACGCGCGCGACGCGCGTCGCGGACGGGGCGTCGTTCGACGTCGTCGTGTGCGGCGCGGGCGCGGCGGGGACGTCGTTCGCGCGGACGTACCTGGAGACGACGGCGCGGGGTGGCGACGGCGACGGCGACGGCGACGGCGACGGCGACGGCGCGCGCGGCGCGAGGCTGCTGCTGCTCGATCGCGGCGGATGCGCGAAGACGGTCGAGCGCGTGGAGCGCGTGACGCGGCGGGCGTCGGTGTACGGCGCGCGGGAGAGCGCGCTGGGGGCGCTGGAGGCGCTGGGGGCGCGGACGGCGACGGCGAGCGTCGCGGCGTGCGACGCCGAGTCGAAGACGTTGACGCTGGACGACGGCGCGCGCGTGCGGTACGGCGCGCTGTGCGTCGCCACGGGGGCGACGCCGCGATGTCCGCTGCCGGAGGCGAGCGATGGAGCGGTCGACGCGCACGAGGTGCGAGACGTGGAGAGCGCGGACGCGCTGGCGAGACGGTTGAGCTCGATGACGGCGACGGCGAGCGCGGATTCGGATTCAAAGACGAAACGGATCGCGATCGCGGGGAACGGAGGGATCGCGCTCGAGCTCGTCGACGCGCTCTGTGTGCGAGGTTTGCGCGCGCGAGGGTTGGAGGCGTGCGAATTGGTGTGGTTGGTGAAACACGGCGAAGTCGGCGACGCCTTTTTCGACGTCGACGCCGCGGATTTCTTGCTGCGCGCGCTCGACGCGAGACGGCGAGACGGCGAGGCGAAAGACGACGACGGCGCGGACGTGGACTGGGACTCACCGACGCCCGAACGCGGTGCCGGACGATCGACGAAGAAGCGCGCGCGAGGGCGCGAATCAGGCGCCGCCGCCGGTCCGGATTGGCTCGACAGATTTAGAGCGAAGAGCGCGGCGAACGACGCGCGCGCGCCTCTCAGCCGCATGAAGCTTCGCGTGCTGAAAAATGTGTGCATACGCGAAGCGCGTAAAGACGCAAACACCGGCGTCAACGTATTGACGCTGAGCGATGGGACGACGATCGAGGTGGACGCCGTCGTCGCCGCCGCGGGCGTCGAGCCGAGATGCGATTGGCTCGACGAAGTCGCCGCGCCGAGGTCGAAAGCAGACGGCGGTATACTCGTCGATGCGTGCATGCGCACCGTAGGACCGTACGGCGACTCAATATTTGCCGTCGGCGACGCGTGCACGATGTCGGCGCGCGCGTCGAACCCCGAGACGCCGTGGTTTCAAATGCGACTGTGGAGCCAGGCGGCGCAAACAGGCGCCTTCGCCGCGAAAGTCGCCGCGGGCGTCTGCGACGCCGACGCCCTCGGATTCAATTTCGAAATCTTTACCCACGTCACCAGGTTTTTCGGTCTCAAAGTCATCTTGCTCGGGCTGTACAACGCCCAGAAGCTCGACGACGTCCCGGCGAACGAGGTGACGACGTACCAGCGCGAGTCGCTCGCCGACGCGACGTACGTGCGCGTGCTCCTCGTCCGCGGTCGCATGATGGGCGCCGTGCTCGTCGGCGACACCGATCTCGAGGAAACTTTCGAAAACCTAATCTTAGACGGCGTCGATCTATCGCGTTTCGGTCCGAGTTTACTCGATCCCGAGCTCGACTTGGAGGATTATTTCGACTGACGCGACGCGCGAGACGAGCGAGAAACGAATGAAATCAAATGACAATCAACCCTAGACAACTACCACCGTCCGACGCCCGCGCTCAGTGCGGTTTCGGCACGAACCCGTCCACCGCGAAATTCCGCGTCGCGCGCGGTAAAATCACGACGCATCCCTCCAACGCTCCGCGCTCCAGCGTCACCTGACACCCCAACCTCGACGTCGCCGTCAACCCGTACGCCAAATCTAACATGTCGTTCTCGTCGTCGCACGCCTCCGGCAGCGTCTCGAACACTTTTTCGTCCTCGAACACGACGTGGCACGTGGAACACGCGAGCGAGCCCTCGCACGCGCCCTCGAGCTCGACGTCGTGCCGGTGCGCCGTCTCCAGCAGGTTCTCGCCAATCAATCCGCGCACCGCGCGTCGCTCACCGTCGCGCTCGACGAACGTCACCTCGATCGAGTTCTCGGGCGTGAGTTTCGTCTTTTTGTCCGCGCCGTGCGCGATCCGCGGCGACGCGGAGACGCCGCGAGCGACGTAAAGCTGGGCAGGTTTCTGGGACGCGCGCGGCGCGGCGTCCCGGGGACGCGACGCCGACGCGCGCGGGAGGGCGGTCGAGGCGAAACACGCGGTCGACGACGACGACGACGACGACGACGACGCGCATCGCGCGCTCGCGGCGGCGCACGCGCGCGCGAGACGGCGAAACATCGGCGCGGTGGGACCTCGCGAGGCGCGAAGTGAAGCCGAGGCGAAGCCAAAGTTGAAAGTCGAATTGCAACGCGGCGGCGCCTCGCGGCGGCGCGAGGGCCCGCGCGCGACGTGTAAGTGTTAATGGTGGTTAATAGTCGGTGGATCATTCGTCGACGTCCAGGGCGCGCGCGCGGTTCGACGCCGCTCGGCCGAGGTTTTGTTCAAACAGACGCGAAGAGCGGCGCGAGCGCGACTTCGCCGCTCGCCCCCCCTGCGGACGAGGGCGTCGGGCGCGCGTAAAAGAATCATTCGTTCGGGTAAAGTTCCCTCTCAAACGCCTCCAAAGTTGCTAAATCGCTCGGTTTGAGCTTAATGCCCTTGTGTCCGCGCGGGTATCGGCGCTCCAGCGCCCGCATCGCGTCCTCCAATTTCCTCCGCTCGCTATACATCAGATACGCCACGGCGACGCTCGGCGCGCGCGAGTGCCCGCTCATGCAGTACACCAGCACCCTATTCGGCACCCCAGCCTCATCCGCGCGCTTCGCCTTGACGTGTAATTGCTCTAACTTCCTCACCGTCTCCCCTAAATCCAATTTCGTACCGTCATTCGCGTCTCGCGGCGCCGTGAAGACGTCTATTTGCCTAGAGCTACAGCACGGCGTGCACCGCGGCACGCTCTGTTCGTTCGCGCGCGTCGCGCCGTTCGTCAGTCACCGCGCTTCGTTTTCCGCCGATCGCGTCCACCCATCTGACATCGTCCGAAGAACCGTCTTCCTCGCGCCTTCGATCTCGTCCGAAGCCATTCGCGCGCGTCTCCTTTTCCGTCTCTCCGCGCTTCTCCCGCTCGCTTTGCGGGCCCCCCACGTCCCGCGCCCCGCCCCGCGCGCCCGTCTGTGTCGCCGCTCTATCCCGTTCCCCTCGCGATCGG
>Ga0181596_10000316_pt1 | contig 50139 bp, 42 predicted proteins | sample 041ome_6_FD_148655 | JGI IMG/M metagenome (GOLD analysis project Ga0181596, IMG submission 148655) | Coastal salt marsh microbial communities from the Groves Creek Marsh, Skidaway Island, Georgia - 041402US metaG (spades assembly) | ecosystem: Environmental > Aquatic > Marine > Intertidal zone... | reverse complement strand
GCCACCGCTTATCAGTTAGCATTAGTCTTGGCATGGTAGTGAGTTGTTCTTTTACTTTTGGCGAAGCAAATTATAACTCTTTACCATGCTGTTCAAAAACTAATCACGAAAGATCAACACGCCTTAGAAATGAACGTTTATACCTAACTCAGCGATGGTTTCTTGGTAGTTTGCACCATCTACGCTGGAGGCATAGTCTCCGTATTGGGTAGACAGTTTGATATCAACATGGCTGTGCACAGCATAGTCTGCGCTCATTTCAACAACATGTCTGTCGTCATCCCTGCCTATCCCCCCATCTTTCTCTGAGGCGTAGTCTCTTACATCTAGCTGATAGGCAACCGTAAGCTTCAAGGGCTTACTAAACACCGACAAAGGATAGGTGTAGGCAAGATCTACCCCTTTGCCGGTATAATCGAAGACGTTGTTTTGGGCATCTTCATTTTGATATTTAAGTGCGATTTGAAAAAAGTCTTCCCCTTCGAAGAAATAAAACAAGTCGCTGCGCACAGCAACGGCGTCACTATCTCTCGTTGGTGTCCCCTCAGGCGTGTTCTCAAACTGCTTTTCGATAAGATCGCTGCTCAAACGCAAATAAGTGCGCTGCCCCAGCAGTCTTCCTGCAGATACACCATATTGCTCATAAGTGAGAAAATCACGTCCATCAAGTTTGGCGCTTGCATGATAATAATGTGCACCTAACTTCGCGAAATCAAATGCATAAGTTGTATTCGCAGAGACAGTCGAAAGCTGAAGTTCAAAGTCACTTTGCGTTTGATAATTGGTATTAGCCTGACTTACTGACAATACATTTTCCCACTTAGCCGTGGGCTTCACTGACACCTTTAATTGACCTTCTGCTTGCAGTGCGTCGTCTGCCGCGTCTGTGTTTGTATCAAGCTCGCTCACGCTCACATTGCTATCAGAGCGGTACCCTATATAACCTGAGCCTGAAAATGAAACCGTTTGATTTTTTGCGTGTGCATGATTTACACCTTCATCATTATGTGACTGACTGTCTGCACTCGCGTAGGTTACGTTGCAACCGAATAAAACAGCTGTCACGGCAAGCGATAGACACTTTAGGCTTCCAAGAGTAACGTTGATCTTTGTTGGTGAATGTTGAAATGTTTGCGTTTTCATTGTTGTTACCTACTACAGAGAAAGTGAAACTTAGGGGTTTCTGTTTTGCTGAGGTCAAGCCGGGGGAGGCGTGATATTTGACTTGAGACGTTCGCTTTAACTAGATATTGTGTTAGCGCCTGCAGCCTAGGCCTTAGATAGCGGCTTGGTGTAAGACAAGCCGCACTTAGATTTAAATGGCGATTTACAGCGCTAGCTCAAGGTTGCTCGACTCCCGTCTAATGGTTTAGACCGGAACATTAAAGGCCTAGCACACCCGAGATACTTGACGCTACGTTGTCATTTACAGTGCTTGTTACGGCATTCTCGATCGAGCTTTCGATCGAACTGTCGACCGTGCTTGCCACTGTATTATTTACCGTGTTTGCTACAGTACTCTCTACAGCATTTGCAACCGTCGCTGACACAGCTTGTTCAACAGTACTTGAAACTGCGCCCTCCACTGAACTCTCTACCGTATTTACCACCGTGTTTCTTACCGTATTTCCTACCGTATCAGTAACTGTACCTTCAACAGCGGTGCCAACCGTGCCTGCTAATGAGCTCGCGACCGTGCTGGTTACGCCGCCGTCTAACGTGTTTGATATGGCACTGCCAACGGCTGTTTCACCTTCTGCCCCACCGACTTGCTCTGCGTTTCGAGACGCTGATGTCAGGGCAGATAAAGAGCCCGACGCACTGCCACTAAGTGTTCCGGCCACCGATGCAGTCATTGTATTCGCCGTTCCTGATACTGCAGACACCGCTCTATCAACGGAAGTTTGCGAGGTTGATAGCAACGAAGACCCTGCTGATGTCGTCAGCTGCTGAGTGCTATTGGTTAAGAGACTCGCACTTGACGTAGACGTTTGTGCCACTTCATTTGCCGTTGCTTGATCTGTATTGCCTTCGCTTTCTTCTTCAGGTGCTTGATTCAATATCAGATTAGTAGGTAGGTCATTGTCAGTTTGGCTTGCCGACAGTTGCCCGCCAGCACTACCTGAACTTTCGGTAGCCATTTGGCTTTGTGAAACTGCTTCGCCTTGCGCCGAAGTCTCTGTACTGACTTGAGTTGCTGATTGCGTGTTTGCACCGTTTGCGAGTGATAGCGATGCTGACGTCGATGTATTCGCTGAAGTATTCGCAGAAAACATAGCTTCTTGAGCCAACGCCGACGTTGACGCAATACCAAAAGCGAGAGCAATTGCAGTATTTAACTTTTTCATCCGATTATCTCCGTTTTTCATAAAGGACACTGAGATAACGATTGGAGAAAGCGTTTTATTCCGCGCAAGAGAGAGATTTTTTAAAACAATAAAAAAAGCCCTGTAAAAACAGGGCTTTCTATTATTTTTCTGAAGCAGTCATGCTTTTTTCCCACCAAGGAAGTGAGAAATCGATGTTTTCAGGATCGTAGGTTTTGGCGTATTTCATTTTAACTGAGCTCCAAAACGCCGCTTTGAACACAGGGTCGTAAATGACAAATTCACCTTGCTCGCGATACTGTTCAAACAATTTTTGATACGCGCCCACTGGGGTGAGCGGATTGTCTTGCTGGAAAACCACATCACCACCGTAGGCTTCGTACAGCGCTTTAGACACTTTCCAACTTTTTGCCATACCTTCAGCCATGGCCAGACGATAGCGGTCAAGCTCTTCATCTTGATACGCAACATCACCGTCTAAATCAACGGTCCACAATTTAATCACGGAGTAGGCAGACTGAATTTCGCTTTCATCGGGCTCAATTGCATTTTTATTAGCAAAGTCAGAAAGTACAGACTCAGTAATTTTATTGCCGAGCGCACGTTGCGCCAAAATATCTCGCACTTCTTTTTCTGATTTATCAGATAATATGGATTGGAATCGCGCAACATCAGCGTGAGAAGGCTGCAATTCAGTATTAGAAATAGATTTGTTGAACAAACGGGCAATAATCTCGTTTGCGGCTTGCGGTGTGTTAATCCCAAGCGACACCACTATGGCTGCAAATAGCACCATAGGAATTACGTTCGAACGCGTCACTTTGTATGCTTCCTTAAGTTCCAATAATTAGCATAAGCACAAGACACATTCATTTATTATTGTAAGAATTTTCCGTTGTCTTGCGAAATGACCTCTAACAAGCCTAATACTTTAGATTAGTTTTGATTAAAATTCCACTTTCTTACGCATAGATTTTTTAGCGCCTTGTTGTTTTTTTACATCAACACGACGTGCTTTTGCTGCGCGGCTCACTTTTGTTTTTATCCGCGGTTTTTGTTCAACTGTGGCGGCCTTTATCCAGGCAACAAGTCGCGCTAACGCATCTTCTCTATTTTGTTCCTGAGTGCGAAAGTTTTGCGCTTTTAGTACGAACACGCCTTCGTTGGTAACGCGGTTATCTTTTAAATTCAACAATTTCGCTTTTAATTTATCGGGTAACGACGACTGATTAATGTCAAAGCGCAGATGGATAGCGCTACTGACTTTATTGACGTTTTGACCACCGCTGCCTTGAGCCCGTATGGCCTGCAAATCAGCCTCAGACTCATCAATAGCGATAGAGGGTGTAATTGGTAGTTCCATTTCATTTCCTAATACTTCATGGCATGGCGTGGGATAGTCAAAGCGTCCACAACATCGTCTATTGGCGACTATTACTATTGCTTACTTGACCGTGTGAGGGTTAACCGATAGGTTAATTTTCACCCTTACTTTGGAAACACAACATGCTGATTGTTTTACTCATCATTATTTGTATCTTTGTGGCTCTCATTTGGTTTACTACGAAAATGGACAGCAATATCGAATCAGCGTTTAAACCATCTGGAAAACTGACGCCTGTTGAGGGAGGAATTATCCACTGGCAAAAGCAAGGAAGTGGGCCATCGCTCGTGCTTATTCACGGTTTACTTGGTAATAGTAACAATTTTAATGAATTAGCCAAAACCCTCGCGTCGCGTTACACCGTTTATTCTATCGACCGCCCTGGTAGCGGTTTTTCTAGCCGTTACAAAAACACGTCCGCAAGCTTTGAGCAGCAAAGTAAAATGTTATTAGAATGGATGAGTAAAGAGGAGATAAACAAAGCAGCGCTTGTTGGCCATTCCATGGGAGGCGGTATTGCATTAAGAATGGCGATAGACGCACCGGAAAAAATCAGATCAGTTTCATTACTATGCCCGCTGACGACACCGCTTAAAAGCGGTGCAGGCCCCCTTTCCATACTTTATATACCCAATGAATTTGTGCGCAGTAGTGTTACAAAGACCATCGCCAGCCCATTGAGGGCAAAGCTGGGCAGGAAACAAGCTGCGCAGATATTTCATCCAGAACCCGTGCCCGCCTCTTTTTCTGTTAAGGGTGGGGGATTGTTAGCCCTTCACTCGCGCAGTTTTTACGAAGGAAGCCGAGATACCGTTTCAGCACAAGGTAGCTTATTCCGACAAAAAGAGCGATACAGTGAAATACAATGTCCGGTTGGCGTGTTATACGGTGAAAAGGACACCATTCTCAATCCAAGCGAACATATAGAGGCTGTCGCCCAAGCCATCGATTCAGCGACACAAAAAGTCATCCCGAACACTGGACACATGATTCCTGTCACCCAGGTTCAAGCATGTGCGGACTTTATCATCGACATAGACTGCAAGGCTAACAGCACCGATTAGTGGAGCAGGGTTCTCAGCTTTGAGTGTTGATCACTTTGAGAAAACTCAATAACTGCAAGCGCACTTTGTCTACCTGACTCAGATTGTTTCAGTCTACGTAATTGGTCTGCGACCCGTTCAATGCCATCGTATTCTTTGCACATCTCATAAGGGCTCTTTTCAAGCGTGACATTGTAGCTACTGAACCACACTTTCATCTGCTCACTGTCCCCTTCTGACAATGAGATGAGTAAATGATACATACGGATAAACGCCAATTGCTTTCTATACTCTGCAGTACCGCTTTCGAAACCAAGTAGGGTGGTTTGCGCGAGAGATGAGGGAGAAATGCCCAATATTTCAGATGCTTGCTTAATATTCAACCCAAGCTCTTGGTAAGCCCAAGTGAATGCTTTCGTCACAACGCTAGTAGGAAATAGTGATCTTTTCATAATTTCGCCTCGTTTCATCGACAATATGAGTGATTGGTTGCCGTTCTGTATACGCTCTTTATAAGTTACTAAGCGAAATACATACCAAGTGCGAAATGCGCCTCCAATTGACGTCCCTACTTCACTGCGACTTTCTCTAAATGCAATGAGATGCTTTCTGGATCGATACTAAATCCATGCGCTTCTAACCATTCAACCGCTTCATTAATAAGCTCAACAAATACGAACTCGATATTAAGCCCTTTGTATGTTCGCTTGAGTTGCGCTTTGGTCGTTGCTTTGGCGGTCGAATCTCCTAATACTACAGCAATGTGCGTTAAGCCCAATGAATGCATTGCCGCTGTGCGTTCACGCAGCTGCGATTCTGCATCGGGAATAAGTAACGACTCTCCTGACACGCAGACAATATTACACCATACCTTCCCAAACAGTACTTCGGCGTTCGCCCGATACTCTACGGCAAAGCTTTCTACACATTCGTTATTCCAGGGACCGTAGGCTTGTGTGACCACTGCACTGCCACATCGCGTGACAATGAAATCGCCATGGACGTACTGCATAATTCCACCTAACTATTCTTATTAATTTTAGGGATAAGCAAATGCTCAAATATCATTTGAGCGCTATATACTTTGTACTACGCGGTGTTTACACATCGCGTAGTAAAAGTATGGCTCAAAATTGGCGAGATAGAAAATTACGCGGCAAGAATATTGATGAGTTCTGCAAACGTGGGACGACCTTGAATATCAAGGGGTAAACGCAGCTCTCTGGCAATATCGCTTACGCTGATAACACCACGGACTTCATGACTGTCTCGGTCCATTACTAAGCAGTGATGCTGACCATAGTCTTTGAGCGTTTCTATAACGTCACCAACCGACGAATGTGTCAGCTCGGTGAAATCAAAAGACATAAGTGATGTTTTGGGCCGCATAAAGTCATGAACGGTCAACTCTTCGCGCTTTACTTTAAGCTCACTTAAACGCTGAATGATCTGCTGTTCGCCCACATCATGGCTGGTAACGATGCCGATAAAGCGGTTTTCGCTATTCACCACCAGCATCATGCGGACGTGTGACTGACGCATAATAGATTCCACTTTGGTAGCGGGGGTCCGCGCGTCGATAACATGTGGCAAGTGCTGCTTGAAGTCAGTAAATACTGCCATTGCAGATGAGTTTACAGTGATAGTGTTTTCAATAACCGGCCATGCCAGCGTATCGATAGCTTCGGTTTTATAAAGATTTAAGGCGTGCATACCCTTCTCCTAATCAAAAGTTAAAATTGGTTTTTTAATCGTGATTAAGTAAGGGAAGGAGGCCCTCTAATGATATTAGCGCGCTGTTTGGTGAAGACGTTTACGACGGCAATTTTGCCTGGCGAAAACCGGTACTTTTCTACACCACTAAAAATACTAACGAGTGGAATGCCATCATCAATGTCGTCATCAAATGCTTCATAAGCAGCACTTTCCCACTCACTGATAAGGACTGAGTGCGCACTGGCAGTACTCATTTGTCCCGCCGCGTTTTGCACACTTCTACCCTCACCTGAAACAGAGACGGTAATCAGTGATGAACATAGCGCTGGCAATATCAAGGCCAGCAAAACATATGAAACGCGCAAAGCGAACATCCTCTAAGGAAAAACGACATTGAATTCAAGAAGCCAAACCTGCGACTTCTTAATTAAACTATAAGCCTAATTCGAACGTTTAATAGAGGGATTTAGCGCATTTTATCGACCATTAAACGATGCGAGCCAAGAAGTCTCTTATTCTCAATCTACTAAACCGACGAAAATTCGCGGCCATTTCATTCTAAAAAGAAGAATGAATACACGCATTAAATGTGATGATAAGTCGATATGATTGGGAATACACTAATTTGGTGCGTTGATATTTGCTGTGCACTTTTGCAGCAGTTTGACGTAGAACAACTATGCCTGCAGGGCAGTTTCGCAATTAAAACGCTTTCATATAGACCAAAATTCGTACAACAAAGTTCAACAGGCCCTAGTATGCAAATCGAAACAAACTCGGAAACGGATGTAACATGAAACCTAGGTGGCCCAGACTCATTGTCATTTTGCATTGGTTATCTGCACTTGCCATTGTTGGCATGTTTGCTTCGGGTTTATGGATGGTCGACCTCACGTATTACAGCGATTGGTATAAAACCGCGCCGCATTGGCATAAAAGTGTTGGCTTACTGTTGCTAGCCATCGTCATTTGTCGGTTGGTAGTTCGTACTTTTACATCGAGGCCGCCTTCGTATGGGACTCCCGTAGAGAAAAAACTAAGCCGCATAGGTCACGGACTTTTGTACGCTTTGATGATTGCGCTATTTACCAGTGGGTATCTGATTTCAACTGCCGATGGCAGAGCCATTGATGTATTTAACTGGTTTTCTGTTCCTGCAATGGGTGAACTATTTGAGAATCAAGAAGACATTGCAGGTGATGCTCACTTTTATATTGCTTGGTCAGTCATTTTTTTAGCCGTTATACATACACTGGCTGCATTGAAACACCACTTTTTAAGTAATGATGACACACTGAAGCAGATGTTACGGCTTCGATAATATTGAGGAACAGGAGAAATGATGAAGAAGTTAACACTTGCCTTGGCTGCAGCATTGTCTTTGAGCACTGCGAACGCCGCAGATTATGTGATTGATAGTAAAGGGGCACATGCGTCTATCAACTTTAAAATTCAGCACCTTGGCTACTCGTGGCTAACAGGTCGCTTTAACGACTTTAAAGGGACATTTAGCTATGACGATGCTGCGCCAAGTGCAGCAAAAATTATGGTATCAATCGAGACAGACAGTATCGACTCAAATCATGCTGAGCGCGATAAACACCTTAAAAGCGACGACTTTTTGAATGTTGACGATTTTCCAGAGGCAAAATTTGTAAGCACCAAGATTGTCGATAAAGGCAACGGCTTGATGGATGTAATGGGTGACTTCACGCTACATGGCGTGACCAAGCCTATTACTATCGAAGCCAAGAAAATCGGTGAAGGTCAAGATCCATGGGGCGGCTATCGTGCTGGCTTTATGGGCACCACAACTATCGCATTGAAAGACTATGGTATCGACTATGACTTAGGTCCAGCGTCCCAAACCGTGGAACTTGAACTTCATGTTGAAGGTGTAAAGCAATAACATCGCAGTAAGAAGCATTCAGCTTCAAAAATAAAATCGCCCCCAGAGTTTTGCTATTTACCCTCTGGGGGTCATCTCATGTTGCACCTTTCGTTGTTAAAACACGCTTAGTGCAGTTTCAGTTTCGGGCTTATCGCTTGGCTTAATTTCTTCACAATTAGCTTAAGTGCCCCTTTTATTTTTCCATGGACCGCAAACTGATGCATATTGTACAACGAAACATACACCAGCTTGGCTAAACGCCCTTCGATGAACATGCTGCTATTTGACAGCGACCCCATCAAGCTTCCTACCGTACTGTACTTACTTAAATGGACCAGGGAACCATAGTCTTGATACGTAAACTCTTTTGTGTTTTTGTGATTAAATAACGCAGTTATATTGTGAGCAACAATATCGGCCATTTGATGCGCTGACTGCGCGCGTGGCGGAACCCATTTTCCATTGTCTTGTTGAAAGCCGCAGCAATCACCTAACACCCATATATTTTTTTGCGTCGTGCTTCGCAACTGTTTATCGACCAGAATTTGATTGGCTCGATTAGTGTCAAACAAACCAAGCTTTGTAATAAAGTCGGGGGCTTTAACCCCAGCTGCCCACACCATGAGGTCAGCATCAATACGGCTTCCGTCTTTCGTGATCAATCCTTTTGCGTCTGCCTCAGCAACCATGGTTTGCTCTTTAATATCTACGCCCAACTTATGAAGCGCCTTTCTGGCTGAATTAGCTATACGCTCTGGCAGTGCAGGTAAAATACGCTCACCGGCTTCAACAATAGTAATTTTCAGGCGAGAGGCTGACATATCGGGCATACCGTAAGCCTTTGACAAATTAGCCACATGATGAAGCTGAGCAGCTAGCTCAGTACCTGTTGCTCCCGCACCCACAATAGCAACATCAATTCTGGCATCTTTGTCTTCTTGCTGATTTATGCGGATAAGCTGATTTAGAAGCGCTCGGTGGAACCGTTCAGCCTGCTTGAGCGAATCAAGGAAGTAGCAATGCTCTGCAACCCCTGGAGTATTGAAGTCGTTGCTGACACTGCCAATGGCCAAAACCAACTGATCATAGTGTATTTCACGTTCGGGCAAGACTTGTGTACCCTCTTCGTCAATCAATGGCGATAGGGTAATAGTTTGCTCATTTGTATTAAGCGAACACATTTCGCCGAGTTGAAAGCGATAGTGATGCGCTGCAGCGTGAATGGCGTAATCCACACCGTCTGAATGTTTATCGATTACTCCGGCGGCCACTTCGTGTAAGAGCGGCTTCCAAATATGGGTTCGACTGCGGTCGACGAGGGTAATTTCGGCTAGTTTTTTTCTCCCGAGGGTGCGGCTCAAGCGACTGGCTAACTCAAGGCCTCCAGCACCACCACCAACAATTACTATTTTTTGCATGGGTTTACCTATTAACAATCATTCCACGTATATCGCCTGTTTTGTAAAAATAAAAAAGCGCTATACATGGCCTAACTGAGACCCATGCTTGTTTCTACAGACTACGCACGAAGCCTTTACGGCACAAGCTTATCGCGGCAATAGTCTGTATTTTCAGGATTAATAGTTATTTATTACACCTATTTATACATAAACGATGCTGAGAGCATAAAGTTTCGGGGCCTACCGGGGAAATAGCGAGGGCCTGAAAAACTCGTATAGTCAGCGCGCTCAGCATAATCAGTGTCAAACAGATTGTTAATACGCGCATAAAGCGTGATGCTTTGGGTTATTCCCCAACTTACTCGCGCATGCACTAAATCGTGACCATCATATTCGTTAAGGTTTTCAGCGTCAGTGTAGTAGCGAGCCACATGCTGCCATTCTAATTGAGCCTGTATTTCTTGCGAAATGTCGTAGCTTAAGCGGGTATTAAGCAGCAATTTAGGTGCTGTATCAATGTCGTTCCCCTTGATATCTTGGTCGCCCGAAAACTGGCTGTGCTCGTAAGTATGTCGAGCATACGTACCGGCAAAATCAACGCGTAACGTGTCGCTAAGCTTTTGGTCAAAACTCAGTTCAACACCTCGGTGCCACGTTTCTCCGTTGCTGACGTTAAAAAAATCGCTGTCTCGGTAGATAACATTGTCTTTTTTAAGACTGTAGAGAGACAGGGTATAGCTACCTGACAGCAGTGCACCGGTAATACCAAGCTCAATATTGTCTGCAACTACTGATTCAAGTTCAGTCACCGACTGAGCGCGCTGCAAACGATAAAGCTCGGTTGCCTGAGGCGCGCGATAACCTCTTGCCATGCCCCCAAATAGTTGAGTGTGTGGGCTAAGCTGATAACGCACCGATAACTTGGGGCTGAAATTATCATAATCATTTTCACTGTCAGCGGGTCGAGAGTAACGGCAGCCACCGAATCCACACTCGGTACCATCTTCTCTCACACGGCCTACATTCATATTGTTAGTATAGTCGTATTGTATCGTTTCAAAGCGCCCACCTAACGTTACTGCCCACGCATCATCCTGCCAATTCAACGCAAAAAATGGCGCGAATAAGGTCGCATTTACGTCATAATCGTAGTGTTTACCTGCAGGAATAGTTTCGACTAGAAACGCTGAACCTTCGGTAGCACCTTGTTGAGATTGTATTAATTCACCCTCTGTATATTCCGCATCGACGCCGACGTCTAACGAAACGCTATCGTTCACGACATAATTAAACTGAGACAACACGCCCACGCCCTTTTGCGCATTCTCTTCTAAGGGCTTTCCCGGTAGAAAATGCATAAGAAAGCGCATATCCTGATTCCGCACATAAGGGGTAACGGATAGGGCGTGACCTCCTTCAAAAAACGAATCAAATTTGCTCCAAAGCCTTAGACTTCGCGCTTTTCGAAACGCTTCTGGATTGGGATTACTTCGCGCTATCTCTGTATCTTTGTAACTCTCAAACCCCTCTATATAACCCGCGGTTTCTTGGTCTAAATGCGTATAGGTCATGCCACTTGTGATAACCGTGTTATCCCCTTCTATCCTATGGCGTAACGATACTTTTTCCTGATCCACGCCTTCATCGTCTCTGTAGCCAGTATCACGGGTTACGCTCGCTGCTATCCCTACTCCGGCGCTGCCAAAGTCACTTCCTTGTTGAAGCTTCATTCGATGAAAGCCATATGAACCGTAATCGACGCCCAAAACGCCTTTCTCTCGTGTTGTATCTGGGGTAATGACATTAATAACGCCGTGTATTGCGTTTGAGCCATATAATGCGGATGCAGGCCCTTTAATCACATCAATACGCTCTGCTACTTCACCATGTGCTTCAAATAGCTCATTAATATTGCAAAATCCTGCCGCACGTAAGGGTATGCCGTCTTCTGCTGCTAAGATCCCTCCGCAAGCACCGGCACCGGTCAATACAGGTGAGCGAAGTGCAGGTAAATACTCTTGTCCATTTCCCCGTTGAACACCAGCACCGGCTATATAGTTAAGCGACTCTTGAATATGCTGAAAGGAGAGCAGCGATAATGTTTCTTCTGAAATTGAGGTAACCGCGTAACCAGAGGCATTTATCTTGCCTTGGATACGAGAAGACGTGGTTTCTATTCTTTCTATTTCATAGGTTTCTTGAGCCAGAGTTGCTGACGATAGCAACCATAGGGTTATTAATGACAAAGGAAACCTTGGGGAAAAGCGCATTATCTATCCTTTTGATGACAAAATGGTGTTAAACAACGGGTGCTAGTGTACCGTTAATATCGGCGTGAAGGCGTTAAAAAACGGCTAAACTGCTGCGAAGTTCAGATAATTACGCCATTTATCTGGGTAAAGCCTTGGCGTAGACTTTGCTTATGGCACTGTTACAACACAAATAGTTACTTTGCTAACGACACGGTTACAACACAAGTCGTTACTTCACTCATTGTCTTTACATCGTATTGTATGAAGTAGATTCATTGACAGTGTTTAAATGGCGCACAAACTGCTGCAAAAAATGCACAGCAAAGATCAACACGCCCTAACGTAAAATAAATCAAACTTTGTTCGCTGGAGGAACCATTGGACACACTTATTCCTAGTCTTTCACAGCTTATCGAATTCGCTGTTGCCCCCGTATTTTTGCTTACCGGTATTGCGGGCTTCCTCAACGTTATGTCATCTCGATTGGGCCGAATATCAGACAGGGTCAGGGTGGCTGAACGACAAATTCATACCCTTTCAGACCCACATATCGTCGATCGTTCGAAGAAAGAAATCAAAGTGCTCTGGCGTAGGGTTAAAGTTATTAACTGGGCGATTGGCCTATGTGTAGCCTCTGGACTCATGGTGTGTACCGTCATCATGGCGCTCTTTTCTGGGTCGCTTTGGGTTGTCGATTTAAAAACACCGGTGATTATTTTATTCATACTGGCAATGATGTTTCTAATCAGTGCGCTTATCGTTTTCTTAGTTGAAGTCAAACTTGCAACCAGCACGATAAATATGGTCAGAACCATTCGGTAATTCTAATGTAAACACTGCGTAAAGAGCACCGCAAAAAGCGCTCATTAACCTTTAAATAAGATAGAATTACCGTGCTAAGGTCGTTAATTTGCTACAAATATCCACTTATCATTCTACGGCCAACGGAAAGGATTAAACTGCGCCATGAACACTAAATTACTTCGCTCTCTTCAGGTTTTTGTTGCGGTTACAGACAGCGGTAGCATGAGTGTGGCAGCGCGAGAGCTACACATGACCGTTTCTGCAATTAGTCAACAATTGAGAAAGCTTGAACATGATATTGGGCTGAGCCTTTTTAACCGAAATACGCGAAGCTTAGGCCTTACAGAAGCAGGACGTATCTATTACGAAACCAGCAAGCAAATGCTGCAAACCGCAGAGCTTGCCCAACAGAAAATAGAAAGCCTTCAAGATAACCCTACCGGCAATATCAATATTATTGCGCCAGAAGGTTTTGGTGGCGGTTTACTTAGTGAGCCATTGAAAAAACTGTGTGAAGAATTCCCAAAAATCACGATATCTTTAACGGTTACCGATGAACCTAAAGACATTATTGCTTCAAGCGCTGATCTTGTACTGTGCTTTGCCCCGGTTTCCGATACTAACTTTAGCAGCTTGAAACTGGCTACATGGGAGCGAATATTGTGTGTGTCTGCAGATCACCCACTTGCAAGCACCCACCTTTCAAACCCTGAGCAACTGGTTAGTCACGCTTATATTGCTCACCGGCATGTTGAAGATTACGTAATGACTCATAAGGATAGCGGAGACTTTGAACTCGATACTCAGCGGATTGATGTGAATTCAATGCAAACCCTCATTAAGCTCACCCAGGATGGCTTAGGGTATGCAGTATTACCAGAACCGGAGGTGAGGCACCTTTTAAAGTCTGGCGAAATGAAGCAGCTCTTTGCTGACTGGACGCTTCCCGATTATACCGTTTTTGCCGTAACGCCAAAACGGGATTTAGTGCCCGCTAAAATCAGTGCTGCGATAGCGTGCTTACAAGACCTATTTGCTCAAATTTAAGTATCAGGTTTGTTCAAGTAAAAGAACGACTTAGATGGTCATTGCAGACTTTCAAACAAAAATGGCAGCGTAAAAGCTGCCATTTTTATCAATGAACGGCATTTATCATTAAAAGCGCGTATTAAACTGAACACTTAGAATGTGTGCAGTAGCAGACTGAGTGCCGGTAAAGTTAGTGGTAAAGTCAGTGCCTGGTAATACATTGCTTAAAATCGTTCTGTCTTTATTGATATCAGCTTCGCGGCCATCAATAAATACATAGGCTAAGTCAACAGAAGTATCTTCGTCCATGGCATAAGTCATACCGGCAGAAACCCAGTGGCGATCAGTATCAGGAATACTAAGCGAGCGATTTTCTACTGACACTACGCCATCGTCATAGGCATAACCGGCGCGAAGCGTGACTTCATTATTTAAGATATAAGTGACGCCGATAGAGGCGCGCCACGAGTCATCGAAATTCTCTTCCTTAATAAGAAAATCAACACCGTCTTCAAGGTTAGCTTCAAGCTTCTCAAACGTGCTCCAATCGGTGAACGTTAAGCTTGCTTGTACTGACCACTGATTATCAATTTTCTGATCAACCGCTAACTCAGTGATAGCAGCAAGATTCAAATCTAGGCTACCGGGTTGATTAAGGTTAATGGGAAATACAGGAGTTTGAGATGAAACAGCACCGTCTAATTCCAACTTAGTCTCTGCGCGGTATGAAAGTGCTATGTTAGTCATATCTGTTGGCTGCCAAAAGATACCAGCATTCCAACCGTAACCCCAGTCATCACCTTCCATGCTGAACAGTGAGTTGCCCGCACTAAGTGTCGGTAGCGTAATACCTAGCGCTTGAGCTGTTGGCGCTAATCCAGCAACCGTATCGGCAAGGGTGTTAGAAACGCCCGAGCCAATTTCGGCTTCAGCATAAGTAATGTTCAAACCAAAACCAACCATAAGCTGTTTGTTGACTTTGTAAGACACGGCTGGGTTTAACGTTACCGTTTTCACTTCAGCAGTATCTGCAAAGTGAAGCGCACCAAAATCGTCTGAATAGTCTGAACGTAGACCGTAAGTGGTGAAAACACCCACACCTGCTGAGAATTTTTCATCGATTGGTGTGGTGTAGAAAAAGCCTGGTACGAAAGCAGTGTCTGCAATATCGTCTTCCTGCGCGTTACCGCCACCCACTAACGTGTCACCAAGGCTATAGGTCACTGCACCGTTAATATCTACGTTGGGGTCAATAAAGCTCACTGACGCACTGAACTCAGCTTCTTTAAATACGCCAATTGCCGCAGGGTTAGTGGCTAATATAGAGGCATTTTCTGGCTTGGCGGCTTGACCAGCCATCGCGCGGCCAAGGCCATTCGCGCTGTGTTCGTTAACTTGGAAACCAGCTGCCAGCGCAGAAGAAGAGGCTAAAGTAGCAAGCGCTAAGCAAACTGAGGCACGTAAAGAAAACTGTTGCTTCATAAGATACTCATTGTAATAGGAAAAAATTGCAGCGGGCATTCTACGGATCTGAGTAGTTTTGTTCAATGCAAGTTAACGTTATTTACGCTCTTTTATCGCATTTTTTACAATTTTAGCTACCATTTCGACGCATTTGTAAGCACTTTTGATAATACGCAGTTAATAGAAGATCTCAATCTTGTTAATAAATGTTTATCTACTATCACTAACAACTATTGGCGCTTATGAAGAAGTGGCTTGAACGGTTGAGTTTATGCCAACAACCCCCATCCTTTATGAAGTAAGTGTCAGCGCCCTTATGCCGTGGCGATGTGACTTACTATGCGCCAAGAAGGCAACATCTTTTATTGTTACAGGAGGATACAATGTCAACTTACAAAGCAATAACGCTGGTTCAACGTCCCCATGACCGAAAAATTGGCCCTCACCTCTTTGAAACGAAAGAACTCAATATTCCAACTCCTAAAGACGGCCAAATTTTAATAAAGCAAACGCACATGTCGTTAGACCCAGCGATGCTAGGTTGGATGAGTGAAGATAGAGAAAGTTATATTCCTCCTGTAGAGCTTGGCGATGTAATGCGTTCAAGCGGCGTGGGTGAAGTCGTAGAATCTAATAACCCTGACTTCAGCGTTGGCGATAAAGTCATGGGCATGACAGGATGGAGCGAGTATGTCCTCAGTGACGGTTCAGGATTTAATAAGCTTCAAAAGGGCGTGACAGAAGAAATGGCATTATGCGTGTTTGCATTGCCAGGACTGACTGCTACGACAGGACTTTACAATTTTGGTGAACCCAAAGAGGGTGAAACGTTAATTGTCACCGGCGCCGCAGGCTCAGTAGGCTCAATTGTCGGACAACTAGCAAAAGCCGACGGCTTGCGCGTGATTGGTGTAGTTGGTAGTGATGAAAAGGCCGATTGGATAGTAGACGAGCTTGGCTTTGATGGCGCAATTAACTACAAAAAAGATGATCTAGAGAAAAAGCTAGCGGAACTAACGCCGGATAAAATTGATGTTTTCTTCGAAAACACAGGCGGTCCTATCCAACATCATATTTTTAATAGAATGAATACCCATGGCCGCATTGTAGTATGTGGGATGATTGCCGATTACCAGGCAGAAGAGCCTTCGCCAGGGCCTAACTGGATCCCGCTTATCAAAAAGCGCATCAATATTCGTGGTTTTGCTATGCCAGATCACTGGGGAGAAATTCCACAGCTTCTACAGAAGCTCACACCCTATGTACAGCAAGGTAAGATAAAGTATCGCGCTCATACCATTGAAGGTTTAGATAACGCCGAGAAAGGCTTAAACATGTTGTTTGAGGGTAAAAATACCGGAAAAATGATAGTCAAACTTTAAAAAGGTTGATGTCAGGGCACAGTGTGCATCTTAGCACTGTGCTTCTGCCATCACGTATTGGGCTTTACCGTTCTTTTTAGCGTCATAGAGTGCTTTGTCGGCTTCATCGATGAGATAATCAATAGTCATGTTGCCTACAGACTGCGCGAACGCCACACCGATTGAACAACTCACTAAAGAATGCTTTGCGTCTTTCGCGTGCTCTAACGCCGCGTCTTTCCACTTGCCTAAAAGTGCATCGCAGTGCGTTTCAACTTGGGCTTTTTCAATATCGCTCAACACAACGATAAACTCTTCACCGCCATATCGGCCCAAGATATCTGTTTCGCGCTTAAACACCTCTTTCATAATGCGCGCTTGTACCTTAATTGCTTCATCACCCTGCTGATGACCATAACAATCGTTATATTTTTTAAAGTCATCTAAATCGAGCATCAACACGGCCATCGACACTTTATGACGCTTACTTACCGCTATGAGCTTTTCACTTTGCTCTCGCAGCGCACGACGATTGAGTAAATCAGATAAGGGGTCGAATTTGCTAAGCTTTAGCAGTCTGTCGTTCGTTTCTTTGAGCTTACGCACGCTACGGTCTAGTCGGTAACGGGCATAGGCACAAATAAATAAGGAGCCTGATACAAATGCGGCTGAAATTGGCACCCTGTCACCATAAACTGGGGCGACCCACATCAATCCTAAAAAACCCAATATATTCATGAAGTTTGCGGTTATCGCTAATTTAAAGGGGATACCCAATGCAAAAACACAAAAAAAGGCATATAGGATGGTGCCCTCATAGGGGAAAATGAAATTATGCTCGTCCCAGCATACCCATATGAGCCAATAATTACTGTATGTCAGCGCGACAAGCAATGTTGCAAATACAAACGATCTATACTGAATAAATTTCCGCCAATACGAAACCGCTATGACCAAAAGTATGATCGAACATTGAATAATTAGACGGTCGAATATGTACAGCTGATACATACTGCTAGGCAGCAACATCAAGTCAGCAGCCATAAAGGCAAGTACAAGCACAGCGCCAATTATTAGCGCTATCCGCATACGCCTCAATTCACTTGGTGTATTAATCCGCACATGCCACCCTATGCAACGATATTGAATTTAACACTGAGCGTGCTGCTTGTTTAGCGTTCATTTATTGCTTTCACTTACTCGCGCTCGGCAATGTTACTTATTATCAGTGACTTCTTGTCCAATCGCCAGTTTAAGTAAGCTTTCTTGTAACGCATCAACGGTCACAGGTTTGGTGACAATATCGTTCATTCCCGCGGCTTTGAATACTGTGTGACGCTCTTTAAAGGCTTCTGCAGTCAAGCCTATGACGGGGGTGTGACCCAAAGTACCGCTCAATTTTCGAATGCGCGTTGTCGCTTCTATACCGTCCATAACCGGCATGTGCACATCCATGAAAACCACGTCAATGCCGCCTTCCTCTACGCGTGCTGCCGCTTTCAATCCATTATCAACGTGTTCAACAACGCAATCTAGCTGCTCTAGAAGCGCCTGGGCTACGACAGCATTAATCGCGTTATCTTCGGCAAGAAGTACTTTCAACCCTGCTGGCAATTTTGCACTATTGGCGTCTCTTACCGAGGCTAAATCATTTGAAGTCTCGACCTTCAAGCGAGACTGTACCCTGGCCGTCACCGTGAAACACGAGCCCTCGCCTACCTTGCTGACAACGTTGATGTCTCCCCCTAAAAGCTGGGCAAGTTGTTTCGCAATTGCAAGCCCAAGACCCGTACCGCCGTATTCACGGGTAATTGACGAGTCAGATTGTGTGAACTTGTCAAAAATATGCTCCAACCTGTCTGGCTCAATGCCGATACCGCTGTCTTTCACCGCGATGACTAAACGGTTCTCACAGACATTTTCCGTTGACGACTCTTTGAGTTTTGCGGAAATACTTACCGTCCCTTTGTGCGTAAATTTGATGGCATTGCTGACAAGGTTGATAATGATTTGACGAAGCTTGGTGATATCACTGATGACCACCACAGATTCAAGATTCTTGCTTTTATATACTAAGCGCGTGTTGTTACTGCTGGCATTGGTACCCAGTAAAGTAACCAATTCGTTCAGCATAACGTCGAGATCAAACTCAGTAACGTCTACTTCAGACATGCCAGACTCGATTTTAGATAAGTCCAAGACATCGTTAATCACAGTTGCCAGAATTGATGCCGATGATTTCAAATCACTTGCGTACTGTTTTTGTTTATCTGAAAGCGGAGTATTGAGCAGCAGTGCGGCTAATCCTTGAATACCGTTTAGCGGTGTACGAATTTCATGACTCATAACCGCGAGAAAATCGGTTTTGGCTCGATTGGCTTGCTGAGCCTCGTCTACATACTGCTCGATTTCACCAGACATCGCCTCGACATCTCGCGCAAGAGCCCCCAATTCATCGTTTTGCTGTAAGTCGATAGTGACCTTTTTATGGTCAAGTGCAATGCGGCTTGCCGCTGACTTAATTTTTTCAATAGGTGAAACCACCAATATTTGGGTTACACGCCCCATCAGAAGGCTCACAATCACAACCGCAAGCAGCGTCACTAAAAAGGTGAGCCACGCAATAGTAAACAAAGAGGACTGTAACGGCTCAGCTGGCTGTAACACCGTGACTTTCCAGTTCCACGGATTGAATTCAGCGCACGCAAAAAGTACATCTTGATCATTGACGTTAGACTCACCAAACGCCACGGTACGGCTAGCTATCATGGCCGAACTGGCGTCTTGTGTATTTAGCACCACAGGAACCTTCATTGTGCTGAAAACAATAGATTCGGTACTTTTATCAACGATCGCGAAATGTCTATTGGTAGCCTGCTGCAGAGATTTAAGCTCTTCGAATACCTCTTTTTGATAGGCATCTCTAAATACAGGGACGTTTTCAAGGCCTGATTCAATGAGGAGTTCACGTCGTTCATTTATAATTTCTAAAACGTTTAACGTCAGTGTTTGAGTAAGGAGTTGATATTCTCTTTCTCGCACTGAATCATAGGCTGTTAAATACGCCCAGTAGCCTGTTACTGTCATTCCAATGAGCAAAATTGGAATATATATCATCAATAGTTTCGTTTTAATCCGCATGTTAACTTCTTATTTGATCCTATTGATACACATGTTTTTTGGCGAGTTTTAAATAGCTTGAAGGTATTGGCAGCTGTAGTTTAATGGCCGTAGTAACATTCACTGCTACCGTGTAAGTATCCATTTTTTCAACAGGAATATTTTTTGCCGATTTTTTATCAAGTATCAGTTTGGCTTTTCTTGCTGCTGATTTTCCTATGCTAACGGGCTCGGATACCACGCCAATAAGTGCGCCCTCTTTAACAGACGAGATATTCTCTGCGAACAGGGGAAGTAACCCCGTTTTCTCTTTTACCTTAGCAACCAGACCATTTGCTTCGACTAGCGGCCCAGAAGATAACCAGTAGCCGTCTAATTCGGATTTTCTTTGCTGTAAACTTTCAACAATCTTCTCGGTCATTGCAGTGAGCCCTTCATCGCCCTCTATATATGGGGTGCTAATGGCGACTAGATTAATGTGTTCGTAGTTTCCGTTAAGCGCAAGCAGGTGACTGACTAAGCTGCTTGAAGACGGATACGTTGAATGAATTAACCCAATGGTAAACGGTGACGATGGGTTGGACGCCCTAAGAACGCCCTCTAGCATATCCAGTTTTACTTTCGCATCGAGTACGTGTGATTCCCCCGTTATATTGCGCTCACTGCTTGCGCCAATAGCCGGCACAATGCCTTCTTCAACGGGGGAAGATACCGCCATAAAAAGTTTTGGTACATCGACAAATTGATCAGATGCATTGAGTGCTCGGGTAGCGAGAGTTGCGACTGAAACAACTAAATCGGGCGCGGGCTCCTTGGCGATTTCGGCAAGTATCGTCTGGGCGCGAAGCTCAGAGCCCTCTGCATTGTAGCGGCTTATATCAATGTCGTATTCAGGCATGATACGCACCAGTTCTTTTTCGAACTCGATGCGTGACTCCGTGACAATAGGCACAGGTAACGTTTCAACTATAACAACCCTATAGGCTTCCTTAGCCAACACAGATACTGTGCTCAGCGCCAATGAAGATAAGGCTAACAATGTGAAAATCAGGACCTTCGTCATTCTCTATAACCTACGTCAACCAACTAAAGCTTATACTAAAGTAGTATCATAAAGTTATTCGAAGGTAATGCATATAAGAAGTTGTAACCAAGTACCCTGAAGGCGTGACACTTTGGTAGGCACTAGGACGCTAATTGAGCAAAGGCGCTAACACTATTTAAGCGTGCTTCTATATCGTAAATAGGCATAGACACGATAATTTCATCAATTTCCGTTGCCTCGATAAACTGAGCCAACTTGTTTTGCACCGTCTCTCTAGACCCTACTAAGGCATATCTCAGCACACTGGATAACATAGCTTTGTCGCTTGCCGTGCAATATTCATCAAATCCACGCATTGGCTTGGCAAACGGTTTGTTGAGACCACGACGCATGTTCATAAACTGCTGCTTTACCGAGGTAAACAACAACTCGGCTTCTTCATCAGTATCAGCAATTACCACCATTACGCCCGCCATTGCTTTTGGGGCTGATAGCTGTGATGAAGGTTGAAACATACTGCGGTACACGTGTAGTGCATCGAACAAAGCATCGGGTGCAAAGTGAGAGGCAAATGAGTAGGGCAACCCCATCCTCGCGGCTACTTGCGCGCTGTACAAACTAGAGCCGAGTAGCCATAAAGGCACATGGGTGTTGGCTCCAGGTACTGCGACAATGGGCTGGCCTTCTTTCGGTGTACCAAAGTAGTGCTGAAGTTCTTGAATATCTTGTGGGTAGCTATCGACATCGCTTTGCAAGTTACGGCGAAGCGCTCGTGCCGTTGCCATATCCGTGCCTGGCGCGCGCCCAAGCCCAAGCTCTATGCGATTAGGGAACAGCTCAGCTAAAGTCCCAAATTGCTCAGCGACAACCAACGGCGCATGATTTGGCAGCATAATACCGCCCGCGCCAACTTTGATGGTAGATGTCGCATTGGCAATATGCGTTAGCACGACCGAGGTGGCTGAACTGGCTACACCGTGCATACCGTGGTGCTCCGCCAACCACACCCGCTCGTAGCCACTGCGCTCGGCTTCCATAGCCATCCGCGTTGAATTATTTAACGCGTCTTTCACGCTAAACCCTTCAGATATCGGTGCTAAATCTAGCAGTGAATAGGGTATCGCCATGTTGCCTCGCAATGTTGAAACTGAGTAATAGTGCATAAGTATGAACTTACTACCCGTTTTACAATGGGTTATTTGGTAATGTAAGACGGTTGGGGATGGTTTGTCGATGAAGTGGCGATGAATTAAGAGGTGTATAGGCACGATGCCTTGCGGCTTTCACTCAGAGACGGCCTTTAACAAGCGACAAAGCCTGCGAGTTTGTCAGTCGCAGGCTTTGTTTTGAGTATTAATAAGTGCTTTCGCAGCGTTACCCTATTCCACCGTCACCGACTTCGCCAAGTTCCGCGGCTGGTCTACATCGGTACCTTTGATTAACGCTACATAGTAGCTCAATAACTGTAGTGGTAACGTATAAATAATAGGTGCAATGGGCGCGTCGCAGTGCGGCACATCAATAACGCGCATGGTTTCATCACCTGCAAACGCGGCATCTTTATCAGCAAATACATACATGATTCCGCCGCGGGCGCGCACTTCTTCAACGTTCGATTTAAGTTTCTCGAGCAGCTCGTTATTTGGTGCAACCACAATTACCGGCATTTCATCATCAATAAGTGCCAGCGGACCGTGTTTCAATTCACCAGACGCATAGGCTTCAGCGTGAATATAGGAAATCTCTTTAAGCTTGAGCGCACCTTCCATGGCAATAGGGTATTGATCGCCACGGCCTAGGAACAGGCTGTGATTTTTATCGGCAAATTCTTCAGCTAAATCTTCAATACCGCCAGTAATGGCTAGCGTTTCTTCAAGTTTTGCGGGCAGGCTGTGAAGGGCAGAAACAATGGCCTTGCTGTCGGCGTCTGTCATGCCATTTTCTTTGCCCAATGCAAGGGTTAGCATAAGGAAAGCAGCAAGCTGAGTGGTGAAGGCTTTGGTAGACGCTACGCCTATTTCCGCGCCAGCGCGGGTCATAAATGCCAGGTCAGACTCGCGAACGAGCGAAGAGCCCTGCACGTTACATATGGTCAAGCTGGACATATAGCCTAACTCTTTCGCCAAACGAAGTGCGGCGAGTGTGTCAGCGGTTTCACCTGATTGAGAAATGGTAATAAGCAAGCTGTTTGGGTGTACTACAGACTTGCGATAACGGAACTCTGATGCAATTTCCACATTACACGACACATTGGCGTATTGCTCTAGCCAGTAGCGCGCCGTCATACCCGCGTGATAACTGGTACCACAAGCAATAATTTGTACGTGCTGGACTTTTTTGAATATCTCATCGGCACCCTGACCAAACACATCAGCGGTAAGGCCGTTTTCATCAATGCGATCTTTTAACGCATTGCGCACAACCGTAGGCTGTTCGTGAATTTCTTTAAGCATGTAATGACGGTAACCGGCTTTATCGCCCGCATCATGCTCAACGTTCGACTCAATGACTTCCCGTTCCACGGCATTGCCGTTTTTATCAAAGATTTTAACCTCACGACGGGTAATCTCTGCCACATCGCCTTCTTCTAAAAAGATGAAGCGGCGTGTTACCGGCAAGAGTGCCATTTGGTCAGAGGCAATAAAGTTTTCACCAAGGCCTAAACCAATTACAAGCGGACTCCCCGAGCGCGCGACCACAACGCGGCTAGGATCTTCTTTATCCATGATGACTGTGCCGTAAGCACCGTGAAAGGTCTTCACCGCACTCTGAACGGCGTCGAGCAATGTTTTACCTGACTTAAGCTCTTCGTGAACGGTATGTGCAATGGTTTCCGTGTCGGTGTCGCTGGTAAAGGTATAGCCTTGTTCTTTTAACTGCGCTTTTAAACTTACGTAGTTTTCTATAATGCCATTGTGAACAACGGCCACACGCTCAGTTGAGAAATGAGGGTGTGCATTCGCTTCAGTTACGCCACCGTGAGTAGCCCAGCGGGTATGTGCAATGCCCGTTGTACCCAGCGCTTCACCCTCTGCGACGGCATCAGCAAGTTCTTGTACTTTGCCCGTGCGGCGAATACGCGTCAGTGTGCCGTCGTTTTGCAACAACGCAACACCAGCTGAGTCGTAGCCTCGATACTCCAGTCTTTTTAACCCTTCTAGAAGAATTTCTACCACGTTACGTTCAGCAACAGCGCCGACAATTCCACACATAATTATTCTCCACTCGGCGTTGCAATTAGCACTGTTACGCCCTGATTTTCAATATTAAGCTTGTCTTCATCGCTGATGCCTTCATCAGTGATCAAAACAGAAATGTTCGTCCAGCTCAGCTCAAGATTTGGCATTTTATGCGTCAGTTTCTTTGAGCTGGCTAATACCACTACCTTATCGGCCGCCTTAGCCATGGCACGGGTAACACCAATCAGTTCGTTGAAGGTGGTGGTACCTCTGTTTACATCGATGCCCGCTGCGCCAATAAATGCAATGTCAAAACTATAGGCGTTAACTAATTGTTCAGCCATAGCGCCCTGAAATGATTGAGACTGCGCATCCCATGTGCCACCTACCATTAACACCGTCGGTTCTTTATCACTTTGGGTAAGGTAATTGGCTGTTGCCAACGTATTGGTCATCACCACTAAATCATCGATATGTGATAAATAGGGCAAGACAGATGCAGTTGTTGACCCGCAGTCAATAACTAACTTGCTGCCTGCTTTTACCAAACTTGCTGCACGTTGACCTATGGCATTAACTGCCGGGCTAACCGTCAAATTCGTAAGAGCATCTTTAGTGATGAATTGGGAAGGTCCAACATTTGGGCCTGTAGATGATGGCACAGGCACTGCGCCCCCAAACTGGCGAATAAGTAAACCTTGCTGCGAAAGCGCAGCAAGATCTTTTCGAATGGTGACTTCAGAGGTAGCAAAACGCGCGGCCAAATCTTCAACTTGAGATTGACCATGCTCTTTCACCCACGCCACTATCTGATGGCGGCGCTGTTCAACGGATTTACTACTCTTCAATACAGCCTCAATGCCTTCTTCGAACGCCTGACACACCTGTGAACTCGTCAAAGCCCCATCACGAAAGAAGACGGGGAACAAACCACAGAATGGGTTTATTCGAAATCACAAACACACTCTTAACTTTCAAAACGAAAGCAATTAGTTTTAAAGTGAAAGCATCGTAAGTTAAATTGAAACGTTGATCAAGATAATTGTTTAATTAAACGCCAGCGCAGTTTTCTGAGCACTTGCTTTCAAGGCTAATTCCATCACCTTAATGACCGGAACAACCGAGCTTCCATCCGCTGGCGAGAAGTTACCGTCTTCAATGGCATGAGCAAGACGATTAAAAAACGTGAGGTATTCTCCTTTTAGCGTTGTGATCGTTTCTTCAGACAATTCGCCGCTTTCATTGGCTGCCGTTAGCACGCCATGCTGATCTTCATTTGTTTTCGCCCAGCATTCATCGTCAAAAGAAAGCGCTGCACGCAGCTGGTCTTCTTGGGGATCTAAATAAAATTTTCTAAAGCTACCTTTTGTACCTTGTAAGTCGTAACGCAGGGTTGCACCAGCTTGAAAGGCTGAGCTGCCAAGCTTTACAATCTTATCACCATAGTGAAGCGTTATATCGAACGTGTCGTCTGACTGACCGTTTTCACGCAAAGTTAATATATTTGCCGACACTTCTTCGGGCTGGCCAAAAAGCTGTAACGCTTGGTCGATTAAATGCGGGCCTAAATCCCAAAAGATACCGCTACCTGGCCCTGCATTTTCACGCCATCTGTCTCGCGGCACCGGTCGAAATCGGTCGAAACGGCTTTCAAAACATTTGATTTCACCAAGTTTGCCGTCACCAATGAGCTGTTTAATTGTTAGGAAGTCACCATCAAATCGCCTGTTGTGATAAACACAGAGCTGTTTGCCCTGATTTTTTGCCAGGGTAACTAAATCCTCTGCTTCCTTACTATCTAAGGTAAACGGCTTTTCTACTAGCACATGACAACTGTGCTCTAACGCCAATTTAGCTTGCGGCCCATGAAGATGATTAGGCGTAGTAATTACAACCAAGTCTACGTCGTGAATTTTTAGTGCTTCGTCTAACGAGCTATACACCTCAGCATGAGGTAAAGCCGCCTTTACCGCGTCGGGCTTTGAAGAAATAACCACATCCACAGAAAATTGCGGTAGATAATTGAGAAACGGCAAATGAAAGGTAGTGGCTGAAAAACCGAAGCCAACCAGTAATGTAGAAATCATTACATCTCCCTGTTTGATCTTAATTTAAAAGTAAGTGAATGCACACTATCAGTAATCATAGATAGTGGGAACCGCAGTTAGTTCATTATTAGAAAGACTTGAAATAGTTTGAACAGCTGGATTAATTGAATCTATACCTGCGGTAACACGCCGCGATTACGAACATTTTAACTCTCGCTGAGTGGGTAATTATCTATGCGGATTGGTATTAAAAAGACGTGTTATGCGCGAGTTTCAGCTGCTCGCCGTGACCGTTTATTTCCCAGAGGGAATATTGTTGATGGAACAGAAGAAGAAATTGGGCTAGCAAAAAACAGTTTGTGTTTGCCAGCCCTAATCCTTGCGTTTAGCCTTACGCTATTTATTACGCGTGAACGCCTCTATTTTTTGGTCGGACGCGGCCAATTTGGAATGTTGCGCTGCTTACCGCGGGCAACGGCTAGCGCGTCTTCGTCCACGGTTGAGGTGATTACTGAGCCAGCGCCCACCGTAGCCCCTTTTCCAATGTTTACGGGCGCAACAAGCGACGAGTTTGAGCCGATAAACGCATTTTCGCCAATGATGGTTTTCGACTTGTTCACACCGTCATAGTTACACGTGATCGTGCCTGCACCAATATTCGCTTTAGCACCTACTTCCGCATCGCCCAAATAAGTAAGATGATTTGCTTTCGCGCCCTCGCCCAATATGGCTTTTTTCATCTCAACGAAGTTACCCACTTTCGCATTTTTTTGCATTACTGCGCCCGGGCGTAGCCGTGCATAAGGCCCAACCGTACACGCCTCTCCAACGCTAGCGTCTTCAACAATAGAATTCGCTTCTATAACCGCGTTATTTGCAATAGTACAGTTACGCAAAATACAGTTTGCACCAATGCTAACGTTGCTACCAAGGGTAACTTTCCCTTCAACAATAACATTCACGTCGATAATTACGTCATTACCGGTTTCTAGCTCGCCGCGTAAGTCAAAACGAGCTGGGTCAAGCAATGTCACGCCATTGGTCATAAGTTCATCGGCTTGGCGACGCTGAAGCGCCCGTTCAAGGTTAGCTAACTGCAAACGGTTGTTAACGCCCTCTACTTCAACAGCAGACTGGGGCTGCGCAGACTGAATGCGTTTACCTTCGGCTGCTGCCATCGCGATGACGTCGGTAAGGTAATACTCACCCTGTGCGTTATCATTGCTTAACTCGCTCAGCCAGCGTTTAAGATCTGCGCCAGCCATCATCATCATGCCGGTGTTGATTTCTTTAATCTCACGCTGAGCATCGGTGGCATCTTTATGCTCGACGATCGCGGTAATATTATCGTTCTCACGAATAATGCGCCCCATGCCCGTCGGATCGTCTAAATTGACGGTCAACAATGCTAAATCACAGCTTTCTTTCGCCGCTTTTAGCGCACTTAGGGTTTCTTTGCGAATGAGTGGTGCATCACCGACAAGGATCAATATGTCTTCATTGTCTTTAATATGCGGAGCAGCTTGCGCAGCGGCGTGGCCCGTACCTAATTGTTCGGCTTGTAAACACCAGTTTAGATTGTCTTCAACAACCGCTTCCTTTAGTTGGTCGCCCCCATGACCGTAAACTAGATGAATGTTATCAGCGCCTAGCGACTTAACGGTATTGATAATGCGCTGCACCATCGGTACGCCGCCGACCTTATGCAACACCTTGGGCAACGAAGACTTCATGCGAGTGCCTTTACCCGCCGCTAAAACAACCACTGAAAAAGCCATATAATTCCTTTATTTCGCAAAGAGAATGAAAATGGCACATAGTGTAACTAAGCAGCATAAATAAGTCAGCGACTGATTGAGGGAAATAGCAGCTTAAAAACTTCGGCATTGCGCTTTGCTACGTTGTTATTTAGTCTAAAGTTACGGTGAGCAACCTAGCAGTTCATTATTGCAACAGGTATACTCGCCGCTTAAGTAAGGTTCAGTCAGGCAAGGGAGCATGCGCAGTCTGTGAACACATTTCGTACACTACATAGAAGTATTCTGGTGTTATTTGCGGTAGTGGTTATCGCTATTGTGACGCTGGTACATTTTAGTATTTCAAAAATCGTTGCCGAACAAAGCCGTGCGCAGCAACAATCCTTGTCGCCCGCCATATCGCTTATCGTTGAGCAACTTTTAAAACCATTGCACATCTCTGAAGCCTTGGGCCACTCTACCGAACTCGTTGACTTGATGGATGGTGAGACGATTGACCAGGAAGCTGTTTTTAAGACATTGGATCGTCTTGAAAATGAATTCGGCTTGTCTTTTTTCATTGCCAGCGAAGCTGACAGAAAACAATACAATTCTGACGGCAGTATTATCAACCTTATTGAAGGTGAAGTGAGCTGGTACTTTAAATATCGCGATTATCCCGCCGATGCCGTTGCCGACATTGGCAAGTGGGAAGACACGCATTTTTATATCGACATCAAAATTCACGATGAAGATGGCCGTTTCTTAGGCTTCTTTGGCGTAGGGAAAAGCCTGCGTAGCTTTATTGAAGTGTTCGATACTTACAAACAAGAATACGGTTATGACTTCTTATTTGTAGACGGTCAAGGCGACATAATGCTCTCGTCAGACCCAAGCCTGATCGCCTCCTATTCCGACTTTACTAACTTATCTGAGTTGCCTTGGTATGCAAGCCTACCAATGACGATTCAAAACGAACAGGCGTTAAATAACAAGCTAGTTACCATTGACCAGAAAGACTTCCTTATTGCCGAAGTGAAGCTAAACCAGTTTGGGTGGACCGTATTTCTTTTAAGCCCATTAGAAGACCGCCAAGCGGAGATTTCTCAAGCGTTTATCTTCAGTGTGGTAACGCTGCTTGTCGTTGTATTCTCGCTGTTTTTACTTATCTACAACTTGCTGTATTACTTTAGAAAAGATATGCAGCCAGACTTAGTGGTACGTCATAGCAACCGACTTCCTGAGAAAGATAATTTACAGCTTATCTATAAGACACTATTGGCTGAACACAAATCACTCAGTGTTATGTTGGTTAGTGTTGATGAGCTTTCAGACATTGTTGACGCGCATGGGCGCAATGTGGGCGATGATATACTTGATAAGCTAGTTACTTACCTGGCAGAACACTTAAGAGAGCAGGATGTTTTAGGCAGATGGAGTAGCGCCGAATTTCTCATATTGCTGCCACACACGGGGCCGAATGTGGCGTTTGATATCGCTCAAAACCTTCGTCACGGCATCGCTACATTACCACCATTGCACGAGTTACCGGACTTAGTGATCACTGCATCGATTGGCCTGTCCTATACCGCGTCACCTCGCGCTATGCACGAAGTAACAGCACATGCAGAAGACGCGCTTTATCAGGCCAAGCGCGACGGCCGTAATTTAGTCAGAATGCAGCTAATTGACTAATTTACGCCCGCATCAACTCAGGCAGGTTTCACCTTAAGGCGTTTTCGTTTGATAACGCCTGTGGTGAGCGCTACACCAAACAAAATCAATAAACCGCCTACAATGGTTTGCATCGACAAATGCTCTTGTAAAAAAAGAACACCCCATATAATGCCAAACAAGGGAACAAGGTACGCTACTGTAATGGCTTTTGCGGGGCCGATATCGGCAATCAGTTTGAAGTACAATATGTACGCTATGCCTGTTCCACCAACGGCAAGTGCCACTGCATTTATCCAAGCATTCACGCTTGGCATAGTGTCAGGCAAGGTTGCTAGTGCAAACGGCGCAAGCATTATGCTTGCCATAGCCTGACTCCCCGTTGCCACCACTAAAGGCTTTACCCCATGCAGCCATTTTTTCATCATACATGCGGCAATACCGTATCCGGTTGTAGCGAGCAATGCTGTGAGAATAGGGAAAAAGCTTACTTCTCCCTCGCCTAACTTTTGTTGACTAATAACGGTAACGCCAACAAAGCCTACAAATAGCCCAACTACTGCTGACTTCGTCAGTTTGTCGCCTAGCCACAGCCAAGCAACAATGGCACCAAACATAGGAGCTGTTGCGTTAAGAATGGCGTTAACGCCCGCCTCTAAATGCAGGCTGCTGTAATTAAATAGTACAAATGGAACGGCAGTATTGGCCAATCCTACTAGTGCTATGGCAAGCCAGTGATGCTTAATCTCTTTTACCGAGCCGCGTATCAACAGGAGTGGAAATAGCACTGCTGTTGCCAATAAGGTACGAATTGCCACTAAGACATAAATACCAAATTCAGGTGCTGCCACCCGCATGAATATGAATGAACCACCCCAAATACCTGCTAATACCAGCAGCGAGATAACGTCTCTTATTGCCATTCTGTTGTCACCATTCTTTTATGACTCATTCTTTTACAACCCATTCTCTTGCAACCACAATACCCCTTGGGCTCCTTCTAAATTGAGTAGATACTGCTTGCGCGATAGACCACCCGCATAGCCCGTTAAGGTTTTGTTGCTACCGATTATACGATGGCAAGGCACCACAATTGCAATAGGATTACGCCCATTCGCCATTCCCACAGCACGGACAGCTTTTGGGTTGCCGATTGCTTTTGCAATATCTAAATAGCTCGCGGTTTCCCCGTATTTTACTTGCTTAAGAGCATGCCATACTTGGTTCTGAAAGGCGGTTCCTTTTGGAGAAAGGGGTAGGTCAAACTCACGTAACTTACCGTCAAAGTATGCCTGTAACTGACGGCACGCGGCATCGGTAATCGCGTTGGTATGAGTGTGAACGTTGTCGCTAAGTAGATGATGTCGCCCTGTATTGCTTTCCCCTTTATTCCTTTCCCCTTCACTTATCTGCCTCTCCCCGGCAACCTTCTCTGCTTCCGCGGCGTTAACAAACGAAATAGCTGTTATTCCTTCCTCAGTGGCCTCTACTTTAACAAGCCCCTGTATGCTGTTTACAAAACCTGTATATATCATACTCAAAGCTCTCTTACTGGCTGCTTAACTGCCACAACTGGAGGGTTAAATAACTACGCCAAGGCGCTGCTTTTTCGGGCTCAACAGGGTACTGCTGCGCCATTTTTCGGACAATTAGATCGCCCTCAAGGTAAATGTCAGGGTTTCTTTCCCCGCGCATTTTTAAATAATCGAGTGTCCACGGACCCACGCCTTTAATAGCAAGAATGTCGTTATGTGTTGGTGCACTATCACCCACAAAAAGCTGGGCAAAACTACGCAAGGCTTCTTTTCTTGCCAGCGGCATCCTCAAGAATTCAAGACTGTTGTCCGCGACATCTTCAGGCGTGGGAAAGGTATAGCGTTCCTCCGTCTCGGCGTCATGACCATTCGAAGAGAAAGGTTTAGCCCTCTTCTCGCCCAGCTTATGAACAAGCAAAGTAACCTGCCCTATTGCCGCTTTTACACTGACTTGCTGGCCTACAATAGCGCGACAGCCGCTTTCAAATACACTCCACGCGCTAGGAAGGCGCAGCCCAGGAGTTAATTTCGTTAGCGGTAAACCCGATTGCACTAAACTTTGTTGAATTAATAGTGGGTCAGCGTGAAGGTCCAGTACCTGCTTGATGTTTTCAATGGTTGCATGAAGATTGCCTAAATCAGGTAGTTCAATGTGCAATTTGAAGCCATGGCGTACGTCATCGTGAACAACCTTAAAAAAACCGACGCTTCCCCTACATGAAAAATAGCGTTCGTAGCTTTCTTCAGATACTCGCTCCATTCGGTCAATGGCACGAGCTGCCAAGAAATCTCGCACGTATGGCCAGTTGTACGGCGGTCGATAAGAGAGAAACAAAACGATGCCCCTTTGTTCCACCGGTTCTTTTTTTCTAAGCTGAGTAGGCGTGGTTGCGCAATATTGCTCCATCGCTCTTTGTAGTTGTCTTAGAGACTGATAACCCGCTGTTAGCGCTATATCTGTCATCGATAAATGGGTTTCTTGAATAAGTTGCTTTGCAAACAAAGCGCGCTGCATATTTTGAAACTGTTTTGGCGGTATGCCCACAGCATTGACTATCAACTTATTTAAGTAACGTTCACTGATGCCTAGTCGAGAGGCAATATCTTCCACGCGTTCTATAGGAATAATAGAGAGCAGCGACAACGCGCGATGTATAGTCGCTCCCACACCTTTCCATGCAGCAGAACGAGGAGCACTGTCGGGTCGACACCGAAAACAGGGGCGATAACCTTGCGCCATTGCCTGTGTGGCGTGTTGGAAGTAAGTCACATTCTCTTCTTTGGGCAATCGCGCTGGACAGATTGGTCTGCAAAAGATACCGGTTGTTTTTACCGCCACAAAAAATAGCCCGTCAAAACGCGGATCCCTGCTAAGCCTTGCCTTTGAGTACCCTGACTCAGCGAGTATTGCGTCCTCTGAAGCTGCGGTTTCTGGTACAGAGAGATTATCTGGCATTGGCATGCGCTGCTCACCTTTCGTTTATGCTCTTTGTCTAGTGTATCGTGCATTCATCCTTTTAGTGCGACAAAATCGGCACTCAATAACAACAAACTTGCCGTCGGAACCTGTTAAGCACTTTTGCGTATCGTTACGTATTTTTACGGTAGAAAACTTACAATTTTGATAAGGCGAACGGTTAAAGAAGCAGTGAGCGTAATTAGCGACATTTGATCATTGATGCGGCTATACGCATAATAACGCGATAATAATAATGAACGCCTGTGAAGAGATTTTGAAACCACAGGCATAACGAGCCGACTGTATGCTGAACTCTTTGCGCTTCTCACTGCTGGGCCTGACTCAATTCTGGCTATTTGCACTATTAATAGTCACGGCTCAAGGTGCCTCTGCTGATTGGCTTGACGACTACGCAAATTACGTTCAAAAAGAGGCCTCAAAATACAATGTCCCAGGGTATGCTTTTGTTTTTTACGAACAGGGCGAAGCGCCAAGGGTTTATGTTTACGGTAATACAACCAAAAAAGGTGGCCAGAAAGTCACTAAAGATACTGTATTCCGGCTAGCTTCTGTTTCAAAAACCTTCACGGCTCTGTTGTCTGCTAAACTCGTAGAAAAAAAGCAATTAAGCTGGGAAACCTCGATATCAGCACTGCTTCCAGACATTCCTTTCAAAGGAAAAGGTATGGGCGCGTTGCAACTGCAGCATATCGTTGGTCAATCTAGCGGCTTTATGCCTAACGCCTATGACAATTTGATAGAAGCCGACTATTCGCTAGAGCGCGTGCTTAAGTCCCTTAGCGAGCTTGAACCCTTGTGTGTGCCCGGTGAATGTTATACTTATCAAAATGCGCTTTTTGGGGCTTTAGAATACTATTTCAGTAACAACAACACCTCGTACTCACGCCAGCTACAGGCAAATCTTTTCTCTCCATTAGGCATGAAAACCGCCAGCGTTGGTAAGGGCGGCTTGCTAGCCTCCGACTCATGGGCGCACCCTCATATCGCAATTGCAAGAAACAAATGGCGCGAGGGTCAAGTGGAAAGTAACTACTATCGTTTTTCTCCAGCGGCTGGCGTGAATGCCAGCATTTCAGACATGACCATCTACTTACAAGCGTTGCTGGGGGAATTCCCTACCATTATCTCTGAAGAGATGGTGGATTTTGTCACCACCGAACGAGTAAAAACCAAACGAGAAACCTACCGAAGAGGCTGGCGCGGCATGATTGATGATGCACACTATGGTTTAGGCTGGCGTATTTATGACTTAAACGGAACCAAGCTCAATTACCACGGAGGCTGGGTGAAAGGTTATCGTGCTGACGTAGCGTTTTCTCCTGAACATAAAGCTGGTTATGTCATGCTTATGAACGCGGAGTCTAATATAATTAATTCGACGACTGCCGAACTGTGGAAACGCTATTTAGAAAAAGCCGACACAGATAAATAATATCGGTATCGGCTCGATGGGCCTGCTGACATCTTCAGGTTACCAAGACGTCACAGGCGTTAGGTTTAATGTGGTTATCTTTACTGCTTGAGGTAAGTGTAACCCGCTAAGCAATTTTCGTAGAAGTCAGTCCATCGTACACCCTCACGAGGGTTCAATTTTCCATCCCATACTTGCTTATCGATCAAACGTTTGACATCTGACGCCATCGCGCGCGGATTGTATTGCATAATATTCAATACGTCTTCTACCGACGAGCCTTTCACCACTTCTTCGATATAGAAATCTTCTGGGTCGTCATCATAGCTGTAAATATGCACTTCGTTTAATCGACCGAATAAGTTGTGCATGTCACCCATGACGTCTTGGTATGCGCCAGTTAAGAAAAGCCCAACATAATAAGGTTCGTCTTTCTTAAGTGGGTGCATCGGCAGCACGTCCGTTATTTCGCGACCAATAGTGAATTGATCAATCTTGCCGTCGCTGTCACAGGTGATATCTACCAATGAACAATTAACCGATGGCTCCTCGTTCATACGAGTTAGCGGTACTACGGGCAAAAGCTGATCAATTGCCCATGTGTCAGCAGCCGACTGAAACACAGAGAAGTTGCACAGATACTGAGATGACAAGCTATAGTCCAATTCCTGTAGTTCTTCTGGCACATAGTCTTCGTTGCGATACCATTGCTGCAAGCGACCCATAATTTGCCAATACAAGGTTTCGATTTTTCCGAGTTCTTCTAAAGTTAAGACTCGCAATTTAAATGCATCAAGGGCTTGCTCTTTATACTGCGACGCATCGTTGTAGACTTCATGCATGTTCTTTTGGTCATCGAACGTATCTGCAAGTTCGCGCATATTCTTCAAGAAAAAGTGCTCACCTTCTTTTGCAGATGTATCCATATATGATGCATTCGATTTAATCTCGCCCACAATTTCTGTGATAACGCAGCTATGATGGGCAGTGATCGCGCGTCCGCTCTCGCTTACTAAATGTGGATGCGGTACGCCTTCTAAATCGCACATTTCTTTCATACCGTAAACCACATCAGCTACATATTCTTGCATGCTGTAGTTACGTGAAGACTCGTTTGTAGAGTTACTGCCGTCGTAGTCAATACCGAGGCCGCCACCCACATCCACGTAGTCTAGCTCAAAGCCCATTTTGTGCAGATCAGCATAAATACGCGCACCTTCAGTGACCGCTTCTTTCACTGCGCGTATGTCAGTGAGCTGGCTGCCGATATGGAAGTGAAGTAGCTTCAAACAATGCGCCATACCTTGTTCTTCCAGGTAGCGCGCAGCGTTGATAATTTCCGTGATAGTTAAACCAAACTTCGCACGTTCTCCACCAGAACTTTCCCACTTGCCACGACCTTTTACGGTCATTTTTGAGCGCACACCAATAATAGGATCAATATTAAGCTCTTTAGCTATTTTTACTATCAGAAGAAGCTCGGTGTATTTTTCTACCACCACAACAACGCGGCGACCCAGTTTCCTACCCAATAGCGCAAGACGCATCACTTCGTCATCTTTATAGCCATTAAGAATCGTCAGCGACTCTTCATTCGTATTCATGGCAAGGACGGTAAGCAATTCCGCTTTAGAACCCGCCTCCAGGCCATAGTTGAAAGGTTTACCGGCATCGACGATTTCTTCAACTACTTCGCGCATCTGGTTAACTTTAACCGGGTACACGCCTTGGTATTGGCCTTTATATTCGGCTTCTTCTATAGACTGCCTGAACGCTTTGTTAAGGCCCGCAACTTGCGAACGCAAAATATCGTGGAAACGAACAACGACGGGAAACTGAACGCCTTCCTTACGGATATCTTCAATCACCGAATTAAAGTCGATTTGAATGCTAGGATCTTCAGGAACAGGGGTAATGTGGACGTTGCCATTTTTACCTATTTGAAAATAGCCACCACCCCATTGAGACACGCCATAGACGCGCTCTGCTTCTTCGATGCTCCAATCTGACAATTTATTCACCTATTTGTAAGTGGGCTAGGTCTATACCTAGCATGGAAAGTGCGAAAATAAGCAGCGTATTATAGACAACGCAAAGCTGAACGCGATAGTTGTTGCGATATAAAATATCGATTGTGGCGAATAATTTTGTTTATCGAACACCGATAATTATTCGCCTATCCATGTTCGTACGTAGTCCATGACTATCTTGTCTGCTTTTTCTTCACAATGCGTCAAAAACTCTGAGATACTTTGAGTACGAACAAGTTCAAATCCTAGTTTAATCGATGGCGAAGTAAAAAACTTCGTTGCGATATGATCAGCATCAGTCGCGTCATCTTCCAACCAAGTCTCGCTGAGCTGGCTTCTCCTGTCTAACTTGATGGGCGCCTTTATTTGATTAAAGGTTTCAGAATTGGGGATTTGCCAACCGCGCATATCGACAAATAAATGGAAGGGCCTGCCTTTGCGGGTTTTTAAACAATCTGAAAGCTGGGCTAAATATTGTATGTTTGTTGACATATCCCAGTTACCGCGAAGCGTGATTAAAATACAATTTTTAAATGGCTCAATATAAAAAGGGCTGGTAGACATTTATTCGTATATCTCTATGCGACTATCTGAATAGTAAACTCGACTTCTATTGCTTGCACATAGTAGAGCTGAGACGCTTCGACTACAACTACAGTTGAGTACATTGTCATTAAGTTTAATACTCAACAATAGAAAAAGGCCTGGGTTAATACCAGTCCGCATAGATAATTGCCCACTCAGAAGGTTCTGGCAAGCTTCCTAGCGAAGCGTGGGAATGCAGGAATGGTTTTTCCCTTTTAAATTCCCAGAATGAAGCTAGGAAGCTTGCCAGACCTTCCCGAAGGGCGAGTTTAAAATGTCCGTACTCTTTGTTGTGTCACCTTGATGTAGAACCACTATACCTGCGGTAACACGCCGCGATTACGAACATTTTAAGTCTCGCCGAGTGGTTAATTATCTATGCGGACTGGTATAAACAGGCCTTTGAGCTTAGTCTATCAGCACGAGTTCCCGTATCAATCGTCTCCGAATTCGCGAATAATACTGTTGATAGTATCTTTCGCATCACCTAGAACCATGCGCGTGTTGTCTTTGAAAAACAGCGGGTTATCGACACCGGCAAACCCTGCGTTTGCAGAACGCTTAAGTACAAAAACGGTTTTCGCACGATAAGCTTCGATAACTGGCATGCCGTAAATAGGGCTGCCCTTCATCTCTTTCGCCGCTGGGTTTACTACATCGTTTGCGCCGATAACAATCACCACGTCGTAGTTTTCCATACGCGGATTAACATCATCCATCTCGTAAAGTTGGTCATAAGGAACATCGGCTTCTGCCAACAACACGTTCATGTGACCCGGCATACGCCCTGCTACCGCGTGAATGGCGTAATCTACCGTACAGCCATTTTCTTCTAGCAACGATTGGAGTTCACGCACCGCGTGTTGTGCCTGAGCAACGGCCATCCCGTACCCGGGAACCACCAGTACCGCTTGCGCTGCTTCTAATACATAAAATGCATCTTGCGCTGACAAAATTTTAATTTCGCCTTCAATTTTTTCGCCAGCTTCTACTGGCTTGGCAAAACCAGACAACAGTACATTCATTAATGAACGGTTCATGGCTTTACACATAATATTCGTCAAAATTAAGCCTGACGCGCCTACTAGTAAGCCGGTAACGATCAATATTGTGTTGCCTGTAGCGAGACCTGCTGCCGACGCTGCTACACCTGAATAGCTATTTAATAGCGCGATAACCACCGGCATATCTGCGCCACCAATTGAAATAGTCGCCCACAAACCAAAGCTGAGTGACAAAGCAATTGCACAATAAATCCAAACTGGATTGCTTGGGTCGGTAGTAAAGAAATAACCAATCACCACCATGCCAATTAGGTGCAAAATGCTGAGCTCGCGTAAGCCCGTGAAAATCACGGCTTTGGAACTCATTTTGCCCGACAGTTTACCCCACGCTACCACCGAGCCTGAGAAGGTAATCCCCCCTACGAGAATAGTAAAAAACAGGGTAATGAAGGTAAATGCGCTCTCAGTTTTAAGGGTAATGAGGCTCATTCCTGCTAACGTCGCCCACCCCAAAAGCAATGACGCTGCACCACCAAAGCCATTAAATAACGACACCATTTCGGGCATTGCAGTCATTTCAACGGTTTTTGCCTTCCACGCACCAAAAGCGCCACCGATAACAAAACCTAACAGGATGTAATGATAACTAATGATCTGCTGGTCAAGCAGGGTAACGACCACAGCAATCAGCATACCAATGGCAGAAATAAAGTTACCTTTTTTAGCGGTATCTGGATGACTAAGCAGTTTAAGCCCAAGTATAAATAGTGCCGCAGCAACTACGTACGCAAGGTTTATTACGGTTACGATATCACTCACTTGCATACTCCTTATTTATTTTTTTTCTTGAACATGCCAAGCATGCGATCGGTCACAAGATAGCCACCCACCACGTTGATGCTGGCCAGTGCTACCGCAGCAGTACCAAGAATGGTCGTTAGCAAATTATTGTCGCTACCCGAGGCAACCAATGCCCCCACTAACGTAATACCCGATATCGCATTAGAGCCAGACATTAAAGGCGTGTGTAAAGTAGCCGGTACTTTTCGAATGAGTTCGAAACCCAAAAAAGCAGCCAGTAGCACGATGAAAAGTAGGTAAATGATTTCCATGATTAGGCTCCTTTGTATGCGTTGATTAGCATGTCGTTGGTAATGTTACCGTCGTGGGTAATCACACAGCCGGCCAAAATGTCGTCTTCCAGATTCAGGCCAAAGGTCTTGGTTTCATCATCAAAGAATTCATCAACAAGGTTGTAGATATTATTGGCATACATGTCAGTTGCAGCTCTCGCCACATACTGGCTCCAGTGACCGTTACCGATTACCTTTACACCGTTAACTTCAACGGTTTCGCCAGCAACCGAACCTTCAACGTTACCACCTGATGTTGCAGCCATATCAACCACCACACTGCCCGGCTTCATGAGCGCTAAAGTCTCTTTTGAAATAAGCACTGGCGGTTTGCGGCCGAATAGCTGCGCTGTCGTAATAACAATGTCAGCGTCGGCAATCGCGTCACGCTGGGCTTCTTGCTGCTTTGCTTTTTGTTCGTCGGTCAGTTCTTTTGCGTAGCCGTCTTTGGTTTGGCCGGTTTCGCCAATGTCTATCTTGAGGAACTTGCCACCTAACGATTCTACTTGCTCAGCCACCACAGGGCGGGTGTCGTAAGCCAGCACATTTGCGCCCAAGCGTTTCGCTGTTGCTATCGCCTGAAGGCCCGCCACACCCGCACCAATAATAAATACTTTTGCTGGCTTAATCGTCCCTGACGGCGTCATCATCATTGGTAATATTGATGGAAGCTGGTTCGCCGCCTGCATTACCATCACGTACCCTGCAAGACTGGCTTGAGAACTTAACGCGTCCATTTTTTGAGCACGAGAAGAACGGGGAATCATCTCTACAGAAATAGCGGTTAGCCCTTTCTCTGCAATCGATTCAATAAGCGGTTGCTGAAAGAAAGGGTCAAGGTGGCCAACCACAATGGCCCCTTTTTTCATCAACGCTAGCTGTGCTTCGGTGGGCTTATTCACCGCAACCAACATATCCGCGGTTGATAATGCACCATTCACATCATCGATGACAGCGACCCCCACATCTTCATATTCTTTATCTGAATACCCTGAGTGTAAGCCTGCGCCCGCTTCAAGTAGCAAGGTCGCTCCTTTCTTCACCAGTCGCTGTGCACTATTTGGCGTAAGTCCACATCGCTTCTCCACATTATTTAGCGGATCTGGCGCTTTTGATTCATTTAAAACTATGATTTTCACACGTTTCTCCTCGCATTCCGGCTATCCGAGAATGACACCCTTTAAACTGTATTAACCCATTTTATTCGTTTATGCCTAGCATTCTCTAGCGAAATCAAAAACAGAACAGGCAATTTCTGTATTTATTTAGCGTTGAACAGCCCCTCTTATTTCGCTTATTTTTCAAGCGAATCTGCGGCAAAGCTACGCTATAAGGGCATACATCACCAGTATCATTTACTTACGAGTCATAACTAATATTTATATAGAAGTGGCATACAGAAGATAAATGAGCAAGATAGAAAAGCATTTACACCATGAATACATTAAATATCGTTTACATTTTAAACAAACGTAAAGGTGAGTGGTGGTCTTCGCTGGCGAAAAAAATTATGTCCTCTAAACGTTGTAGTTCCATTAATTTAAAAATTTGTTAAAAAAATTTGGGGGATTTTACAAACCCTGTCGTCTTGATGGATTAACAGCGACATGCTGTCGGAGAAAGCCAAGTGGGGTGCACACCACTGGCGCATTAAAATTATCAATTAGGACACACACCATCATGTATAGGAAAACCAAGCTTGCATGCTCAGTGGCAGCAGTTTTAGCGTCGGCTATTTCTGCCAATAGTGCATTTGCCCAAGACGCGCAACCCAATAAAGACGTAGAAGTGATTGAGGTAAGTGGTATCCGTTCATCGGTTGCAAAATCGATGGATGTTAAACGCAGCTCTGCCGGCGTAGTCGACGCTATTAGCGCAGAAGACATCGGCGACTTCCCCGATACCAACTTAGCTGAATCACTACAGCGTATTACCGGCGTATCTATCGATCGTTCAGGCGGTGAAGGCCAGCTAATTACCGTACGTGGTTTCGGACCACAATTTAACACCGTGTTGGTGAATGGCCGTCAGATGGCGTCTGAAAACGATTCACGTGCGTTTAGTTTTGACACGATTGCTTCTGAGTTAGTAAGCAGCCTAGACGTGCATAAAACGTCAACGGCCACAATGCAATCTGGTGGTGTAGGCTCTACCATTAACATTAATACCGCCCGTCCGTTTGCATTAAACGGTTTTAAAATGGCGGGCTCGGTAAAAGCTGTTTACGACGAAAATAGCGAAGAAACAACGCCACAATTTTCTGGACTTATTAGTAACACGTTTAACGACGACACTTTCGGTGTATTGCTTGCCGTTTCACACCAAGAACGTGAAACTCGCTTAAACCAAGCTCAAATGGACGGTTGGCTAGAAAACGTTGGCGTGCCGAACCCTGTTACCCAATCAGGCGACGCCTGGACAGGCAATGTATTTTCGCCGCGAAACTACGATTACAAAGTCACCTTTGAAGAGCGTACGCGTACTAACGCGAACCTTGTATTCCAATATGCACCTAACGACAAGCTGGTTGTAACTGCTGACGCACTGTATTCAGATTTTGACGTAGAGTCTGAAGCGACGTCTTACGGCCACTGGTTTACCGCACCTAACATTCAGGGTATCGGCGATGACGGCAGCCTGTTTGATGAAAGCGGCAATCGCCGCAGCCCAACGGTTGATGCAAACGGTACTATTGTCGATTTATACCAGGAGGTAGGTTTGGCTACGGATATGCACGCCAAAACCTTCGACCGTTTAACCGACACCTACGCGATAGGTCTTAATTTTGACTATCAGTATTCTGACAACTTGAACTTATCGTTCGATTTAAGCCATTCAGAAGCTGAACGCGAAGCCAATAATGGTGGCGGCGATCAGCTTTCACTTATTGGTTATGCCAACCGCGTACGATTCCAAGTAGATGACAATATTTTACCTGTTGCCAGCATGTTCGCTTCGCCTAATGGCACTATTTATAGTGGACAACAAGAATTGGAAGGCGCGATTGTTACAGGTCCTGACGGCTTCCCTATATACAACCCTGCACTTATGCCTGATGGTGTAAGCAATCATCTTGATGAAGCTAACAGCCGAGCTCACGTAATGCTGCGCCGCGGATGGGCGGTAGAAGACGCAGTAAGCCAACTGCGTTTTGACGGCGAATACGTAACAGATGGCAGCGGCCTAACTGAAATTCGCTTTGGCGCACAGTACAGCACTGAAACCAAATCACTTACCCGTTGGGACAACGAAGGTGTAGGTATTCACTGTACGTACTGTGGTTACCCTGATTTACCTGAAATTCCAGCAGGTAGCCAATACGTTTTTGACGCAGGCAGCGACTTCCTTTCTGACGTAAGCGGTAGCGGTCGCATGCCCACCTCTTGGCTTGCCCATGATGGTGAAGCCAACTTTGCGTTTTTAGAGTCTTATTATCAAAGCGTAAATGGTGAGTCGATTAGCTTTGATGCGGTGCGTCGTAACAATAGCTTTGAAGTTGAAGAAGATATCATCTCTACCTATATGGAATTCGACTTTGAAGGCGAAGTAGCAGACATGTTCTTAAGCGCAACCGCTGGTGTGCGTTATGAAATGACGGATGTGACGGTTAACGGAACGCAAGCGCCAATAACGGGCTTAACGATTCTGGACCAGACCGAAATGCTCGCAGGTTTTGGTAATGCACAAAGTATTGCCACTGAGTCTGACTATGACGTGCTATTGCCTAATTTCAGCGTACGTTTAGAAATTACTGACGACTTAATTGCGCGCTTTGCAGCAAGCTCAACCATTACTCGCCCTACGCTTAACAGCATGTCGCCGGTAACGGTAATTACAACCACCCGCCAAGGTGGTGACTTAACGTCTACCAGTGGTAACCCTGCACTAGAGCCATTTAAATCGGATAACTTGGACTTGTCACTAGAGTATTACTATGACGAAGCAAGCTATGCATCGATTGGTTACTTCAGAAAGCTGGTATCGAACTTTATTGTTAATAGTCAAGAAGACAAAACCTTCGAGCTTGCTGACGGCAGCCTGTTAACCGACCCTTCTACAGGTGCTAACGCTAGCGCGCCAGATGCGGGTGACGACGTAGCGGTGTTTACCAATACACTGCCAAATAACGGTGAAGACGCAACGGTAGACGGCTTCGAGCTTGCGCTTCAACACACTTTCGACAATGGCTTCGGTGTGCTTGCCAATGGAACCATTGTTGACAGTGACGCCGAACTCGATCCATTCGATATTAACCAAGTATTTGCGCTAACTGGGTTAAGCGATTCTTACAACCTAGTGGCATTTTATGAAACTGACGACTATCAAATTCGTCTTGCCTATAACTGGCGTGACGCATTTGTTCAGTCGTTAACACAAGGGCAGGGTGACGGCCCAACCATTGTTGAGTCTTATCAACAGCTTGACATTAGCGGTAGCTACAGCGTGACAGACAATGTAGAAATCTTCTTTGAAGGTATTAACCTTACAGAAGAGTTCGTACATAAGCGCGGTCGCTTCTCTAATCACTTGCTGTTGGTTGAAGACAGCGGCAGACGTTGGGCCTTCGGTGTGCGCGGAAACTTTTAGTTTCGCGTAATTGGGGCCGGCGTTTGTTGGTCCCACATTCGTGGCTACCCTTTGGTAGCCACAGTTTTTATTCAGGAAATCAGTATGACAACAGCAACTCCCATAACGCACATTGTAGTAGTCGGTGGCGGCAGCGCAGGGTGGCTCACGGCTGGTCGTATTGCAGCGCAACATCAATGCGCTACCCGCAAAGACATTAAAGTAACCTTAGTGGAAAGCCCAAATGTGCCCATTATTGGCGTGGGTGAAGGCACCTGGCCTACCATGCGCTCTACGTTGATTGCATTGGGTATTAGCGAAACCACCTTCATCAAAGAATGTGACGCCACATTTAAACAAGGTGCAAAGTTCGCTAAGTGGACCACCGGTGAAGAGCACGATTTTTACTACCATCCTCTTATGCTGCCCCAAGGGTTTTCGCAAACAAATTTAGGCCCTTACTGGCAAACAGTAGCACCAGAATTAAACGAGTCTTTTTCCCATGCAGTATGTGTTCAGGAAGCGATATGCGAAGCAGGCTGTGCACCTAAAAGCATACGACACGCAGAGTTTGCAGGCACCGCAAACTATGCTTATCACCTAGATGCAGGAAAATTTACCGCCTTTTTAACCAAACACTGTACTGAAAAACTAGGTGTACACCATGTGCTGGCCGACGTTAACCGCATCGAAATCAACGATAACGGCGATATCAAAGCTCTACATACCGAGCAAGGCACGACAGTAGAAGGCGACCTCTTTGTTGACTGTACCGGCTTCAAATCTATGCTGCTCGGCGAACACTATAAGGTGCCGTTTATTCCCTGCGACGATGTACTTTTTATCGACCGAGCATTAGCGGTACACGTGCCCTATGACACACCGCAATGTCCTATCGCCTCCCACACTATCTCCACCGCACAAGACGCCGGTTGGATTTGGGATATCGGTTTACAGTCGCGCCGAGGCGTAGGTCACGTTTATTCCAGCAGGCATCAAAGTAAAGATGACGCCTATGCTCGCTTAGACTCATACGTTCGCCAAACCAGCGCGTTAAATGGCATAGATGGGATAAACGTAAAAGACATTACTATTCAAAGCGGACACAGGCAGCGCTTTTGGCAAAATAACTGCGTGGCTGTTGGCTTAGCGGCGGGATTTTTAGAGCCGTTAGAAGCCTCAGCGCTTGTACTGGTTGAGCTGTCTGCCTCAATGATTGCTGAACAGTTACCCGCAAACCGAGCCGTGATGGAAATTGTGGCGAAGCGCTTCAATGACACCTTTTCCTACCGTTGGCAGCGAATTATCGACTTTTTAAAGCTTCATTACATGCTAAGTAAGCGAGAAGACAGCGCATTTTGGCGGGACAATCGCGATAGTCATACTATTCCGGATTCATTAAAAGAATTACTCGCACTGTGGCAATACCACCCGCCTAGTGACAAAGACTTTACCAGCAACAACGAGGTATTCCCTGCGGCAAGCTATCAATATGTGCTGTACGGAATGGGGTTTACCTCAGATTTAGCCACACATCAGCAATGGGTCAACGCCGACTTTGCCAAGCAACAGTTGATGCAGAACAGAAAAGCGCGTGACATGGCGGTAGAGAAGCTACCCAAACATCGCGAACTTATTAATAAAATTCACCAATTCGGCCTGCAGGCCGTTTAACGTAAATCAATAAGCAGGGCCTACGTATGACTCACATGGTTGCCATTAATAATAAACAACATGCAGATTTGAAAGTAACCGACGATGCATTGTCACTCGGTGCCAATCAACACCTTGTTCCTGTGGTGGTCTCTGAGCTCAACAAGCTTGTGGTACATTATCCCGTAGTGATCACCAAGTTTGACGACTCTGGACAATTTGGCTTATCTGCCTTGCTAGGTTTTGAAGAAAAAGAAAACCTATTTTGGCAACAGAGTGAATGGGATGCGGTTTATATTCCCGCGCAGTTTGAACGCCTGCCTTTTTATGTAGGCACTGAAGCGCAAGGCGCTGACGGCAGTAACCGCGTGCTGTGCATTGATCTGGATAACGCTTCCGTAAGCAATGAAAAAGGAACGCCGCTTTTTGATAACATGGGTGAGCCGACTAACTACCTGTTAGAGAAGCAGCAGATCTTGGCCCAGCTTCTTGACGGTGAAACGCAAAATCAACGTTTCATTGCTGCGCTGCAACAGCACAACCTTATTACACCATTCACTCTAGATATTACCTTTGAAAACGAAAGCAAAACGTCTATAACAGGGTTATATACCATTGATGAAGATAAGCTAGCGACGCTGAGTGCTGAGGCAATCGCTGATTTACATGCACAACACATGCTGCAAAGCATTTACACGCTTATCGCGTCAAATGCACAAATCTATGCCCTTATCGACAAAAAGAACAAGGCAAATAAAAACGCAGACGCATGGTTTCAAACTACGAATTAATTAAGGTGGGTGAGCAAGCCACCCCGATTGTTGTTATCGATGATTTCATACCAGACCCGCTGAGTCTGGTAGAAACGATTGCGCAACACCATCCATTTACAAAACAAGATGGCGATTTTTATCCCGGGGTGAGGAGTCACGCGCCCCGGGATTATGTGGAACACCTACATACCTCGCTTCCACTGCTGTTTAGCCAACTTGCTACCCACAATGACCTACTAAATTTTGGCGTGGACAAGCCGCTTCAAATACCGCTAGTGCAACTTTCCATTGCAAATCAAGCTCCGAAAAGTTTGTCGCCCATTCAATGTATTCCGCATATCGATACGCAAAAGAATAATGAGTGGGCATGGGTGCACTATCTCTTTAGCGAGCCGCTAGGCGGCACTGCTTTCTATCGACATATCGAAACGGGGTTAGAACGGGTTAACGCAGCGCAGTACGAAATTTATTTTAAAACCTTAAAACGTCAGGCCACCAGCGTAGGGTTACCACCAAAAGCATACATTAACGGTGATACTTCCATGTTCACGCAAATTGCTCGCATCGAGCCTAAATTTAATCGCGCCCTGTTATACCCTGCCAACTTGCTGCACAGCGGCTGTTTACCTAACGATATTTCAAATTCAGTTGATGCAAAAAAAAGCAGACTCACAGCAAATGCCAGTATCGTCTTTTGACCGAGCTTTCTTTTACATATACCGTCATTTCTTCAGCACTGTTGATCGCTTAGTGTCGTGGTAGTTTATTTGCTTTCAAGTAAGTAATCATGAAGGTTTATTCACACAAAAAGGTGATCGAAAATTTGGATTCAACCGTTTCCTCGCTACCTCACCATTTTGGATAATCACCATGTTTGGACTATTTAAAAGTAACCCCACGAAAAAACTGCGTAAGCAATATGATGCTTTGCTCGAAAAAGCCATGCATGCCCAGAGAAACGGCGATATTAAAACTTATTCATTGCTGACCGCTCAATCTGAACAGCTATGGAAAGAGATAGAAGCATTGGAACAGAACACGCTGAAGTCGTAGAACACAGCGTGCACTCTAAAACAAACGCTGAAACGGCAATTAATAGGTAATATTAACCCCCAAAGCGTAACGGGCTCCTGCGTCCTGTACAAGCAATAGGTGGTTATCGAATCGCCCGCGCTTGTGCACGGTTTCGTTAGTAATATTTATGCCCTCAAAGAACAGGGAAACTTGGGGGTTAAACTGATATGAAAGGCTCATATCCCATTGCTTATAAGGGCTCACAAAGGTAGGTTCGGTGCTTTGTGTTTGATTGAGTGATTGCAAAAAACCCTCTCGCTGGTTCCAAGCCACTCGCCACTGCAGTGCGTCTCTTTCATAAAAAAGTACCAAATTTTTTGCCCCAGACAACCCCGTAAGCGCAAAGGTTGAGCGAATATTTGCAGTGTCTAATTCAGCGTTACTGTCTACAAAGCTCGCATTGGCCTGAATTCCCCACCCTGACTCGCCAAACAAATGCTGCACTGCTATTTCTACTCCTTCAACCGTTGCAGACTCACCGTTGCTAGGAGATATTACGGAAAACTGCGCTAACGCATCAGCATCGTCAACCGCATTTGGGTTTGTGCCAGTACTGGGGTCGGTTACGTTATTAAAGGACTGCGTACTGCTTTCGTTAACAATGAAATTATCTACCGTTTTTCTAAAGTAACCTGCCGATATATAGCTATTTTCTTGGTAGTAATGCTCAACGGCCAAGTCAATGTTTTTTGCCTCAAAGGGCAATAGCTGAGCATTGCCAATACGCGCGCGTAAATCGCCACCTTGTCGCGTGGTGGTGTAAGTTACACCCGGTGCCATCTGTTCTAAGGTTGGGCGGGTAATACTATGATTATAAGCGGCACGAAATACCCAGCTATCTAGCCAACTGGCTTTAAAGCTCACGCTCGGTAAAACATTGGTATAGTCTGACGATTCATCAATGCTTACCGATGCACCAAACTCTTGCCCCAGTTCGGTTTGATCTAAAATGACTAACGCCGATAACTGTTCATCGACACCACTTACTTTTACGTCAGTATACTCAGCGCGTAGCCCGGCATGCACATCGATAAACCAAGGCGCGTAATCTTTTTCAAAAGTGGCTTGAACATACCCTGCGTACACCGTTTCTTTAACCGCGAAAGAGCTCCCTCGTGTTTCAGCAGCTAAGCTGACCTTTCCAACGTTTTCTAAATAATTGAATAACGCATCGCCGTCGTGACGCAACCACTGATGAGGAATGTTTTCATGCCCGCTGATCGACCCAAGAAAATCGTCGCCTGCGTCAAATATGGTTTGGAAGCTATCGGGAATATCCGGTGCGTCGAAATAACCACAAAAAGTGCAGTGTCTTGCGTCTGCTTCATTGTCTCTTCTTTCATTGGCTTTTTCGCGTTGAGTGAGTGCCCCGCCAACGTCAATTTTGCTAAACCAGTTATCGTCGCCAAGCACGCTTACATTGATTTTTGCTTGCCCTATATCGTCGTCAACACTCCATCCTCTGCGCAGCATAACGTGGGAACGGCCGTTAGCTGGGTCTAAGTAATGGGATACCCCCACTGGCTCACCCAAAGCGTTAACTTGACGAGGGTTGGCTTGTTCAAAGCCCGATATAGCCGGCAATATGTTTGACTGAGTGTGGTCGAATGAAGAGCGATTTAAATAGCCGATAAGCGAGAGAGAATTGCCCTCTCCGTTATTGTCATCCACATTAGCCATTGAATAAGACAGATCAGCATCAACAATTACGATATCGCTTGCGATATAGTTTGCTGCAAAACCGAAGCTTTTTAAGGTCGATGAACGGTTAAAAGTGCGCGCGTGAAAGTCGGTGGCATGCCCGCTGTTTTGTGAAAAAGACACCGCTGTACCGTTTTTATCCACCGTAACATCTTCAAGGTTACTTGACGTGAACCAATGCCCCATTGAGGTTGCCGAGGTCTCCACATCGAACGTCGACCCCAAATAGTCGGCAGTAAACTCTAGCTTGTTATTGGGTCGATACTGTAAAACGAGCGCAGACCCCGTACGGGTTCTATCGTCAAAACGCACTCTTTGATCGTAATTTCTGGGAACGTATAGCGTAGGAACGTCATCAGAAAGCTCACTTTCAGGTACGTTAGTATTTACCAACCAGCCATCGATTTGCGCTTCTTCTAACCGCGCTTGGCGCTTGTGCTGAGTAAAAGCGGCTAGAATGCCAAGCGCGTTATTTAAATAGGTGTTGCTGAACATAGCCGACGTTGAAGGCGCGTATTGTTGCGAGTTGGTATCGTACTGCATTTTAACGTTGCCAGCCGCCCGCATTCCCTTGAAGGACAAAGGTTTAGCAGTTTGAACATCAATCGTAGCGCCAATGCCACCTGACTGCATGGTCGCCTGGCTTTGTTTGTGCACGGTTACACTACTGACAATCTCAGAAGCCAGTGTATCAAAGCTGAATTCGCGCCCGAGTTTATCGGTTGCCATGGGCCTGCCGTTTAATAAAACCCGATTAAATTCAGGCCCAAAGCCCCTCACCGTCACAAGTTGCCCTTCTCCTTCTGCGCGGTCGATAGATACACCAGACACTCGCTGCAGCGCTTCTGCGAGGTTTTGGTCGGGGAACTTACCCATATCCACCGACTGGATAGTATCAATGATAACGTTCGCGTTGCGTTTAATCCCCACCGATTGAGCGACGCGCGCTCTCAAGCCTCTTACTTCAATGTATTCGATATCATAGCTACCTTGCTCGTCAGGTACAGTCACCATGCTATCGTCTTGCGCGGTAATGGCGTTAAAAAGGCGGCCAAGTAAGTGACTCTTTTCGTCACTATCGCTAGCAGGCACTATTTTTATTCGGGTGTTATCAACAATATCAGCACTCAAACCTGTACCAGCTAAAAGCCTTTCTATTGCTTCCTGCGGCGTATAGTTACCACTTACTTCGTTTGCAATGACATGTCTGACTTTATTGAAGGGAAAGACAACCGTCAGCTCGGCCTGATTAGCAAACGCAATGATTGCCTCATCTGCGCTTTGTGCGGGAATAGTGAAATTTATCGCTGGAAGCGGCGACTTATTTTGAGCAATTACTTCAGCTTGTTGGTGCGAGAGCACTGATTGAGCAATAGCAATATGGCTTGCGCCTAACGACACCATACACAGCGCAACCGTTAAAGCTTTAGGCTTAAAAGGCAGCTGGGGTAGTGTGTCGAATGGGTTATTTGCCACAGGCATATTTGTATTTACGCTATTGTTATTATGATTTGTGGGGAAGTTTGTGATACCCCGCGTCATTCTGCATTGTGTTTATTGCTGATGTTGTAAACCAGCGACGCATTATATACAACCGTCATTCCGCACCTAATTAACTGATTTATTTTTCTTGACACCGATCCCCCATTTTGATCTATTACTCATCTTTGGGTGCAGCAAAATGGCTATTTCTACTTCCTCCCTATCAGGGTTAACTATCA
>Ga0181596_10000315_pt1 | contig 50185 bp, 44 predicted proteins | sample 041ome_6_FD_148655 | JGI IMG/M metagenome (GOLD analysis project Ga0181596, IMG submission 148655) | Coastal salt marsh microbial communities from the Groves Creek Marsh, Skidaway Island, Georgia - 041402US metaG (spades assembly) | ecosystem: Environmental > Aquatic > Marine > Intertidal zone... | reverse complement strand
TGGACGGCGCGGAATACGCAACGACCACCTTGCTCAACAACGGTGTGGCTCAATTCACATGGAACGTCCCCACCGGTCGTCCATCCATTGACTTGGGCATCGAGGTCGTTCCTCTGCGAGGTCAGGGCGTTGTCAGCGATGTGGCGATGGAACATCGCTTCCTCTTCGATAACGTTGCCCCGACCCTCATGGTCAGCAGCGTCGGCGCTTTTGACAACCGTGACGTCCAGCCGGTGAACGAGTTCACGTTCACCGTTGCGGACCGACCTCATCTCCCCGTCCATGCCGTTGCGCACGTTTGGCGTTCATGGACGGACGATGAAAACGCCAACGGGGTGTTCGATTACGGCGAGGAGCGCCGGAGCGCCCTCTCGTTACCGGCGAACCTCACCGCTCTGATGGGAGATTACGGCTTGTCCGTCGACACCTCCGAAGCTTCGGAGGGTGACTATCTCCTTGGTTGGCTTGAAATCGCCGACAGTGCGGGACATCTCATGGAGGACGGCGGCTCTCCGAGTGCTCCCATGTTCCATGTCCAACTCAACAGCAACGGTGCTCCTTCTCTTGGAGCAAGCTCGCTCGGGTGGCCAGACGGTCAAGTGGAGCCATGGTTTCATCCCGGCGAGGAAAACCAAATCCGTGTCCCCGTTTGGGAGCAAAACGGGATTTTTGATTTGGCTGAAATTGAACTTGATCTCGCCTCAAATACCGCGCGGTCCTCCGCTGTGACCTGGAACCAGACAACCGGGAATTGTGAATCCTCGCACGCGTACATCGAAATTTCCTCGTGTGAATTGGTGGCCTTGGAGGCCGGCGATGTGTTCTCAAGGAACGGGGAATTTGTTGTGAATTTCACCTTTGAGTGGGGTTACGACCCGGACACCTCCTTGACCCGAATACCCCAACTGACGATGCAAGACCAATCGGGCCAATCCAACATGTTCCTCATTGAGCCTCTTGGATGGCGTTTCTCGGGTGAATTGGCCATTGACCCGACATCGATTCGCGTCGACCTCGACGATGAGGTCTCCACTGCGCTGGGTTACTGGGTTCAACCCCGAACCACCTTTGGTGTTACAGGAGACCTTGTCTGGTACCGGACAGGCAGCGTCCCACAGCAAGACTTGAGCGTTGAACTCTCATTGGGAGAAAACACGGTTGAACTTGAATCCGTGAACGGTTCGTTCGAAGGCACCTTACTCGCTCCGCTTCAAGACGGTGCGTACGGGTTGTTTGGTGCCTTATTTGATGCTCCGAACGGTGCAGTCTATCGGGGTGAAAACTCAGCCTTTGTCTGGTTCATCGTTGACAATGAAGCCCCCCGAGTTGTTGCTGTTGACCAACCCGGTTTCAATTCCCGTTTGGCCGAGGATGAGTGGAAGGATTTGAAATTCGAACTCAGACTTGCAGAGAACGCTCAGTTGGATGAGGCTAGCCTCACGTTGCATTGGTCCTTGAACGAAGCCGGGCTCGGATTGAATTCCTATGTGTTCGACAACGGTTCGGTACCGTTGACGTTGATGGGTGAGCGTCTCAACGGTGAATCGGTTCCCGTTCAATGCTCGCTGGATCTTGACGCATTGATGCTGCCCGCTTTCCGGACGCGTGCTGTTGAGCTTCGGGTTTGGGTCACGGGTTCCGACGAAGCCGGCTTGAGCATCGACAGCGTCTTCAACGACATCGATGCTCCCCTCCGTGTGTGGTCGCTCGAGCAAAGGATTCCCGAGTTCACGCTATCGACCGTTGAAATGAAGCAGAAATCCGATGTTCGCCAAGGCGACCTCGTCGAGGTCGTCGCCATGTTGAGCAACGTTGGTCTTGCCGATGGAGAGGCCAACATGGTCCTTGAATTGGTGGAATCGAGCGGAGCAAGAACCCGTCTTGATGCTCGAACGATGAACGTCCAATCAGGCGAGCAGGTTCTGTATCAGTACCTTTGGAAACCCGGGCGGGTGGGAACTCAATGGTTGGAATTGAGCGTCATCAACGGGCCCGGTACCCAATCCCCTACCATTTTCGTCGATGATGCACGCAGCGATGGTGTGCTCGGGACGATCGGGTCGGTGAATCCCGTTTTGACCTCGGTTGTTGGCTTGCTGGTCTTAGCGCTTGTTGGTTTGCTCGTCTTCGGTTTACGGCGCCAACCAACCGTTCCAGTTCAACTGAATCGCCTTCCGCCAACCAAGGTTGTGGAGGCACTGCCCGCCGCTCAACCTCCCAGCGGGCCTTATGGTGTGGCTGAAACGGCTGTTTCGCCCGGTGAAAACCCCTACCAATAAGTCGCGATGCTTGCCGACTGGTTGAAATGCAAAGCAATCCCGCGGTGCTTTGGAGGGAGTAGGAGGACCGCTGACAGAGTTCGACTCTGAGGAAAGTCCCCTCTCCAAAGTGCGAGCGGCTACCAAAAGGAAGCAAACAGAAATGGTTGGGTTCAGGCTGCAGAAACGAACGATGCAAGGTGTGTACGATGACGTTGAAAGACCGAGGTTGCCTTGTGGTCGATGAGACGAGCCACCCCGCTGGAGCAAGTCCAAACCGACCCGTTGACTCGGCACGACGAGGGACAGGTAGGATGCACAGTTGAATGCGGTCACCGAAAGGGAACAGAAAGGGGCTTACTCCCTACTCCCTCCACTCATTCGTTGAGGACGGCATCGAGCGTTTTCATCACGCTTGGTTTGGATACAGCAACATCTTCACCGAAATCAATCCACGAGGGGTGGTTGTTGATTTTTGCGCGAACGACGTGTTCGGCTGTGATGACGGCTGGAAGCAGGAAGGCGCTTGTGATGAAGGCGAAAAAAATCAACAAACACATGAGCATGAAAAAGTTCTCCAGTCCCGGGAACGCCGCTAGGAACCCTGCCCCAATTCCCGAAACCGTCGTAATGGTGGTCTCAAAGATGGTTTGTCCAGTTTCCTCAACCGCCGATGCGAGCCCGCTTGGGGATTCGCCTTCTTCACGAATGCGATGCATGAGGTGGATTGAATCGTCCACGCCGATGCCGAACACGATTGTTCCAATCATCGCTGTGAAAATGTTGACGTTAACATCTCCACTTCGCATCAGCAGAGGCTGCCAGAGAATGACAATGGCCACTGGAATCATGGTATATATGCCCAACCGGGCTGAACGGAACACCACCATGAGGAGCAGCGTGAGCACGACCAACGTCAAGAGCGTGGTGACGGTTTGGGTATCTTGGATGCCTTCGTTGATGTCCAACGAAACGGGAAGCCCTCCCGTGAGGAGGGAGGTTTGTGTGTTCAGGAGCGAGGGTCCTTTTCCGAGGATAGCATCGATTTCTTCCCTCAATTCTCCCGCCACGTTCAGATTCATGTAAGGTTGGGCAACGTAGACGATGGCCTTTGTTCCGGCCTCGTTGAGAAGCATGGATTGCACTTCTGGAGACAAGGTGTCAACAGCAACGTTCACCATGTCCTTTCGAAGCGCCTCTCGTTCACTCAACGGAACGAGCGTCCAGCCAGCGCATTCGGGGTCGAGAAGTGCCTCACTTTCCCAACAAGGGTCGTGCAAGAGGTCCCAAAGCGAACCGTCCCCGATGGTGATACCTTCGGCAAGCGTGATTGAAGCAGGTACGGCTTTGAGGAACGTGATGATGCTCGTTGTGGAGGTTTCGTCAACGTTGTCCACAGCCTGCTCAATTTCGTCCATGGCATCGAGGACCGGCAAATCGCGGATGTTGTCCGTCTCGTTGACATTTGGCCGGTTTGAGGCGTCATAGATGTACAAGGATGTTTGACCGTTACTGAATTGGCGCGAATATTCGGCGAGGGAATTGAGGGATTCAATGCCGTCCGGAGCTTCCGATGAGCCCGTGATGGGTTTGTTCAATTCGTCCATGTTTGCAATGCCGTAGGCCGTGACGGCAGAGGCGAGCAAAATGATGAGAAGGAATCCTTTCACCGGAGCCTTGCCGACGTTTTTCCAAACCCCAGGGTTGCTGCGTTTATTGAATCTCAACATCCACGCCAAGGTCGGTACGAGGACGATGCTGAGGATCAGCGTGGAGGTGATGCCGATGACCAGGGTGACGCCAACGGAACGAATCGGGCTGACGGGAACGATCATTGGGGCGATAAGGACGGAGAAACCGACAATCGTGGTCAAGGCGGAAAGGAAAACGGCTACGCCGGTCGAACGTGTCATCTCCATAACACAGGATTTGTAGAAGTCCATATCCCAAAGGTCGGGAACGGGTTCAGGCGGTTGACCTCGTTTTCGCCTTCGCTCGTTTTCATCCACCATTTTGTCGAGTTCTTTTCTCCGAACTTCCTCGATACGGTTGACCATGTGCAAAGCGTAATCCACCCCTAAGCCGATGAGAATTGGAAAGGTGGCAACGATCATCGGGGTTAGCGTGACATCAAGCACAACCGAAGAACCAAAGGTGATGGCGAGGGCCATGAGGATGGGTGTTCCGGTGATCACCACCACTTTGGCGGAACGGTGAAGCGCCGTGATCACAATGATGGTGAACAGGACCGACCAAGGCAAAATCATGAGCAAGTCTTCGTAGATGGCATCCGATACGTCCTCCAAGACTTTTGTGAGCCCGGTCACGGTCATGTCCGTGCTGCGGTATTCTGCTGGCCGGTCGTCGATGATGTCTTGGAAGTGATTCAACAAGGCGGAGAAATCTTCCCAATCGCCTGTTTCTGCGGGGTTGTGATGGAGCCCTACAACGATGGCGGTTGTGTCCCAAATCCCGTCACCGTCCATGTCGTTGGTGTAATTTCCATCACCGTCGCTGTCAACGGTCGGATCCATGTCGTTGGTGTCCTTGATGAGGGCACCAAACGCCCCATTGGATTCCTCGATGATCTGGTCGATGCGGTCTTGGTTGGGGATGGCATATTCGCCTCCAGGAGGCAGCATGGAACAATCGATGTCGATTGGAAGTCGATTGTTTACACCGTGGATGCAGAGCGAATTGTTAAACCGGCCGTCTGCAGAGTTGATTTCCTTAATGACTTGGGCCGGTGAAATGACCCACAAGACGCCATCGTTTCGACCATGGTCGTCTTTGTCGTAGTCCATGCCACGTCCTGTAGAATCGCCGCCGATGTTTCTGTCATCACCTTCGATCCAACTGATCTCATTGAGGATCGCTTCGTTGGTAATGTTCGTGTTGTCGTTGGGGTTGAACGCATTTGGGGTGCGAATGTAAATCACGGCGAGGTCGGTCGACCATTCTTCGCGAACCTCCAACAGCAACGTGGTTGAGGGTGCGCCGTCGGGAAGGAAGATTTCCACATCGTCGTCAATCTGTTGCTGGAATGCCATGCCTTGCTGAGCAAAAACTGCACTTATCACCACAAACAGGAGCAAGACGGTCCCCGGGGAGGCGAGCAAGGTTCCGTAGAGTTGCTCAAGACGATCGTGGGCGCCTCGTTTGAGCCGGAATGCTGCACGTTCCGCGGCGAGTTGGAGGGCTTCAAGCGGCGAGGCCCCCTTGTCCATGCCCTACTGAGGAGGTGCAGGCTCAAGAAGCATTCCGCTGCCAAATGCTCCGACGTGGGTTTAGCAAGCCTCGTAGGCTTCGATGAGGTATTTGGTGAGCGGGCTTGTCCAGGCCAAATCGGAGATGCCGGCTTCACCTTCTGCTGCATAAATTCGGATGACATCACGAACTCGGACATTCCCTTCGGATGACCGAGCGAGAATCATCGCTCCTTTGATGGGCTTCCCGGTCCCGTGAGGGTCGTAGACCGTATCAAGCGCTTCCGCAAGGAACCATTCCGCTTTGCCCGCAGGTTCGCCTTCGTAGGTTTTCTTTGTCTTCTTCGCACCAAATAACCCGCCGGCTTTCGGCTTGGGCTTCTCTTCTTTCTTTTTGGAGGGTTCAACATCTGCAGAGGATACGGCGGTCTCCTTACCTCGGCTCGTTGATTGTTCTTCCGCCTTCGATTCGGATTTGGGTGTTTCAGTTTTCGCTTTTGAGGTGAGTGAGGGCGTACTTTTCGCCATTTCTTTCGCGTCGCTGAGTTGGTCCTTCAATTCACGGATTGTCTCCTGGTATGATGCTGCGACATGCATCATCGAGGCTCTCATCGCCGCTTCGAGTTGCACGGTGAGCGCATCCGTCGACATATCCGTCCATTTTTTCCACTGAAGCATGGCGTTGGCATGAATGTCTGATCCGCATTTTGGACAAAAGCTCTTGGTCGGCGGTTGCATGACGGGAATCGCTTGGAGGGCTTCGTTCGCCGGAAGGACCGCTCCTTGGGTGACTTCGAGGAGACGCAGGGTGGCAGCCCGGCCGATGTCCATGGCTTGTCGGAAGACATCGTCATCATCTTTGAACGCCCCGGATTTCTTCAAGTTCTCGAGTTTGGTTCCGGTTGCAGCGAGGTCAATTGCTGCGTCTGCAGCCTCGTGATTCCATTGGGCGGCACGGAGGCCGGGTGCAACCTCAACCTGCATGTTGGTTGGCTCTGCTCCTCCACCTCCCTCATGCTCCTCTCCTGCAGCGGCGATGCCAAGAGCAATGGGGTCAGCTCCAGTTTCAACCCGGGCAATCATGTCAAATTTTTCGGCCATTGAGAGGTCATCCCGAAGTCGGATGACATCTTTCAACTGGTTGAGGTCATGACCTGTTGCGGTGATCGGTCCTTGCACGTTCAGGTCGTGACCGCATGAAAGACAGAAGGTTGCCGTCACTTCGACGCCAGCCTCACACGTTGGGCAATAGACCCCTCCCATGAGCGGTCAAGAGTGCTGACACCTTTTGAAGAGTGTGTCGCTTTTTCTTCTGAAGGCGGATTTCTCAAGCGGGTGAATGCCTGCGCTCAATCACGTTGTTGCAATCCAAAATCAGTTCCAGCATCTCCGTTCGGTCGCAATTGGCGAGAATGGGAGCGAGGCGTGGACCACGTTCCTCGCCCATGAAAACGGCATAACAAACTCGGTAGACTTGGCGCATGCCCGTTGAAGACGATTCAGCCGTGGCTTTGAAGGCAGAGGTGATGCCCTCATTTGTCCACGGATGTTCGCTCAATGCCTCATGCAAGCAGTTGATGACTTGGTGAAGTTCAGCCTCCAAACCCGCAAGTGCCTCTTCCGAGGGCGTTTGACGAACCGAAATTCGCATTTCCTCCGGGAAGTGCGGGGAGGCAATCCAACTCCGCATGCGCCGAAGACGGTCATGGAGTTCAACCGTTGGCTCATGGATGTCATGAGAGGTGGCGAGGCTCGTCCAAACATCCTCATCTTCCGTCTTGATTTGGGCGAGCAATGCCAAGTGACGAAAACTCACCGATGTCGCAGAGACGACATGCCCGGGTGTGGGGGATGCCAATGCCAAGGCTGTCGCGGTGTCCTCCAGCTGGACCCGTTGCCGTCGGCTCAACGACGAATCGCTCAATTCCTCTTGCAAGTCACGGCTCGACCAGCGTTCAAAGTCATCGGCCAAGTTCACCAGTCCCATGCCCGTGTCAAACTCGATGGCCTTGTTTGGCTTTGAATTGGCGATGAGGAATCGCAAAATCTCAGGAGGTACGAGCTCGAGTGCTTCGATCGGTCCGATGGTGTTCCCCGTGGACGAAGACATGGCCCCCTGGCCACGAAGACTGATCCATTCGTAGGTGAGAGGCGCAGGGGGTTCGTGGCCAAAAAACCGTGCGATTTCTTTTCCGGTGTCGTAAGAACCTCCAGCCGCACCGTGGTCCTTTCCGAAGGGTTCGCAGGTGATGCCGTTGAATCCCCATTTGGCAGGCCAGTCAAGACGCCAGGGCAATTTTCCTTCACCTTTGGTGATGTCCGAAACCCCTTCAACACCGTGAGTATCGTGCCAATGCACCATCGGGTATTCGTATCCGGTCACGATCACGCCGTCGAGCGAACCCTTGGAATCAAGGGGCTGCCAGGGAAACCAATCCTCGGGCAACTCGCGCCCAGAAACGCGTTCTATAATTTCTCGAATCGCTCCAGGGTCATCGCATGCCCGTTTGCTTGCGGGGGCAAACTTACCGGATTGGTAGGCTGCCAAATTTGGCAGCAATTTTGGTTGAACGCCGATTTGAGCCAAAGCCTCAAGGAAAGGCGCCAGAAAGTGGTCACCGTAACTCCACCCTTCGGTCTCGAAACGGTTCCAATCGGGATGGCCGTTGGCATCGGGGGCAGGTATGGAACCAAGTTGATGGCCGATGAACGCTTGGTATTCCTCGCTCAAGAAGGGGTAAACTTTGCGAAGCGGGTCTGCGTTGTCGACCACGAACACCAACTCTGCGTCGAGACCTGCTTTTCGAGCAGCACGAACGATCATGTCACCCGTGAGGATCTCTCTCAGGTGGCCGATGTGGAATTCACCGCTTGGGGTGATGCCGGTGGCAACGATGTGGTTCTGGCCCCGTTCTGCGAGGCGTTGGGCCATCACGTCGCTCCAGTGCATGGATTCACCTCAAACGGCGACGGCTCGAATCAGACCCCGAAGGGGGACGTCGTCAATTTCGTTCCGAGTGGTTTTGTTAACGAGCACAATGGCGAGGGCGACTTCTCCGCCGGCTTCGCGTATGGCTTGAATCGTTTTTGACATCGTCACGCCCGAAGAGAGGACATCGTCGATGATGATGACGCGTTTTCCGGCAACTTGTCCGTATTTGTTGGAAAGAGAGCCGCTGCCCGCGCCCTCGTCGGTGGTCCGGAAGACCGTCACATCGGATTCCAAGGTTCGTGCGACCTCGTAGGCAAAGGCGATGCCGTTGATCGAAATGCCGACGACGGTGTCGATGTTGTCGAACCCCACTTCTTCATCGGCGACGTCAGCCATGATGCTGCCGACTGCAGCAATGCGTTGTGGGCGAACGCCGAGGGTTCGCCATCCGATTCGCACATCGCTGGGTCGTTCGGATTCTCCGGTTCCCGTGAGCAGCCACGTGATGGTGTCCTGAGACAGCGAGAGTTCATCGGCAATTTGCTGGGTGTTCAAGCCTTCTTTGCGAAGGTTGGAGGCGAGAACTTTCAATTCCTCAATACTCAATACCATGGTCGTCAATCCTGCCTGCTGAAGCCCGCTCATCAATGCTTTCATGTTCCGATGTGCTGAGGGAAAGTCTTGAAGGGGGGTATCGTGGGCGTGAATCATGGGCGACTTTGACTATGAATCACTCCTTGACCGGGCCCGGGAAAACATCCCTGAGGAAATCTCCTCGAAGTCTCGGTGGCGCCTGCCTGCACCTCAAATCCTGATTGAAGGTTCAAACACGATTTTTCGTAATTTTAACGAGGTGGTATCGATGATGGACAGGGATGAAAACCACGTGTACCAGTTCATCCTCAACGAATTGGGTACTTCAGGTTCAAGAGATGGGCCTCGTGCTCGTTTCAAGGGTCGAATCCCGCCGAAGCGAATCAAAGGAACCATCGCGAATTACGTGAACACCTACATCAAATGCAGCCAATGCTCGGCCCCCGATACGCACTTCATCAAGGAAGACCGAACGACCCTGCTCAAATGCCAGGCTTGCGGGGCAACACGCCCCGTCAAACTCTGATTTCAATCCATGACCAGCGTTTTGGTCTCGTCGATCTCACCGGTCTTGAGATGGTTGAGAAGTGCTTCGAGCGTATCTCCATCGCTGAGCGAATACCATGTCCCTTCCGGATAGACGACACAAGTAGGTCCGTACTCACAATGATCAAGGCAACCTGCTTTTTGGATTCTCACGGAGGCGATGCCTGCTTCGTTGATGGCCAGTTTTATCGATTTCATGAGGTCAAGGCTGCCTTTGGGAAAACAGGAGGGTCGGGATGCCGCATCAGGTCGCTCGTGACCGCAGATGAAAGCATGCCGCTCAAATCCCGGTTCGGTGCGCCCCTTTGGGTCTCTGGTCATGCTCCTGCCTCCATCTCGTTGATGGCCTGAGCGAGGTCAACATCCCGTTTGGTGATGCTTTGGGTGTCGTGTGTGAACGTTTCAACCACGGCGTAACCCCATCCAAAGTGCAACTCTGCGTGATGGTCCAACACGTTGCAAAGTTCACTCACTCGGTCGATGAAGGCTTTTGCTTCGGCGAAGTCAGGAAAAGAAAACTCTCGCATGAGGCGGCCTTCAATGACGCTCCAGTCGTCTGGGGCGTTCAGCATCTCACCCCCAAAGGTGTGAGTCGTCGTTGCCAGCGGTCTCCTTTTCGACCTTCTCGTGCAGTTTTGAGCGGCGTTTCATGTCCTCGCGCTCAAAGGCAAGCAGTTCTTTGTCGTCGATGTAAGCAGGCCTGGTATGAGCGATCAGTTGGACGCGCACGATGACCTCTCTTGAGATGAAGTGGCTCTGCCCGTCTTCGTCCAAAATTTCGAGGCTGCTCTTGCCGCTCGCGATAAGTCGGCCCCGCAGTGTGGCATCTTCCGGGTTCGCAAAGGCTTGGACGTTCATCAGGATTTCAACGAAATCGTCGCGGCGAAGGCCTTGGCGACGTTCGAGAAGGTCGCCGTTGTGAACCGGGTTTAATCCTTCGAGTTCTGGACTGCCCATGTCTTTCCACATCGGTTTCGCCCAGTCAGGCAAGGTGACGGTTCCTTTCTTCGCCATGTTTGATGGAACCGGCGAGCGTACTTGAACCTCCCCTTTGCCGAAGTGAGGCGTTCCGTGACGGATGACTTCTTTTAGGGGTGAGGTCGGGATGGGGACGAGGTCTCTGCATGAATGTCTCCTGGCGAACGTTAGCAACCGTTTTGTTGGCGGACGAAGTCCTCGACAAAGCGTTCTCTCGTGCCAAGAAAGCAGCGGACCGCGTGGACGACCCCGACCGTATTTTCCGCGTCAGAAAGCAAATGACGCGAATGGTCCAAACAGCGGCGGATATCATTGCGACGGAATTTCAAGACCTGGTCTCGGCGTGGCCCTCACTCGACCAATCGCCCCTTTTCGACGTGGCGATGATCGATGCATGTGTTGGTTGCGACGAATACCGAAAGAACCTCGCAACCCTCCAGTGGGCCGGGAGTCAAGTGCAAAGAATCGCTTCGCAAAATGCAAAGAAAATCATCCGTACCGGTCGAACCGAATTGATGCATGAGGCTCGGCGAGAGGCATACGGACGCATCTCGTCCATCATGCGCCAGGTTGGACCGGCACTTGACTGGTTGAGCGAGGCTCGTGAAACGCTCAAACGGCTCCCGAAAATTGATCCTGCTCTCCCATGCATCGTGGTTTGTGGTGCTCCAAATGTTGGAAAGTCAGCCTTCATTTCAGCGTTGAGTACCGGGAAAATGGAAGTGAACCACTACCCGTTCACCACCAAACAAATTCACGTGGGCCATTTCACGCATCGCCGTGTGCAACATCAAATGGTGGACACACCCGGACTCCTCGACCGTCCCATGGACGAGCGAAACCATATCGAAATGCAGGCCATTGCTGCCCTCGAGCACATTGGCTCCTTGGTCCTGTTTTTGGTGGATGAAAGCGAATCCTGCGGCACACCAATCGGCGAGCAAATGAATCTGCTTGAAGAAGTGAAAGCTCTGCTTCCTGAAACCAAATTGATGATGGTGAGTTCAAAAGCTGACCTGCTGAACCCGCTTCCACCCATGTGGGACGATGTTGTCCATGCCGAGGCCGAATGGAGGGCCAGCGGTTCAATGGGGGAGCCCACCTTGCCGCTGCTTTTCGACCCCTCAGGTTGCGTGTGCATCTCTGCGACAGAAAATGTTGGTTTGGACGCCATGCGTTTGGAAATCGTGCGGCAAGTCAAAGCTGCCCGACCAACCAACCCGATGGAACTCCCGGAGGGTTGGTACCGACAAGACATCTGATCACATGGTTTCCAGCGGCTCAATCCCCAAGGCTTCCATGCCCCTGTTGAGGGTTTGACGTGCAAGTTCAGAAACTGCGAAGTAGAAGCCGTTGACCTCACCGCCCTCTATGACATGACAGTCTCTATAGAATCCATTGTACGCATTGGAGAGTTGGAGGATGTACTCTGCAAAGAGGTGGGGGCGATGTTCGCGAATGACTTTCTCAAGACAATCATCGTGCAGAGCAAGCGTTCGCAGAAGTTGAACCAGCCCGTCGGGCATGGTCGTGTTGATGGTGTATTCTGGCGCTTGTTGGTTCGTGCCAAGGTGTTGCTGGACGTTTCGAAGAATGGAGCATGCACGGGTGTGGCTGTACATGATGAAGGGTGCAGAGCCCGCTTCAAAGCTGAGCGCATCTTCCCACCTGAATGTGAATCCTTTCTCCGGGCTGACGTTGACGATGTTGAATCGGACGGCTGAAGTTCCAACAGCCTCTGCGATGGTCGCCACGGTTTCCTCGTCGTAATCCGGTCGGCGTTCGTTCACCACGGCAGCGGCCTGAGCCTTCGCTTCTTCGAGCAGGTCGTCCATGAACACCACGTTGCCTCGGCGGGTCGACATCTTCCCTTCGGGGAGTTTGATGAACGAGTAGAACATGACTTCCGGTCGGCGCTCCCCCAACTCTTCAAGCGTCAACCCCACCTGCTGGGCTTGCAGTTTGTGGTCCTCACCAAGGACGTTGATGAGTTCGTTGCTCTGGGTCCATTTCCACCGATGGTAGGCGATGTCTCTCGTGGCGTAAAGCGAGGATCCGTCTCCTCTTCGATAGAAAAATTCGGTTTTGCCCTTGAGCCCCCGCTCACCCAAATCAAGGAATTGTGCGCCGTTCTCAGCGTGTTTGCTGATGGGTAAGGTTCCCAATTCCTCCATCAGAGAGGCGACATCCCCGTTGGTTACAAACACCGATTCTTTGGTGAAGCGGTCATAGGTGATGCCGAGGCGGCCGAGCGTGGTGAGCATGCCGTCGAGAACGGGTTGATAGGCCGCTTCAAACGATTCGAGCACGGCTTCATCACCGTTTTCACTTGCGTGAACCAGTGCGCCGATGGCTTTCTCAATCTCGGTGGATTGTTCGCTTTCCTTTCTGAGAAGTTGTGCGGCTTGGTACCACCGGACATGTTGGTGGTCGGGCTTGGTTGCCCAGAGCGGGTTGGGAGGGTCCCGACCTTCGAGCAAGGCCTCAACCTCTTCTCGGCTGAGAGCATTCAATGCCCACGCCAGGACGGCGACTTGCTTCCCCATATCGTCGACGTAATATTCAGCCATGACCTCGTTGCCCCACAACCGGTGCAAGCGGACCAAAGTATCACCGAGAATGGCGTTTCTCGCTCTCCCGACGTGGAAGGGGCCGTTGGGGTTTGCCGATGTGTGCTCGATCAAAACGCTACGTTTGGGTTTCTCCATGCCGTTGTCAACGCCAACCGAGAGCAAGTGTTTGGCGAGCCACACGGGGTTCACTCGGATGTTGAGGTAGCCGTTCACGGCGTGTATTTCACCGATGCTTTCGTGGGGCTCCATCGTTGCACAAAGTTCTTCTGCGATGCTCAGCGGCGATTTTCTCAAGGCTTTTGCAAATGGAAAACAAGGGAGCGTCAAGTCACCTTGGTCGGCTTCTCGTGCGGGTTGAAGCACGCTTTTGACGAGTTTTCCGTCACCTCCGATGGCCTCCAAGGCGGCCTCCACCAGCGTGATGACGTTTGCCTTGAGCAGTTCCATCGGTCCACCTCACATCAACGGGTATCGGAGAATGGCGGCCAAGCCGCCAAAGCCTTGAATCAGTTGTGAACCTTCTTCGGTGTCCACGGAAATATAGACGACTTCGGTGTTGCTCTCCTCTGCCATGATGGAGAGTGAATCAATGAACGAGATGCTCGCTCGTTCCCGAACGTTATCGTTGGATGCCTCGCAACTTGGACAGTCTGGCAGTTCTTGCTGACGTGTCAAGCGTTCTTCCCAGGAACCATCCTCGCCATGACCGCATTTCTTGCACTCCAATTCAACGATGTTCCCCCGGAGTCCTTCGGAGAGAAGGAGCGTATCGACTGCACCTTTGTGCAGTGCCTCCTTGATCATCATCTCACCGTATGTCGCTTTGGGATGGGTTCGGATCAGTTCGGTCAGGAAACGGTTCATGATTTGCCGCTCAGCATCGAGTTCAATTTCGCCCATGAGTTGGCCTGCGTTTTCGACCAATTCCCGAACGCCTGACTCGTTGGAATACCCCACATCAAATGTCGTTTTGGCGATTTTCTTAGCGATTTCGTGATGGAAATATTCGTTTTTGACCACGAAATCCTTCGTTGCCCCGGGTCCACCGATAATGACGGCCTGGATGTGCTCCAAATTCGGCAACCAATACGCCGAGGCGTGCTCGGTGGCGCGCTTGAAGAAATTGTGAGCTGCCTCTTCGATGAGTCGCTCGAACCGCTGGGCGGATTGACCACCTTGCCGGTGTTTGCCCATGATGTTGGAGACAAGGTGTTCCTGAACGTGAATTCGTTTCCCTGAGGCAATGCCGTAGGCGGCTTCTGAACGGTCGATCACAAACAAGGCGTACGATTTTTTGTCCACCAACATGTCTTCGAGCTGGGTCAATTCAAATCTTGAGTCGCATCGATACCTGAAGGAAATCAAGGGTTGTGGAGGGTCTTGCACCACGACGTTGACCATGCGAGATTTGTTGTTGCCGATAATGATGGAGCCGACAAAAATGGCAAGTCCGTTTTCTCCCGGTGTTTTGAAGCGAGAGAGCGTTGAAATGGCCGACTCAATTGCTCCTTGCACATTTTTCCGGGTGCCTTTCGACTTGATGTTGGCCGCTTGTCCGTGTTCATTTTGGAGCATGGACCTTGCGTCGGAGATCTGTCGGTCTGGTGGAATGATCAGTGTCACAAGTTCGGTTCCAAACCCTTTCATTTCCCGCAATTCTTCAAGGGCGAGTTTCAGCCTCATGCGGCGTGCAGATACTTTTGCATCATCTGCCATGGACTTCCCCCGTTCGCTGGGTCGGGGTGAGGCACTTCAAACCTCGCACACTTTCCAGAATCTTTCCGATGAGCGATTTCAGGGGGATAGGATGAAAACTCGTCCGCGTTGCAATCCGTCCATGAGCAGCGTTCATGTCGTCGCCCTAGGGGGGAGTCTGCTCCGTCCAGAGGAGGCAGCGGACCGGTCGATGTGGATGGGTCAGTTCCGCCAGATGGTTGTCCATTTGGAGGGGAACGGACGAAAAATTGCGTTTGTGGTTGGCGGGGGTATGCCAGCTCGGGAAGGCATCGAACTTGCGAAAGACACCGTGAGGGACCCGCGCCGTTTGGACGAAATCGGTATCGCCGGTACGCGTCTCAACGCCACGGTTTTGCAGCAAGTGCTGCTTGAAATCGGTTGCAATGTTGCACCCAACATTCCCCACACCGTTGATGAGGCCCGGCAGGCGCTCGAGTCCCATCATGTTGTGGTGATGGGAGGTACCGTTCCCGGCCATACGACCGATACTGTGGCGGTTCGCTTGGCGGCTGCCGTGCATGCACGTCACTGCATCATCGCCACCAACGTCTCCCACGTGTTCTCAAAAGACCCTCGCAAACACGAAGACGCCGAAGCGTTGACTGAGTTGACGTTGGCCGAACTTGCTGAAATCACCGGAATCGGAGAGTCGCTTGAACCGGGTGCATCAGCCGTTGTTGACCCTGTCGCTGTTCAAGTTGCAACGGATTCGGGCATGAACCTCGCTGTTTTGGATGGAAGAGACCTTTCCCGTTTGGATCGAGCACTGGACGGTGAATTGTTTGAGGGGACGCTCATCAAGGCGTGAGGTGAAACCGTGGTTGATGCAAGGAAAGTGAAGGAGATGGCGGCGAAAAAAGCGAATCAATTCATCGGGAATGTTTCCGGTAAAGTCCCTCCCCACAAACACTGTCGTATCTGTCAAGAGCCGATTCCGGTCTCCGCCGAACCGAGAGTCTGCAAAGAACAAACCTGTCTTGACAAGAACGAGAAGGACGAAAAAAACCAGAAAACGGTCCGAATCGCGATGTTTGTTTTCTTTGGTTTCTTCGCCATCCCCTACATTCTCATTCTCGCGCAGAGGGTCATGGGATGATGATGGTTTAGTCCAAGCCAAACTCTCGGACCAAGAGCAAACGTAGGAAGCGCTGTGCGCTTTGCAAAACCAGCCCTGTAGCCATCAACGAAAGTCCGAGGAGGCCAATCCACACCGCGGAGATGCCGTGGCCGATGATGCTGTCAATTTGCAGCGTGAACTCTTGTGCCGTACGCATGCCCATAGCAGCGCTTGCGGCGAGCAGGCCAAATCCAGGGATGCCGAGAACCAGCAAGGGTTTCTTTTGGGAAAGCGACAACATGGCCCACGTCATCACCGTGAATCCGTGGGACACTGCGGTGAAACTGGAGCCCTTCGGGACATCGTAGCGAATGATGGTGGGGATCTCTTGAACTCGAAGCTGTTTCTCGTGGGCGTCTTCAAGCATCTCGAGGGAAAGTTCCATGCCTTCTGAATCAAATCGTAGCCTCTCGAGCGCCGTTCTGGAGAAGGCACGGAAGCCGGATTGTGTGTCCTTGATGCCGAGTTCGCTCGTGAGGTTGGAGGCAGCCGTGATGACCTTGATGCCGAGTTTACGGTACGCCGGCATATCGGTGCCGCCTCCACCTGCGACAAAACGAGAGCCAATGGTGAAATCCGCCTCGCCTGAGAGAATCGGCCCAAGCATTTTCGGGATGTCATCGGTTTCGTGCTGACCGTCTGAATCAAGCAGCACCAGGGCGTCGGCCTCCATCTCGGATGCCTTCAAAAAGAGGGTTTTGAGCGCACCTCCGTACCCTCTGTTCACGCGGTGACGGATGACGGTTGCACCGCAAGCCTCAGCGATTCGTGCGCTGGCATCGGAGGAGCCGTCGTCAATGCAAATCACGGCATCCACATGGCGAAGGGTGCGGAGAACAACCGAGCCGATGGTCTCCTCTTCGTTGTACATCGGCATGCCTGCGACGATGTACGGTTTTGAGGGACGGGTGTCCTGTGACACGATTTCCCGTCCACTATGTTCTATATATGGGCTTTTGATTCTGAACGGGTGAAACGGGAAAAGGCTTCCTTGTTGGCCTTGGCCATCAAGAAAGCGTTGTACTTCTCGGTGAGAAGGAAAACGGGCGTTTGACATGCTCCCTCAGTCGTGCAACTGGGTCACGGTGGTGACGGCACGCTCCCCGGTGAGCACTTTTTCAAGCGCCCCCATCGAGATCACCAACGGCACATAGGCTTGGCCGTCGCTGGTCATGTACGTGCTGCAATCGGCAAAGGCAGCCGTGTTGATGGAGAGTTTGAGCGCTCCACCGGCATTGCTCCGACGAACGTAGCCCACCAGGATGTTGTTGTCCTGCACTTCGGTTTGGGTTTCGGTTTTCGATTTCTTCATTGATTCACCTCCTCCGAGGTCCATTCCTCAGGACCCGTGTGGATTCCGTTAACGATTATGAAGCCCATCGTGGATGTTCAGCGTGGAACCATTTCCCTTATACGAATGCCTTTGGTGGTTGGTGCATGCGAGCCTTGGTCACGGGAGGCGCAGGCTTCATCGGTTCCCACTTGATTGACCGTTTGGTCGCTCGTGGTGACAACGTGGTCGTCTTGGACAACCTCTCAAGTGGAAATTTGGCCTTCATCCAGAGCCATTTGGATTCTGGGAATGCGGTACTTGTGAACGGTGACCTTCGTTCTCTCGACGATGTAAAACAAGCCATGGGCATGGACATCGACTGCGTGTATCATCTTGCAGCCAACCCCGACATCCGTCTTGGGACGCGCGTCACGGACACCGATTTGAATCAAGGAACCGTGGCGACCTACAACGTTGTTGAAGCCATGCGCTTGGCCGGCGTCAAGAAGATTGCCTTCGCTTCAAGTTCGGTGGTTTACGGCGAAAACGCACCCATGCCGACACCCGAGAACCACGGCCCTTGCTTGCCCATCTCCCTTTATGGCGCTTCCAAACAAGCGGGAGAGGGCCTCATCAGCAGTTGGGTCGGCACGTTTGGCCTTCAGGCCTGGATTTTCCGTTTTGCAAACGTCGTTGGGGCGCGTGGAACCCACGGCGTCATCTTTGATTTCATCCATAAATTGAAGAGCGATTCAACCCGTTTGGAAGTGCTCGGTAACGGGTTGCAAGAGAAGTCCTACATGGAAGTCGGCGATTGCGTTGACGCTATTCTCCACGTGATGGCCACCTCGAACGAGCCACTCAACCTCTTCAACTTGGGCAGCCACGACACCGCATCGGTTCGTCGTATTGCTGAAATTGTTGTGGAAGTCACCGGCTGCACCGATGCACGCATCGAATACACGGGTGGAGACCGCGGTTGGGCGGGGGACATCCCGCGTGCTCGGCTTGCTATTGATCGCCTCGTGGATTCGGGGTTTGATGTCCGCATGAACAGCGAAGATGCCATCCGCCACACAGCGACCTGTTTACTCGAAGAAATTGGAGTGGAGGAATGAACGATGAGAAACGATATTGAAGCCGATGTGCGAACGGAAAGTGGAATCAAAATCATGGCCTTGTTTTTTGTGGCCATCATGTTCCTCGCCTTTACCACCGATCCCATTGCCATCGGTACAAAGGCCGGCGAACGCGCACCGGACCTGGAGGGCATGGCTTACAACGGCAGCGGCTGGACGAAGTTTGAGATGTCGGATTATTTTGAGAACAACTGGACCAAGGGCGATGCCTCAGGCGAATGGATGCTCATCGAGTTCATGGACACCGATTGCACCTTCTGTTTGCGGGCTGCGGAGGAGGTGGCTCAAAATTCCAACTACTTCATGAAATTTCAAAAAGACGCCGACGGGACCCCTGCTTGGAAAGGACCAACGGTGAATTTCGTCGCCAGTGCCACTCAACTTGACATTCCAAATCACGAGACCAGTCGCGACGAAATCATTGGTTTCCGTGACAAAACCGGCGACGATGAGTGCGGCGGCTCCGCATGTGCAACCCGAAACGGTGGCTCTCATGCCTTCGTGTACATCGACGACATCGACCAAGACAACATGAAGAAATGGAAGGTTCCCGGTACGCCAGCCTATTACCTGATCCAACCTGACGGTATTGTGGCTTGGAGTTCTTCTGAAAACCCGAACGAGAAGGTTGCGGATGCCATCATCCGCCTGACCTTGGAGGAGTGAACATGGAGCAAAATCTCATTCTTGTTGGCTACATCATCCCCGTTGTCGTTGGTCTCCTGCTGATGACGCCAGCAGGCACCTCCATTGGAAGCATGCTTGTCGGCCGCAATCCGCTCATGATTCACGCAAGGCGTCGTCACATGCTCGGCATGAACCTCGTGGCGTTGACCGGGTTTGTTGTCTCGGTGCACACCTTGTGGATCTCCAACAAAATCAGCGAAGGAGGCAACGTTTGTTCCAGCGCAACGGTGTTTTCCTGCGACGATGTTTTGGGCAACGCCGCTTACAACACGGACCCTGTGTTCGGCCTCTCATGGGGCTTGATTGGGATGGCTGCCTTCGGTGCCGTGATGTTCATCACCAATTCCGTCGGGAGAGAGCCCGATTCGCTCTGGGCTGAGCGTTACCTCAAGTACGGCATGTACATGACCGGGGCAGGTCTTGCTGTCATCGCCCTCTTGGTTTCCTATGAAGTTCAAATGGGCAAAATCTGCCAGTTTTGTACCATGGCTCACATTTCAAACGTCGTTGCTTTGTTCGGTTTTTGGAAAGCAGGGCAAATGCATGACCGCGGTGAGTGGAACGACAACACTGAAGTAGTCCGGAAAGAGGATGACGAAAACAAGGAGTGAGCGGGATGAACAAGGAAACACTGTTCTGGTTGGTTGTCACGGTTGGCGCTGTAGTGGCCCTCGGTTTTTTACTCGGGGAAAGCGACGGGGAACCCTTGTACAATTCAGCAGATGAACGGCATGCGATTGCCGACGACTGTATCGGTTCCCACACAGGAATCGACCGACACGACCATGCTGAACTCCGCATTTCCGTCCTCGGTTCGTTTATTGAGATTCCAGATGATGTCGGATTGAATGACGGAGATTGCACCATGCGTCCCCTTCACACGCACAACGAGGATGGCCGTATTCACGCTGAGTATCGCGATAAAACGACCGATCTCCCCCTGGAAGCCTTCTTCGACACTTGGGGGATGCACATGGACGAGACGGGTTTTGATGACTACCGCGTGGATGACCAACACGAATTCGTGATGTTTGTAACTGAAAGCGGTGGCCAACGGACTCAAGTATTCGATTTCGGTGAACACGTCATTGAAAACGGACAGTTGATTGAACTCGTTTATCGAGAAATCGCTTGATCAGGGCGTAAAGTGGCCAGCAAACAGCGCTGCATCTGGTTCCTTTTCGATTTCTTCCATCCGAAGCACTGTCACCTCAATTTCCGCAGCATCCTGATAGGTCGTTCTCAATTCCCGCATGAGTTTCCGTTGGACGGCTTCCATGTCGCTTCCCATCAACACCGAAAGGTGGTGGGTTGTGTTTGAACCAACTTTCGCGGTGTATTCAACCACCCATTCCTTTGCGGGTGCGGTGTCTTCCCAAGCGATGTCCTCCCATGTGTTTGTCATGATATTCCATTGGCTTGGCCGTTTATCAAGCCTTTGTCTTCCCGTGAGGCATTCTTCCGGAAAGCGGGGATAATTGCCTTTATCCTATCGCTCATGTGAAATGTGAGGATTCAAAAGTTACTTTTTCGGAAGGACGGTCGCTAGGGCGAGCACGATAACCGCACCGATCAGCATCGTTGAAAGGCTGGCTTGATCGCTGACGACAGCACGGTCTCTGTACGCAAGTTCAACCACACCCAACGATTCTGTGCTGGAACCGTTCTCCAAAGCCGAGGTGGTGTATTCGTGAATGAGGACGATGCTCCAACTTTCGGTTTGAGGAAAGGTCACGGAGAAATCGTCTAGGCATCCCGTCTTCAGCGAGGCGTAGATTGGGCCGTGAAGTTCAGTGATGATGTTTGAGTTGAGGTCGCATGACGCAGCACCGATGAGGACCCGGTCCCGGTTTGGCTCTCCTGGATTTGCGAAGCCTTCGGGCATGCTCTTGCCGTGCTCGAGCACCAAGAAGGTCAGTTGAGTGTTGTTCTGAACAACGGGCGATGCATGGGCGACCTCAACGTGAAGCTCGTCGTTTATTTGGACAACTTGGAACTCCAGTTCCGAGACGGATTGGCGTTGCACTTCAGCGTCAAGGATGTCCCGCTGCACGTCACCCCATGCATCGTAACCGACGCGAAGCGGGCCGTCCTCAACGACGAAGGTCGGCGTTGAGCCGAGCGTATCGCCGTATGTGAGCTTCAACCGTTCGATTCGATGCTGTGCAGCAGGCGGTTGGAAGGCATCTTCGCCGTCGGTGGGGTGAAGAGCCACCAAAGCAATTCGGGAACCGTGGCTGTCGGCGACTCGGACAAGTTCGGGGTCAATTTCGGCACAGGAGGGGCACCACGTCGCCGTCAATTCCTGAACGAGAACGGTTCGACCTCCCACATCGCTCGTTACGGGTTCGTCAAGTGACGTGTTGGTGTTCACAACAACCCCTTGGCCGGGGATGCAAACCACGAGCGTCACGAAAACAGCCAATCCAAACATGCGTCTCCTTTGAGGCGCTGAGCCCTGGTCCGTAGACACGTTTCGGCGATATCGCTCGCACACTTGATTGCTTGCTTTCACCGCCGTTGAGGAAAAGGATTGATGAGGGCGTGGTCTGCAGGCCAATTTGAGGACCTCGTTATGGCTGACCACTGGGTAGAGAATCACAAACGTGATTCTTGGCGCCGTCAAGCCAAGGCAAGCGGTTATCGTGCACGTTCGGCTTTCAAATTGAAGCAAATTCAGGAACGGTTCAATCTCGTCCGCTCAGGTGACTTCGTGTTGGACGTTGGCTGCCACCCTGGCGGGTGGGCTCAAGTTGCCGTCGAGTTGGTTGGTGAGAAGGGTCGCGTGGTGGGCGTTGACTTGTTGTCCTGTGCCCCGGTTGAAGGTGCGGTGCTGCTGACGGGGGACATCACCGACCCCATGACTCAAGAGCGAATCCTTGCCGAGTTGGATGGTGAGTTGCTGAACGTCATCGTTTCTGATATCTCCCCCGACATTACGGGGAAATGGGACATGGACCAGTCGGTGGCGTTGACGCTGGTTGCCGATGTCATGGATTTTTCACTCCCGCTGCTTCGAAAAGGCGGGGGCTTCACCACCAAATTGTTCCAAGGGGTCGGTGTAGAGGAGTTGATCAGCGCTGTGCAGCCTCACTTTTCGAGCGTTCGCCGATTTTCTCCCGACGCATCGAGAAATTCATCCTCAGAAGTGTACTTGATTTGCAAGCACCACACGCCATGGAAATCACCGAAAGCGAGTATCCGTCGTCGTTTTGAATCTGAACTCGACATCCTCCTTGGAGGGGGTGAAATTGCAGAAGACCCCGATCCTACCGCTTCATCGTTCAAAATTCGCAGAAGGAAAACAAAGGGCGACCTTGAAGAGGATTGAGGTCAAGTTGGAGGGTCATGGAACCCAAACACGGCCTTTCTTGGCCCACCCCTGCCAACCGCATTGCAAACCTGAAACCGAATGCCCCGGTCAAGGACCTCGAACTTGTGGTGCTTCGCGTTTATCCAAAGCGCCTTATCGTATCCCCACGGTACACCGGTTATGTCGCCGCTGCATGCGGCCGTGACGAAACAGGTTTGGTCGGCCTCGTGCTGTGGGGCGATCAGATTGAATCGGTCTTCATCGGTGACGTCATTCGTCTTAACACGGGATGGTGCCGTTCCCGGGACGGTGCGTTGGTTGTGAGCACGGGGAAACACGGTCGACTCACCGTCGTGAGCCGATTTGACGCCGAATGAACCGATTGCGGCTCACGCAACCATAAAGAAGGGGAGGTCGTGGGCAGATTCGTTACGAGGCATCCCCATGAGTGAACGAGCAGACCATTGCACATCGTCAGGCGTCCCCCTTGCCCAGGAAGGCTCAACCACCTTCCCTTGCCCGGGTTGTTTCAAACCGATCGGTCGAAGTCCACGGGTTCGCAACCAAGGCGTCCTCTACAAGTGCCCTGAATGCGGTTTCGTTGGTCCCTGAGGTGATTTGAATGGGTATGGTAGTCATGACGTACAAGGTGAATCCGGACTCTGACCTCGAAGATGTCGATACCGACGCCATCGCCGAGCAAATCGCTGCTCTGCGAAACGACGATTACGACATTCAAGCGGTTGAAACCAAACCGTTGGCGTTTGGATTGAAATTTGTTCAGGTTCACGTCAAAATGAACGACGGTGAAGGACTTGCTGATGCTTTTGAGGGCATGATGGCCGACATCCACGGCGTCGGAGAAATTGAAGTTCTCTCCATGGGCCTGCTCTGAGTCCTGCTCTTGGGCACGATTGAAGCAATTCGTGCGCAAACGTGAACCGTGCGCGACAGCAAAACTACTCCAGCATGAGCGGAGGCCAACAGAAGATGGGGCTAACAGCCCCAGCATGCATCGATCAGATTTGGAGTCGTCCGAACGCATAAGGAACGAAAACCCTCAACAAGACCGAGTTGCTTGCATGCCTTGGTCACATGTTGGCCAAGGGGCCTTGAATGAACTCTCGCAAAAGGACGGTGGCGTAACTGCCTGAACCCAAAGTGAAACGAAACCGCAGGCAGGCGCCATCTGGATGCCAGCGTTCGCCTTCTTGAGGGCCGTTTTCCCAACGCTTCCCCATGGTTTGAGCATCTGCGAGCGGCACCGTGTCCACGGAAAACTCGTCGAAATGGGCCACCAATCCGCGTCGGGTGCCCTTGGTGGAAAGGCGAGGAATGGCGTCAATCTCCCACGTGGTGTCGGCCAAACCCTCCGCATCGATGGTGGCTTGCTCAAGCTCACCCGGTTTACCTTCAGAGGTGCTGATGTCGCTTCCAGGCAGTGGGCCGGTTGTCATCAAACGACCAAGTTCGCAATTTCTCGTGATTCGAGAAAGGGTGCGGGGTTCGACCACGATGCACGAGTTCACATCAAGCTGGCCCTTTTCATCAACCCTGCCGACGATGTCGCCCTCAACTGGGGCCGCCAGTGGGAGACCTGCCTCAATCCTGCGCTGGAGGGATTTGTTGAACACAATGGACTGCAAGGCGTGCACCGTCATCAGCTGAAGGTTGTTGGGCAATTGTCGGAATGCGCCGATATGGTCATCGGGGTGGGCGAGTAGATGTTCGATCATCTTTCGTTCAAAACCCATCCAGCGAGGCATGGTCTCCACCAAGCCTTCGCTGATGCCGTCTTCTCGGATTGAGCGACGTATGCTTGCTGCCTCGTCTTCTTCGTTGTCGCCTTCCATACTCAAGTAAGTCATGACAGCAGCCTCAAAGTCACCACGAACCACTTCTCTCCCAACGTAGGGCGTCACGGGTCGACCGGAACCGAAGCGTTGTGGACCGATCCAGTTGGGGAATCGGTTCTGCCCGAGCGAAGTTTCCATCGCCGTTGTTATTCGTTCAACTTCGTTCAGTGCTTCCGCATCCGTAAGCGGTCGTCCGTCACGGTCGCAACAGCCGCGAACAACCACAGTGAATCGATTGCCCCGGTGGTTTCCAAAGCCTATCTTTTGATGCGTGCGACCGAGAACTTCAATTTCGACATCCGGAAGTTCGACATCGGCGACTTTGTTGATCGGTGCGTCAATGACAAAGAGTTGGGACGTTACTGCCCGCTTGTCTTTGGTTCCAGCGAAAAAAATACGGTTACGAGGAATACGAAGTATTGCAGCGAGCTGATTGCAAAACCGGTTGGTTTCCCAATTGGTAAGCGTGACCTTGGCCACCGTGAAACGGCCTCGGTTATCAAGGTGGACGGGCGTGGCGATTTCCTCAACACGGAAATCGGTGACTCGAGCCTTGATGATGCCTCCCACACCCGATGTTTGGGTTGCGTAGCCGACCAAGCCGATGGCTTCGGCCAAGAGGTCGGACATGGTATCGACCCGTTCAAAGACTTGCGTTGTCGAATTCAGAGGCCACGCCGCTGATGATGTCGTTCAACACTTTGTCCACACCGGCTTTGGATGTGGTGCGGATGTAGAATTCGGGGTCGTCCAATTCGGGGTGACCAGGGAAGTAGTTGGCGTAGTCCACATCCTTGTGGCCGTTGAGACGCTCTCGCAAGACTTGCAGAGCGGTGTGGCTTTCGCCGATAATACGAAGTCTGAGTTCGTTTTTCTCTTTCTTAAGCACCGTGACTGACATGATGACCAACCTGCCGACCGACCCCCTTGTCTTGAACCTTCTCCTTGCGATGTGCCGGCTTCGGTGATGGGGGAGGTGGCCATCAAAATGACCTGTTTCTTTTTAATCTCCGTGCATAGGCCAAATCATGGATACGGCGGGCCTTGAGGAACGCTTTGCGGGATTCGCTCCCCGATTTGAGCGGTCCGCCCCGGTCATCGTCGGTGTGTTTTCCCTCATCACCCTCCTTCTCGCAGGAAACCTGTACCTTTCTCCGCCGACCTTTCAAACCGACCTGAACGATTTTTCACCAAACACGGATGCTTCCGCAGCTCATGAGCGAATTCACGAACACTTTCCCAACGAAATGCGCCCCCTCTTTGTCCATGTGGTGGTTGATGATGGAAGTAACGTGTTGGCCCTTGAAACGCTTCGGGCCATGAGTGACGACTTGGGCTACTTCAAGGAAGAGTCCGAAAAGCGGCAAGATGTTGTCAAGGTGTGGACAACCGCCCCCGGCATCGCACAATTGGGGCTTGACGAAGAAGCGAACGGTACACTTCTCAGCGATGTTGAAGATTGGCCGGCTTACCTCGATCTTGTTTTCAACGACAACGAAACATGCGGTTTTGGGGTGGATGACCAACTGCTTTCGGCAGCCACCTACGCTTCGGCAGCGCTCCTGCACAAGGATTTGGATTACGATCCGGTTTGCGACTACCTCAGCAGCGGAGAAGGAAGCGGGACGCCTTATGCGTCCTCCACGATGTGGGTTCTGGAGGTGGATCCGAGCCTTGAGGAGAGCGTTCGCCGAGAACTGCAAGACCAACTTCGAACCGTCTTTACAGAACGGTCTTCTTCCTCACCGCTGACCTACGTCGTCATTTCAAACGACCTGCTCGCCCACGACATTGATGAGGGGACCTTTGACAACCTGATGGTGCTGGTTCTCTTGGCATCGCTGGTCGTTGTCTTGATGTTGGGTGTGTCCTTCCGGTCACCGAAACCAGTGGTTTTTCCGCTCATAGGACTTTCAAGCGCGTTGATTTGGACCTACGGCATTCTCAACCTCTCCGGAGCCGTCTTCACGGCCCTTGAGGCCACGGTCGCCCCCCTCGTGTTGGGGCTCGGTATCGATTACGCAATTCACCTCCAACGCTCGCAACGGCAAATCTCCGATACGCACCCCAACCCTGCCGAAGCCTGGCTTCGCTCGGTTGCCCACCTCTCTGTTCCTTTGTCGCTTGCTGTGGTCACCACGGTTGCTGCATTCCTCGCCAACATCATCTCGCCTCTTCCCCCCCTCGCCACGCTTGGTTATGCGTTGTCGCTGGGTGTGATTTCGGCCTTTGTCTCCTCAACGGTCTTTGTTGGAGCCCTTCACGTGATGTTTTCCGGGGAGGGGCAAGAAGGACCTGCTCCTCAAGCTTTGACCTTTCCAAAGTTGTCTGAAAACATTCTCAAAATCCAGCAGAAGCAGCAAGTCGGCGTTCTGCTCATCACCATCCTCGTCTCTGGTCTTGCCGTTTACGGCGCCGCTTCTCTTGAAACGGATTTTGACCTTGCAGACTTCGTCAACCAAGACATGGCCATTATGGAGGTCCGGGATGAAATCGACACCAGTTACGAAAGCGCTGGATGGAAAGTGGTCTATGTCCTCATGGAACCCCTGGCTGGTGAAGATTACATTCCCGGTGACCAGACCTTGCTTTCAGAGTTGAATTATTTCCATTCGGACCTTGAATCCAACAACGACGTCGTTGGGGTCCCAACACCGTCTTACGAAGGCCCCCTCCCTGTGATCCGGGATGCCATCTTGCGTGATGCGTCCGTTGGCGTTGCCCACAACATGGAAGTGAACGGTGGTGAAGTCCAACGCATCGACCGCGACGAAAGCATCGATCTCGGCATGTTCTTCGCCGCTCTCTCCCAAAACACCACCCTCGCAGACCCGCTAACGGGTGAAACATGGCAGGACAGGGTTCGTGAGGTGGTCCATCTCAACGGCGACAACATCGTCCATCTCCGTCATGAAATCCGTGTAGAAGCATCGACTTCGGTTGAGTCAAGCCGGGTGATTGAGAACTTCATCGAAATTCTTGGTGGAGTGGAAGATTCAGGGACTCTCAAAGCCCAACTTGACGGACATGCCCAACTCCATGTGACGGGTGACCTGGTGACGTTGGAAACGGTGCTTGACGGCCTTAGTCTCACCCAAATTGAGAGCACCGCCATTTCGCTCGTTGTTTCCTTCCTCGTGCTCTTTGCGCTGACTCGTCGCCTCATGCCCGCCGTCATCGTCCTTTTCCCCGTCGGGGTTGCTTCGCTTTGGGTCGTTGGTTCCATGGCCCTTCTCGGTCTGAAGTGGAACGTGTTGACGGTCATGGTCACGGCGCTTACGCTCGGCATTGGCATTGATTATTCCATTCACATGTGGCGACGCTTTGAGGTGGAAATGGCGAAGCGTGGTGATCACTGGGACGCCCTTCGCGCGGCGCTTGATTCGACGGGGGTTGCCTTGATACTCAGTGCGGCAACAACGATGGCCGGCTTTGCCGTTTTGCTCTTTTCACCGATGCCCATCATCCAGGATTTCGGTCTCATCACGGCGGTGACGGTGTTGTTCTCGCTGTTTTTGGCGTTGATGTTGCTTCCCGTCTTGGTGGAACTCTCGGCTCGCGGTCAGGAAAACACCAAGAGCGAGTGAGTTCAAACCACGGCCAAGGCCTCGACAATCTCGTTCATCTCAAGACCTTGCTCCCGTGCAACAAGCGCATAAGCGAGCCAGGGTGTGATCAAGTCGAAAGCCGCTTGTTTTCGCTCAGCACGGCGGCTTAGTTCCTCCTTTTCCAAGCCGCTTTGACGAGCAACATAACGGATGACCCGCTGGATGAGTTTGGCTCTCGGGTCGCCCGTGTCCCGTGCGGCTTCATTTCTTGATGGTGAGGTTACCGTGTGCGAGGGGGGAGCGATCGCTTGGCGTTGTGGCTTTTCGTCCACCTTTTGCGTCGTGCTTGGGGAAGCATTTGACGCATGAACGGGTTGGAGTAGCCGACTGGGTCTTGGAAACCATCCAAACGGTACGGTCACATCGCCGAGAGGAACTGCAAGCACAAGCATCCCTCCCTCTTGAATGAGCCATCCGGCGGTTTGCAGCGCCCTGACGGCGGTTTCGGCTTCATGCGGAGCGACCCATTCCATGTCAAAGGACAACGTACGTTCCAAATCCTGAGGTGACAAGCCTTCCGTTCCTCGAAAAGCAATGGTGAGAACACGACGAATGTCCTCGACCTCTTCACGCATGAACGGTGAGGAGTCCAAGGGCCTTCATGAAGGTAGGCCTCCGAATCAATCCAAGACTTTTGTGAAAGATTTGTCCTCGTTCAGCACCCACCGGCCGCAGGTTTCACCGACGTAGAACGTACCCTCAGCGGTGTACTCGTACGCACCACCACCGGGAAGTTGGCTGTAGTCTTCAACTCGGAGCGTTTCTTTGCTCAGTTGGGGTGCTGCAGTAGCCGCACCAAGGGCGTCCATGTACTTGGCAGCCATCGCTTGCGGCGATTCAGGTTCAGGTGTCGCTTTGGTTGGCGGGCCCCGTGGAGGTGATTTTGGTGGGCCTTTGAGCGGTGAGTTGGATGGGTTGCTTGCGATTTTTCCACCCGGCGGGCCACGGCGAGGTGAGTTCGTTTCTGGGACGGTGCTCGTGGGGGCAGGTTCAGATGCATCGATGCTCATGGCGGCCGTCAAGACCGCTTCATCAATGTCTGCGTGGGAACGGCGCCGAAGCAAAAGGGCAGCACCAAGCAGAGCCAAAGCACCGCCTCCAACCAACACAGTCAGCGCACCAAAGCCTCCACCATCACTGGTGAACGATGCGGAGTAGACGTTGTTGGTTTCGTCAATTTCCCAAATTTGCTGCTCAAGGTCAACCGTGATCTCAAGGGTCCACTCGCCCTCAGGTGCTGTAAACGAGCGGCGTACGGATTTTGCTGTGTTTTCATCCATGGAACTGAAAATTGACCGCCCAACAAGGGTTCGTTTTTCACCTTGTACCAACTCGATACTCGCATTGAACGGCGTGGTCAACCCCTCTCCCTCGTTCACCACAAAGAACGAGAGCGAGACCTTCTCACCGGCTTTTTCTCCCCCGGTGATCTTGACATTTTCCAGACCCAAATCCGGTCCAATGTTGTTCAGCGCCGCTTCGAGCCACGGGTCAAGCTCAGAATTTCCTGTCTCTGAGGTCAACGACCAACCTGCATCATCTCGGCCATTGGCCCAGCAGGCCAGAGTCGCTTGAGGTGAGAGGGTGGACGGATCGCCGAGTTGACTGAAATCGTAGGTGAAACTGAACATGGTGTTGCCGTTGAAAACGGTCGTTGCGTTGCGTTCCAGCGTGATGGGTGTCCATTGAACCGCCATAGAGCGGATTTGACAAGTCAACGTGAGCGGTGAATTCCAGCCAGCCGCTTCGTCGATGTTTACACCGACCTGAACGGCATCGAGATGATACCTCGAGATGGTGTTTGAGAGGCTTGAAGGCAAGAGTGCAGGGGCGAGGTGGTCAAGTTGGAACGTGGCGACGTCGAGGGAGGCGAGGACTTCGGTTTGCAACGGGTCCAACAAGGTCAAGGTGAAGTCCTGGACCAACCCGGAATCTTCTGGTGTTGGGATGGAGGCCAACAACTCGCCGTTGACGATGGTCACGGGGAAGCCACCCCGCCAATCTTCCCCTTGAACGGTCCCGTCCCAGCGCAAACGAAGGTCACCGGTGTACGGTGTGCCACTGGTCAAGTGGTGAACGTTGGCTGAGAGGTTCAAGCGGTCACCGGCCATCACCACGGCCCCTTCCTCAACGCTTTGTGTGACCACCCCGTCGTTGTCCATCAGCCTGTTGAGGTCGATACTCATGGACCGCTCAAGCACCCAAGCCTCACTGAAACCGTATCGTTGCAAGCCGTCCAGATCTCGAATGGAGAGGTCAATCTCTCCATCGATGAGGCCAACCTCGGTCAAACTCCATTCGACCACGGCCGTCACCTCGAGCGTTAATTGGTCGTTTTGCGCACTGACCACACACCCGTGGGGGAGGATCAGAAGGCGTTCGTCAAGTACCGAACAGGTGTTGTCAAGCACGGTGTAGGTGAAACCCAAACGTTCGTCGTTGCCCAGTTCAAGCTTCACATCGATCAGGTCTTGGAGCCCGTTTGCATCGGTGACGACGATGGACCATGCCACTTCTTGGGAGGGTTCAAACCGCATCAGGGTCTCCGAGAGCAGGTTTTTTGTGGGCGTGAACGACACGAGTTCGCTTTTGGACGGCGTCCGGGATTCCCAGCGAGCATGACCGTTTTCAGGGGAGGCTTGCGGGATGGTGTACCCGGCGATGTCCTCGCCTTCCAAGAGCACACGAGCGCCGGCATGATCCTCGTTCACGGTGTCGTTCACGGAGAGGTTGACAAACCAAACGTTCCCACCGTTTTCGAGGGAAAACATCGCAGGAGCATATTCCGCCCGTTGTGCAACGCCATCTTTCGCCTCTCCACCGGTGCCGTCGTTAAGGCCCTCAAGCCATGTGTAGGCGAACAGGGTTTCGTTGGTAAAACCGCCCAGGTCATAGAAGGCAAACGAGACCTGTTGGTCGGTGGCTTCGTTGATGTACGCATCGGGCGGTGGCTGGACCGATTGGAGAATGGGGGAACGTGCGTTGACAACAAATTCGTGGGGTGCCGTCGTGAACACCAGTGACCAATCTTCGTTTGTCCGTGCCTCCATCCATAAGGCGACATCGCCCGACAAGGTCTCGGGAACGTTGAGCAGAGCGTGGTGAGGTTGCCCGGGGTTGAGCCGGAACCATTGCGAACTTTCGTTGGCCCAAATTCGCTCGCCAACCACATCCTCTTCGTAGGTTTCCATGTCGAGGTGGAGGCGAGCCTCAATGTTGCCTCCCAAGAGACGAAGCCCGCTGTTGGTGAAGAAATGGTCAAGCGTGATGTTCAGGCCGGTGTTCCCCGGGATCACTTCGCCTTCTTCCAACGTGGCGTTGCCCTGACTCGATGCATCTGCGGTGATGCCTGTGAGTTCAACGGTGACGCTTCGGTCAACGGCGACAGCACCGGGATGGAGGTAGGTCGCATTTCGTTCAGCGTGGGTCGTGGCCTTCACGCGGAGATGGCTGGAAGGCAGGTTACCCCCGAGCGAGAAACTCCAGTCCACCGTTTGGCCGTTTCCCGTTGCGGTGCCCAACGTTGCGGTTGGTTGGCCAAAGAGGAGCCCTTCTTCATCAACAACCGAAAGGGACGAGGTGGTTTCGTTCCAAATCAATCGGGTCCAAGAACCACCAAAGGACAAACTGCCCACGGCATCGCTTGGGTGGAGTTGCAAGGTGTAGGTGCCGTTTTGTGTTGTGGAATGATGGTGTGTCGTCAGCGTGATGGGCGTTGATGTAGGCTGGAGGGTGGTGGGCACGTTCGTGACGAATGCGGTGGAATCCGCACCGATGCTCACATTCACAAGCGTTGGCGTTTTCCATGCCATGAGTTGGTTCGTGCTGTAGCGGGCTCGAAACTGAATGTAAGGGGCATCCTCAAGCGTATCGGTGAGGGACGTGTTGCCTGCAGAGAGGTAGGTGTTCACGGGAGCCGAGGTTGGTTTCCAAGCCGCAGAAGCCATCGCTTGTTGGGTCTGAGCCGTTCGGTATTGAACGCCGATTGAGGAGCCAGAGGGTTCGATGGTGGTGAATGCAAACCAGAGCAAACTGGCTGCGCCTTGGATGTGGCTTCGCATGTCTTGAATCGCCGATGTGAGCATGCCGACTTGTTCGCTGGGGTTGATGTGGTACTCTGTTTCTGCCAAGTATTGGATGCTCCACGTGTTGAATCGTGTGTAACTTGAATCGCCCGAGGCATACACGAGGGTGTTGTTGGCACGAGCAAGCGTAGAATCGAACATCCCGATTTGGAGTGTTGCTCGCGTGGACCAACGGTTCGTGAAGGGGTCGTAGCCGTAGGTTTTGTCGCTGGCCGTTCCGGACCAACCCGTCAACTCGTACCCACCATGGATGACGATTTCATCGTTGTAGACTTCGGCTGCGTAAGCAGACATTGCGTAGGTGGCGTTGGGGAGTTGAGTCCAAGTGTCTGTCGCAGGGTCGTAGGCTTCGGTCAGATTGGTTTCTTTTTGCACGGTGGTGTTGGCGACCGGGTCGAAGAACGTGGCCACGCCGCCGTAAGCGATGAGTTTTCCACGGAAGGCAACTAGGTCAAAGGAATGGCGTTTGTTGTTCATGCTCGCCATCTCGGTCCACGAGTCGTTGATCGGATCGTATCGCATCAAGCGGTCGTTCATGTCGGATCGGTCCGAGGCGGTCACGCCTCCTGCAACGTACACCATACCTCCCAACGAGGCGACGCCAGCAAGGCCGACGGATTTGGTGGCCGGCATTGAGGTGCCGTAACTCCAATTGCCTTGGTTTGGGTCGTAAACTTGAACCAAACCAGTGGCTTGTTGTGCGGGTGAACTGAAGGGGTAATGGTCGCCGATAGCGTAGATTTTGTTGTTTACAACGGCGCATCCGTGGTATTGTTGTGTGGTTTTCATGTCTTCTAGAGCCGGAGACCAAGATTTGTTGGCAACGTCATAGATTTCAACCATCTTGGTCGGTGATTCGTCGCCCGTTTGTGTGGGGTTGGCGTCCATGCGCCCACCGATGAGGAACACTTCGTTGGTGATGGGCAAGTAAGCGGAACAAGCACCTGTTCGCAACGTAATCAGTCCCATACCGGTTGTTGCCGTCCACGACACATCGGGCCGGTTGAGCGAGGTGAGGCCCGTGGCCGTGTCGAAACTGAGGTTGGTGAGCGTGAAGCCTTGTTGCACGGTGAAGTTTTGTTTGTTCATGATGGTTGGCAAGGTTTCCTGAGGTTCGGAGAGTGGCGCAGTTTCCGATGCGGGAACGTAGACGCTTGACCATCCAGCGAGGAGGAAGAGTCCAACAACGAACACTGGTGTCCACTGCCCGGTTGCTCGGACTGCCATGGATTTGGCTGGAGCCGACGATTGAAAGAGCCTTCCCTCGTGGACATCACATGACGGGTGCTGTTGAGGTTCCCAAACGGTGAATAAACTCCGAGGGGTTCACCGCAGCCAAGGTATCGCACGCCGAGAACAGGACCTGCGAGCAAACCCCCTAAAATCACAGCGAGGATCACCAGCCACCAGCGCATGCTAGAGACAAGTGGGGTGGGTTTTTCAGTTCTCGTTTGACGACGATCGTTGGTGTCGGGCCCTCTCAACCGCCTGCCAGGTGCCTCCGTTGTGAGCTTCCAGCCCGGCTTGACGCAGGATCTTGGCCGCTTTCCCCGAACGCATACCACTGGCGCAGCATGTGATGATGGGCTTCCGTTGTTTCTTCAGCGAGGCCGTTTTGGACGTCAACGAAGACAGAGGGATGTTTCGGCTTTCTTTGCCGTGCCCGTTGCGGTATTCGCCCGGCGTTCGAACATCGACGATGATAGCGCCTTGAGCCAACAGTTCATCGGTGCTGGGGGCGCCTCCTGTGAAGATTTTTTTCAGCCAAGCAAACATCTCCTCGCCTCAGTCGTAAACAACGTTCATGCCGGCGTTTTTCCATCCCGTGATGCCCGATTCAAGTTCGATGAGGTTCGTGAAACCCATGGCCTGAAGCGTCTGCGCCGCATCTTGTGAGCGGTTGCCGCTTCGGCAGTAGAGGAGGATGAGCGCATCTTTGTCCTCCGGGAGTTCGTTTTCTCGATTTTCTAATTCGGTGTGTGGGATCAAGGTTGCGTTTTCAAGATGACCGTCTTGTTCCCATTCGGATGCCGTACGGACATCAAGAAGAAAAGCCTCGGGATGGTCTTTGATGGCCTCGCTAAAGCCGTCAACATCCACACGCTCCCAAGATGTCGAACCGCCGAGACAGCCCGAAAGGAAAAGAAACACCATGAACAAGGCCAAACGACGCATTGTCCAACTGACCCATCGCCCGTTTTTTATCCTATGGGAGATCGCCAAATCCCGTTTTAAGCACTCCCAAGGGGTTTTTATTCTATCATGAACAAATAAATGACTATATATTATAACGGTTCTAAGGGGAACCACGAGATGATATTATGAACAACAAGTTCCTAACTCTATTGCTAGCCCTAAGCTTCGCTTCCGCAGCCCTCGCAGGCTGTACCAGCAACGAAGACGACACAGACGATGACACCACGACCACCGTTGAGACGGTCAAAATTGGGTTCTTGAACCCGTTGACCGGCCCGCTGGCACAGGATGCCGCTGGGTTCACCTACGGTGCCACGGAAGCCATCACGGACCTGAACGCCATGCAAAGCAACATCGTGTTCGAACTCGTTGAAGCCGACTCCGGCTGCGACGGTACGGTCGGCGCTGCTGCAGCCCAAACCGTCCTCGACGCCAACGTCGTGGCCGTTGCAGGTGCAGCCTGTTCTGGAGCTTCCATGGCCGCCAACGCCGTTCTCTCGGCTGCTGGTGTCAACATGATCTCCTACGCTTCCACCAACCCCGGGTTGAGCGACGCTACCGCTTACCCCAACTTCTTCCGTGTCGTTCCTAGCGACGCTATCCAAGGCCCAGCCGCTGCTGCCATGATGGTCAGCGCTGATGTTGAGGCTCCCGCACTCCTCCACATGACCAACGATTACGGCTCCGGCTTCGCCGACGCTATCGAAGGTGCATGGGAGGGCGACCTCTGCGCAAAGATCGGCTACGCCGAGACCGCCACGGATCTCTCCGCTGAAATCTCTCAAATCGCTGACGCTGAGTGCGATGCCGTCTTCATGGTGTCTTACGTGACCGACGCTGCACTCATCATCAACGAAATCAGCGCCCAAGATTTGGACCTCATGATGTTCAGTGGGGACGGGCCTGCCGGCGAAGGCTTGCTCGAAGAATTGACCGATGATATGGCCGCTGATGGCTTGGCCGTCACGGCACCCGCTGCAGGTACTTCATTCGGTGACTTTGAAGCCCGCTATGACGCCTCGGATGTCGGCAGTATCAAGCAGTATGTGCTGACCGCCTACGATGCAGTTTCGATCATCGGCAAGGCTTACATCGCGGACTCCACCGACATGGATGCTTCCATCCGCTCCGTGGGGACCAACTACGAGGGTGCCAGCGGTTTGCACACCTTCCTCGCCAACGGCGATGTGGGCGGCGCAGGTTACGACATTTGTTTCTACTCCGCTGAAGCCGCAGCTGACGGTGAGTATGGCTGCCACGGCAGCTGGGACATCGCCAACGGTGTTTCCTACGACTGGGGTGACGAAGGCACCACCATAAAACTCGGTTTCATGAACCCATTGACTGGGCCTCTTGCACAAGACGCTGCTGGCTTCACCTATGGGGCTGAACAGGGCATTGCCGACCTTAACGCCATGGGGGGCTTCTGGGGTTTCTCCTTCGAACTCGTTGAAGTGGACTCTGGTTGCGACGGAACCGTCGCAGCATCAGCTGCACAAACACTGGTCGACTCCGGTGTTTGGGCCTCTGGTGGTGCAGCTTGCTCCGGAGCATCCATGGCTGCCAACTCCGTGCTTTCGGCTGCTGGCGTGCCCATGATTTCCTACGCCTCGACCAACCCCGGTCTCAGCAACGCCAGTGCCTACCCCGACTTCTTCCGCATCGTGCCCAGCGACGCCATTCAAGGCCCTGCTGCTGCTGACATGATGGCTGCCATGGGTGTTACGAACCCCGCGGTGCTTCACATGACCAACGACTACGGTTCCGGACTTGCTGACGCCATCGAAGGCGCTTGGGAAGGCGACCTGTGCGCCAAGATTGGGTATTCTGAAACGACGACGGACGTGAGCAACGAGATCACTGAACTTGAATCTCTGGACTGCGACGCCGTCTTCATGGTGTCCTATGTGAATGACGGCGCCCTCATCCTCGAGGCCATCGCAGGTTCAACCCTCAGTGTCTCGGTGTTCAGTGGTGACGGCCCTGCTGGTCTCGGTCTCTTGGAAGAGTTGACCGACGACATGGTGGCTGACGGCCTCTACGTGACCTCGCCCCGTGCCGGAACCTCTTTCGGTGACTTTGAAGCCCGCTACGACGCATCTGGCGTTGGCAGCATCAAGGCCTACGTCTTGACCTCGTACGACTCGATCATGATGCTCGGCCAGGCCGCGGCCATCTGCACGATGATGGCGGACGAAGGCATGGAATTGACGCCCTCCGATTGCATCAGTTTTGTGGGTGACGAATACGAAGGCGCAAGCGGTCTTCACACCTTCCTTGAAAACGGTGACGTGGGCGGCGATGGTTACGACATCTGTGGCTACTCCGCTACGGGGTCCGATGACGGTGTGTACGAGTGCACCAAGTACTGGACCGTTGAAGACGGTGTTCAAGACGCTTGAGAGTCGACTGAAGTTCGCAGAACTCCTCTTTGGCCTCCCAAAAGAGCCTCGCTCTGGGAGTGTTAAAGCGAAGCTTATGCGAGCAAGGTATGTGAGGCCATGAAAAGTGTTCGAGAACGATTAGGAGAACTCTCTCGTCTGCAGAGAAGGCTGTTGATCGCAACCGTCGTTGCCCTCGATGCTATGCTTGGTTTACTCTACCAGTCCGGTATCAGCAACGGCATTGACGCCTTGATTGGAGGGAACCTTCCCAACGACATGGTGTGGTTGTCGCAATCCCTTCAACTCATCTCCATGGGGTTTTTGCTGGTCAAGGTCGTCTTTGACGATCTCCCTGCCGGATGGCTTCGCTCTGGACTGATGGTGCTCTCGCCCCTCTTCTTGCTGCTCGTGGTGCTCTTCACCATCGAGTTGCTGATGCACGGGCTTGACAAGCAAGCGACGATTTACTTCAACTTGTCTTCAATCGGTTTCAGCACCTTGACTTGGTCGGCAACGTACCTCGCCATCGCGGTAGGGTGCACGCTGACCTACAGCGTTCAACGGTATGGGAACTTTGCCCAGAGCGAGTTCTTCATGCTCGGCATGTATGTTGCCGTGATGCTGATGTGGATGGATTTTTTCTATCCTTTGCACGCTACTCCGAAAGACGGCGTGATGGTCTGGTCCTTGCTTGTCTGGACCCTCATCGGCGCCTTCGTGCTCACCGGCATCGCAGGCATCATCATCGATCGATTGGTGTTCAGAGGGTTTCGTGACCGGAAGTCCAGCCCCGACGTGATGATGATTGCCTCTCTTGGCGTGGCCTTGGTGCTCCGGGCGATCGTCTATTTGAGATTCGGCGCTGGGACAAAGTTGTTTGAGCCTGATGTCGATTGGCGAATCGCTCGTGAACAACGGTTTGAGGCGCCGACGATGTTGGCCAAACTGAACCTCGGTGACCGTTCCCTTGAGAGTGGAGAAGTTTACCGGTACGGGGCATGTGAGCAGGTGGGGACAGACCCAATCACAGGGAATGCGGTGTATGAGAAAATCACCACAGATGGCTCAGTGCCGGTTGCAGACCTCTACAATGTCGGTGGGGATTGCGTTACCGGCCTCACATCGAATTACGCCTACTACAGCGCAGCGATGCCCTTTGTCATCTTTGCATCCGTTGGGCTCTTGCTTTTGTTGCTCACCAAAACACGGCTCGGTCGTCGCATGCGTGCCGTTGCTGACAATCCCGAACTTGCGGCCTCTTGCGGCATCAATGTGGAACGTGTGCACATGACCAGCGCCTTCCTCTCCGCAGGAATCTCAGGTATCGGCGGCGCCATTTTTGCCATGACCATTCGCTACAGTCCCGAGACAGGGTTCACGCTTCTCCTGCCAGCCTTTGCCGTCATTGTGTTGGGGACCATCGGTTCAATTCCGGGTGCTGTTGTCGGTGCGCTCATCATCGGTTTTGTCCGCTCGGTCTCCTCGCCTGTCTTGATCGGTATTGGCGGTCCTCTAGAACGCTCAAATTATGCAAACTTGGCTGAAGTCATGCCTTATGTGCTCATCATCGCCATCCTGCTCATCATGCCGAAGGGCATCGGAGATGCATACGACCAGTGGAAAATCAAGAGGATTCGACAACGAGCCGAAGAAGAGTTCACTCCCAATCCGAAAAGGGCAGCATGGCTTGGCATCGTGTTTGCCCCAACCGGCCTTCAGCACTTCAGCCTACGAAACAGCCTGCGGGGACAACGGTACCTTCTCAGTACGGTCATTGCGTATGTCGTTTACCGCTTCAGCGGTTTTGTTCAGGAACATTCCATCGCCAACGAAAGCATTCTCAAGATGCTCACGAACGGTTACGAAATCGCAATTACCCATGCACCATCATCCTTGGACCAATCTCAACAGGAACAATGGCTCTGGCTGATGCACGGCGAAGAGGCACTCATCGCTGTTTTAGCGAACATCGGGTGGGTAGTCTGGCCAACAGTTCCTCTCATTCTTTACGCGCTGGCCTGGAGAGAAGCATCCTACACGCTCCGGGACAAAAGTCCACCGACAAATGAATCGCTGGTTCGGTTGCAAAACAAAGTGTCCACCACGTGGCATGACGTCCTCCGAATGCTCGGCATGAAATGGCAGCAACTCACGCTCATGGTGGACGAAAAAACCAGGTTCATTCCCAATGCGATTGACAAGCGAGTGAGTGTGTTAGGTTCGGGCTTGAGCGAGAAGGTGAGCTCAAAGAAGGACGACTTGCTCAAGGCGTACAAAATCCCTTACGGACGCGAAAGCGAACGGGGGTCATGGATGTTCTTCGTTGTGCTCGCATTGGTGATGGCCCTCTTCATCAATTGGCTCCCCGTAGCCGAATCCGACCAATCCACGTTCGTCAAGTCGCTCCAAGTTTCAAACGTCTTGGTGACGCTCTCGATTTTCGCTATTTTGGCGATGTCCCTGAACCTCCACACGGGCATTACTGGACAGTTGAATTTCGGTGTGATTTTCTTCGCCTCCATTGGCGCCATCACCGTTGGTTTGCTCACCGCCCCCAAAGACCTTCATGGCTACGATTGGCCCGTAATCCCTGCGGTGCTCTTCGCGATGGTCATTGGTGCGCTCGCAGGTTGGCTTCTCGCTTACCCCACCGCTCGGTTGCGCAGCGATTACTTTGCCATCATCACCATTTCCTTGGGTGAAATCGTTCGTGTCCTGCTCAGTGGCGAACCCTTACTTCGAGCAGGTTCTTGGGGCAGTGCAGTGGGCATATCTCGGTACACATTACCTCTTCAGGACTGGTGGTTCTGTGGAAGTGACCCTCCTTTGGACAGCAACGGCGAACCTCTCGCAGCGACGGTGTGTTCAAACATGGATGGAATTGACAGCATGGCCGTGAGCGTCGGTGAAGTCCTCAACCTCGGCCAACCCGCTCCCTATCTCATCGTGCTTGCCACCATAGGGGTGCTTGCAACACTCCTCATCTGGTGGTTGCTCAACACCATCCTCGCCTCGCCCTGGGGTCGTATTTTGCGCTCTATTCGGGAAGATGAGATGGTTGCTCAGCATCACGGCCACGATATATTGCGTCACAAAGCCGCCAGCCTTGCCTTGGGGGCAGCCATCGCAGCCTTTGCAGGCGCCTTGTGGGCTTGGAAACTCAACGGCTTCCAACCGAGTTTTATGTCCCCTTCGAAAACAACCTTCCTCGTTTGGGCGGCATTCATCATCGGTGGTGCGGGCAACAACCGCGGGATGCTGATTGGTGCCAGCATCATTGTTCTCATGGAATTCGTCTTCAATGTCTTGGTCGCAGCCCAAGGAAGTTCTGATCTTCCACTGAATGAAACCGCAGACACGATCGACGGATGGTTTGAGTGGTTTGTGGTAGAGACCGTCAGTGCAATGTGGTTTTGCTTCGCCATTATGGCCGTCGCTGCTTTGTTGCGGTGGCGTCCGGTGAAAGAGACCTTCATGCTCTTCGGCGTCGTTTTGGCCTTAGCGGCGTTCTTCTTTGACCAACGATCCATCGATGAGGTGTTTTTGGGTGGTCAAATTCGAGCGGGCATGGCCTATGTGAAGGTCTTGCTCGTCGGCCTTCTTCTCATCTTTTCGCTACGATTCAATCCAAAGGGGCTCCTGCCCGAAGTGCCGTACCGGCCTGATCATCCGATGAAGGGGGTCGAAGAACAATGAAACCCCTCCTCGATGTAAAGAATCTGCGTAAGGAGTTCGGAGGTCTCGTCGCCGTCAAAGACGTCTCGTTTGAGGTTCACGAGGGTGAATTCGTGGGGCTGATCGGACCGAACGGTTGTGGGAAATCCACAACATTCAATTGTATCAGTGGCCTTTTGGAAAAAACATCGGGAAGCGTTGAGGTGTTCGGCGTAGACGTCTCCGACAAGCGTCCGGACGAAATTCAGAAACTCGGCATGACACGAACATTCCAGCACACCAGACTCTGGAAAGACATGACCGTGATTGAAAACCTTCTCGTGCCTCCCCGCAAACAATTCTCTCCCAGTCCACTCCTCTCGTTGTTCCGTGGTCGGTCAAGAGCCGAGGAAAAAGAGCGGTTGTCAAAAGCTTATGCAGTCTTGGATCAACTGGAAGTTCCTCACATGGCGCACAACATGGCGGGTGAATTGTCCGGTGGTCAGAGTAAATTGGTTGATATCGGTCGTTCGATGATGGGCGACCCACAGCTGCTCCTGCTCGACGAACCGGTTGCCGGTGTCGCCGGACCGTTGGCGATGAAGATTTTCAACAACCTACGAAATTTGGTCGACACCACCGGTATTTCGGTGCTGGTGATCGAACACAACATGGACTTCATCCTCCGGCAAGGCGTTGACCGGATTGTTGTGATGAACGAAGGCAACGTCTTGATGGTCGGCACCCCCGAAGAGGTCCGCTCAAACCGTGCGGTTATCGAAGCCTACCTTGGGGCCGCAGGAAACGATGAGGGTGGTGAGGAAGAATGACCCGACTGCTCGATGTCAAAGGTCTCAGCGGGGGATATGGAAGTGTCCAAATCCTCTACGACATTGATTTGTACGTGGACGAGGGCGAATTTGTGACCATTATCGGGCCCAACGGATGTGGAAAATCAACCTTCATCAAGACGCTGTTTGGTATTGCGACCTATTATGGGGGCGAAGCCACCTACCGAGGGGAACCCATTGAAAAAATGCGAACCGACCAGTTGGTTCGCAAAGGCATTGCCTATGTCCCTCAAGTCAACAACGTCTTTCCGTCCCTTTCTGTTGAGGAAAACCTCCAGATGGGCGGCAATGCGCTCCCATCTGCTGTCCTCAAGGAACGAATTGAACGTGCTTTGACGATGTTTCCCGACCTTCGTTCAAGAGAACACGACTTGGCGGCATCCCTTTCCGGAGGCGAACGTCAGATGCTGGCCATCTCCCGTGCCCTGATTTCCGACCCCTCCTTCCTTTTGCTGGACGAGCCAACAGCAGCGCTTTCGCCTTTGTACCAACAACAAATCATTGAGCGAATTGACAACTTGCGGAAAGAAGGCATCACCGTCCTTATCGTCGAACAAAACGCTCGTTTGAGCCTCGCCCGCTCCGACCGCGGCTATATTTTTGCCAACGGCAAAGTCGTCCACACGGGCGACGCAGAATTTATCCTTAACGACCCGGAAATTGGTGAATATTTCCTTGGAAACCACGATGACAACTAAGGGCGCCGTTTTTTTCTTTTGGAACCTTTCATCCGAAAGGATATAATCCGGTGTGTGCGGGCATGCTTCATGAAAGGAATCGTTTTTCGAGAATTCATAGACATGGTTGAAGCATCCTTTGGCGACGAGATGGTTGACACCATCATTTCCTCGTGCGACCTTGAGAGTGGAGGCGCCTACTCGGCCGTCGGCACCTACGACCACACAGAATTGGTGCAGATGGTCGTGGCCTTGTCCGGCCAAACCGGCGTTGAAGTTCCCACGTTGGTGGAAGCCTTTGGAACCTACCTTTTTGGACGATTCTTGGACCTGTTTCCGGTGTTTTTCAACCATTCCACATCTTTTGAGTTCCTGAACTCCATCCATGATGTCGTCCATGTTGAAGTGCTCAAACTCTATCCAGACGCAGGGCTTCCCAGCTTCAACAGTTCGATTTCTGATGACAAGAAAACCCTCCATTTCGAGTACCACTCCTCTCGCCATTTTGCCGACCTGGCGGTTGGCTTGATGAAGGGTGCCTTTGCTCATTGGAACGAAGAGGTTGACATCGCCATCGAAGACCGCACATCGGGCGACGAGCAAGTCGTGATGTTTACTTGCACGCTGAATGAGTGACGGTGGCCTGAGTGGACATTTTTGAACTCGCCAAGCAGGTCGAGAAAAACAAAGCCGCTGCAAATGAAGAACCAACGGCCGTCATTGCTCGGCTTGAACGGAAACTTGAGCGGGAGAAAAAAGCCCGCCTCACGGCTGAGCGGACCATCGAGGAGAGTTCACGACGCCTCTACCTCGCCAATCAATCGCTTGACGCAACGAACAATCAACTCGAATCGACCGTCCTCGAATTGAACGATACGATGTCAAAACTCACCTCTGCAGAGGTCAAACGCCAAGCGACAACAGCAACGTTGGTGGTGGCGTTGGTGTTGTTCATCATCAGCGAGTTTGCGATCGAACCCGAACTGGAAAAGTCCATTGAGAACACCTTGCTTCTCCAAATTGCAAAAATCGGCATCTTTTCCTTGTTGATTCCGTTCGAAATCATTGCTTCCCGCGTCATCGAGAGCGGGTTAACCGAATCGGGGGACGTCAATCGTATGATGTACCGGAAACTCCTAGAATCTGCGTATGATGATGGCATCATCACCGATATGGAACGCAGCATCTTGAGCTCAAGTGCTGCGCAGTACGGTCTTTCGCCTCAAGTGGCGGCAGAACTTGAATACGAAGTCAAGCGCGCTTTGGGAATTGAGACCGTGGAACAAGACCTTTTGAATGCAGATGAGGAGCAATAACCATGGGTTCAAGTGTTCTCTCCAATCAACCAATGGGCTTCGTCAGGACGACACTCGATCCCTTCTTGTTTTGCGTTCATCACCTGGATTTGTACCCTGAAGGCAACGAGTTGATGGCCCCCGGTGAACCGCTTGTGGGTCGCCACATCGGTTCGGATTTTGACGAGGGAAACGAATGGAAGATGTACCATGGACGAACCGTACCGGGCTTTCCGGCCCATCCTCACCGGGGTTTTGAAACGGTGACCGTGGTTTTGGACGGCCTCGTTGACCACTTTGATTCTGGTGGTGCAAGCGGGCGTTACGGCCACGGTGATGTCCAGTGGATGACCGCCGGTTCCGGTCTCATGCATTCCGAAATGTTCCCTCTGGTCAACGCCGACAAACCCAATCGTTTGGACCTCTTTCAAATTTGGATTAACCTTCCCTCGAAGGACAAAATGACCGAGCCCGGATACGAAATGATTTGGGCAGAAGAGGTCCCTCACCTTCATCTGAACGGTGGCGACGTTCGGGTCGTCAGTGGACGGTGGGGGGACACGGTTGCGCCCGCTGCTCCGGCCGCATCGTGGGCCAACGACCCCGAACACGAGGTGGGGTTGTTCATCATCAGCATCAAGTCCGGTTCTTCGATTGAACTTCCAACCGCATCAAAGGGCGTGAACCGCATGATGTACCATATTGACGGTGGCGTTGCGGACGTTGAAGGGCACCGGCTCCAACCACGGTACGGGATGGAACTGCTGGCTTCTGAAACGACGGTGGTGCATGCAGGGGAAGAGGATGTGCGCGTGTTGGTGCTCCAAGGGAAGCCCATTGGAGAGCCGGTGGTGCAACACGGGCCCTTCGTGATGAACACACGAGAGGAGATTTACCAAGCCTTTTCTGATTTCCAACGAACCGAGTTTGGAGGTTGGCCTTGGGGCCCGAGCGATGCGGTTCACCCTCGCGAGGAAGGAAGGTTTGCTCAGATGGCTGATGGGCAACGGCTTGAGCCGACGTCGAATTGAGCTCCGTGTTTCCGCTCCCTTCACACCTTTATGGGTAGTCAAGACCGTGTCAGTCTATGGTCGCCCAAAAAATTCCAATCGACTCCCTTAAACTTGAACACCACGAGCCCCAAAGAGCGGCTGCGGTGAAAAGGGCGCTGTCGTGGTGCAATCTTTTGTTGGAAGGCACATCGTGGACATCGGAAGTTGATGGAGGTATTTTTTCTCTTCATCGAACAATCAACGGACAGCGGGTGGAGGTTCTTCCCCTTGAGGCTGCGAGAATGGACCTTGGATACGAGACGGACTTTACCCAAGGCCACCTCCCCGTTTACTTGAACGGCGTTGATGCGTGTGTACGGGCTCGCCGTCCTCGGCCCCGCCCGCTTCACACCGATATGGTGGCGAGTCTTCTCTTGCTGCTCGGGAATGACGTGTTTTCACCGCTTGCCGTTCCAAGAACCCTTCATTCAATCCTCACCGATGAACAGCGTGCCGCCATACCTGCGAATGCTCCGAGGCAACGGTTTGAACCCGGACAACCGTCAACATCAGGGCGGGAGTACCTTCCCGAGGAGGAGGTAAGCGCGCTGATCGAACGCAGTCCAGAAGTGATCTTTGAGGTCCAATTCGAAAAAAGAGACGGAACGTTGCGAAACATGAGCGCAAGGTGGGTGGTCGTTGAAGACCCGGAACACGACGAAACAGAACCTTCGCAGGACGTCGGTGTCTTTGCCTACAACCCAACCGATTACCATCTTCTCCCGGTGTTTGATGTCGTGAACGGCGTTTATCGGATGGTGGCCATTGACCGTGTCACCGGCATCACCGCCGACGGTGAAACCCACCGGACCGCATCGTTCGAAGGCGTTTGAGCTGTGCTTGGAAAACTCTGATGAGGGGCGCAACCCTGGAATGCGATGTTCTGTTCTCCAATTCAAGGTTTAAGGCAAAGGGACATTCAGCGATGTTGATTGCTTCGGGTTTTCCGACGGAAGAATATTCAAAAAGCGTTTTGAGATATAAATTCCATGGCGGATGGAGAACAGCCACCGTCTCCGTTTTGGAGTGCCGGTGGGGAAGACAACCCGAAGTTGCCCGACGAGCAGGAGGGAGAGCGATACAGTTCACCCTCACCAGACGATTCGAATGCGGGCCAAATGGTAACGCAATCGGATTTGAAAGAACCCAGGACATTTTATGGGGCTGTCAAAGAAGTAAAGAAAATAACTAATTCGTTGATGCTCATTGGATTGGTGGTCATGATCATCTCGTTTGTATTTTTGCTGTTGGATTATGGATTTGGTGGGATTGAAGAATCTTCCATTTCCATTTCGTTGGCCCTTGGTGGAGTTGCTATTGCGGCCCTTCCATTTTTTTTCTACCTTTTCCTGGCGGTCTTGGAGATCGGATTGAAACCGAGTCTTGAAGAAAAAGGAGCCGATATGGAATTGCTCATGAAGTCGATCGAGATGAATCCAACATTGGATGGCAGATTTGTCAAAGAAAGAAGGATGAAAGAAAACGTGAAAGCAGGAATCGGGGGAAGTATCATGATCTTCCTTATTGTGGTTGGGAGCGTAATGAGTTCAAATCTCGGTGGTTCGTTGATGGACAAGGCGTTGTTTTCTGTACAATGTGGAGCAGTCGTTGGAGTCATCACGTTTCTCATTTTATCATACAGTCACTTTCTTGGTCTTGATCCAGAGTCAGCCAATCCAACGGATATAAGTTATTGGTCATTTTATTATTTACCTCTTGTCGACAAACAAACCAACAAGGTTATCGCCGGAGAAGGTGAATATCACGAATTGTATTGGGAAGCAATGCAGAGTCAAGAAAAGCGTTAGTTGATGTGCACCAATTCAATCTGACCAATTCGTACGCGTTGAGAAGGTTATCCGAAACCCGTAACTACAGCGAAAAGGCGTTTATTGGGCGTCATCCGGTCTGTATTCTCTCCCTTGCGCTCGCATGGACAGCGTCAAACGACATTATGCTCGACCGGTTCATTGGCGGACAGAAGGCCTGTAAAACATCCAAAAAAGCCCCAAAACCACGATAGGAATCGGAAATAACGTCAGTTGGATGCTCGTACCGGGATTTGAACCCGGGTCGAAGGAATGAGAGTCCTTCATGATGGGCCACTACACTATACGAGCGTGGGTATTCCTCGCCATCTTGCCTTCCTATTTAGCCATCACGCCAAAGCCACTGGATTGGATGACGGCAGTCTCACTTCACTTTAAGTTAAAATGAAAAGTGAAAAACGGCGGTCAGCGCCACGGTTCAGGCTTCAGTTGTTAAGGAGGACTCTTTCGTTCCTTGATATACCACCGCCATGGAATGGGAGAGCATGAACCCAGAATCACACCTCATAAGTTTGAGTTTTAGCGACCTCCGCTCAACGAGTTCACGTTCTCAGCCCGTGTCTTGGAACAAAAAGAGCCGAACTGCACTGACCCACGCGAGCGGCCGTTTGCCCGCTTCAAGCCACAACCTCGGTTGGCAGCCGTTTGCAGGCCCCGGGTCCCTCCCAGAACCCAAAGCCATCAGCGTCACCCTCCGTTCCTTGCAACGCCGCGTTCGAGGTGAGGCTTGAATGAGCCGTACACAACGCCTCCGTTTGGAGATCTTGACTTTCCTTGAACAAGTCGGTGAAGCCAACACGACGACGATATTGGATCATGTTAACCGTCGTTTCCGTTGGGGAGCCACGATGAACCAACTCGGCAATGTCTTGGCTCGTGACCGACGTTTTGTCAAAGTCGGGTTCGATGAAGGGACGGATGTTGGTGGATTTCGCATGCGGGTCTGCATTTGGTCGATGGCGTCTGCTTGAGGCCAAGCAATCAAAAATCATCAGCCCAACCGGCATCCATGGCTGGGGCTTGGAGCGCATACATCTCCTTGATGCGTCCGAAAAATTTGGCCCTTGCTGCGGCCACTGTTCCCCTCGGCGCTTACTTTGCGACGCTTGATGATGGAACGGGTTTTCCGGTGATCGCAGTTGCTCTTCACGTGCTCGCTGTGGTCTTTTTCACTGGCGCAGGGAACGCCATGAACGATATCAAGGACGCGAGCATCGACGCAACGGCCCATCCACATCGTCCGCTCCCGTCAGGGCAACTCTCCATTGAACAGGCAAAACGGTTTACCGGCGTTCTCTGGGCGTTGAGTCTCGCTTCGCATGTTGGAGGGCTGCTCACCGTTGAATCCGTATCCGAGGTGGTCGCCCCTACGGTCTCCATCTACCTTCTTGCCATCGTTTTGATGGTGACTTATGACCACGGACCCGCCACCAAAAATCGAGGTTTGGCAGGTAATGTGGTCATCTCGGTCTTGGTCGGTGCTGTCGTCCTTTACGGGGCGGCCGGGGTAGGAGGCATCGCCATGCCGTTGGTTTGGTGGGTATTTGGTGTGGTCTTCCTCACGAACCTCTCGAGAGAACTCGTCAAAGACTGCATGGACATGGAGGCCGATGAAGGAAGCAGAACCACCTTGCCCATGACGATGGGGAAGGAACGAGTTCGCATGCTCGCATACGTCTTGCTCATGGGGGCGCTCGTCTGTTTGTACATTCCGTTTTGGCGTGGTCCGTTTGAGTTTGGCCAACTCGTGGTGCAAACACCGGCTATTCTCTTGCTCATCACCTTGAACGGTCCTCTTTACAAAGGTCAAGACCAACTCGTAGCAGGCCGAATTCGATTGGCCATGCTCGCTGGCCTGTTGAGTTTCGTTGCCGTTGCGCAAATGTGATCAAATCAAGCCCATGAAATCCTTCATGGCCATCCAAGCTCCGTTGTTCACCAAGAAGGCGAGCAACGACATCTGAGCCCACATCCGATTTTCCGCTTGGTCAAAAACGATGCTTTGCTCGTGGTCCATGACCCAGTCCGTGACTTCATCCCCACGGTGAGCGGGCAGACAATGCATGAACGACCATGCGTCATCCATGTGGCTGACCATCTCTTCGTTGACCTGATAGCCGTTGAACGCATTGACTTTGTCCGTGAGATGTTCTTCGCCCATTGAGAGAAAGACATCCGTGTAGACGACATGGGCGTCCTTCACCGCTTCGAGTGGATCTGTGGTTCGAACGACGCTGCTTCCGTTGGCCTTTGCGAAGGCCTCGGTTCGCTTCACGACGTCATCTGCCGGCTCGTAACCTTCGGGGACCGCATACCGGATATCGATGCCGAGCATGGCGCAAGCCAACATCAAATCGTGCAGCACGTTGTTGCCATCACCCACCCAGGCAACGGTGAGGTCGTCCGTATCGCCGTGGTGTTCCATAACGGTCATGAGGTCGGCGGCGGCCTGACACGGATGATGCTTTGCTGAGAGGGCGTTGATGACGGGAACCTGGGCGTGTTCGGCCAGCGCTTCAACATCCTCATGGGCAAAACATCGGTAGGTGATGGCGCCCAAGAATCGCGACAAGACTTGAGCGGTATCCCCAATGGTTTCCGATGTGCCCAGCTGGATGTCGTTCTTGAGCAAGGTCAAGGCGCTGCCACCAAGCCGCTGTATCCCGACCTCAAACGAAACCCGAGTTCTCGTTGAAGGTTTTTCGTAGATCGATCCGATGGCGAGTGTATCGAGCGGAAGAAAATTTAACGCCACTTCATCGCCTTGCTTCCATAAGCGCTTGAACTCAATCGCCCACTTCAAAATATCCTCAAAGTCTTCGCTAACATCGTCAATGGCGAGCAAATGGTTGACCATGTTTTAACCACATAGAGGCGGCTTCTAAGCGTTGTGCGCTCAATTTTTCTCGTGCTCTATATCAGAAGCAAATCCGTCACGAGCGTCGCTCATGCCTCCAAACAAGGCTTGGGCAAACGTGAGGATGTCAGCGAGTCCTTCCTCAAGTTCCGAAGAGAGGGGTGTTAACCCGGGGGCTTGTGAGAATTCCTGCATCATACGGAGTTGGTTGATTGCGAACTCGGTTCGCTGCCCACCTGCCTCGTCGTAAAGGGCCATCTCGAGAATTTCGAGACGCTCCGACCATTCCAGAATTTGAGCGAGGTCATCTGGATCCAAGAGATCCGCTTTTGACAGGAAATTTTTCGTTGGGAGGCCAAGGCGGAACTCCACGATGGACGAAAGCAGCATTTGGGAAACAAATCCGGAAGGCGACCTTGACAGCATCGGGTCAAAGAGGTAGATGATGGCGGATTGCTCACGCCCTAAGGTCTCGATGAGGTGGTTGCTTGCCTCTCTGAAGGCGAACAGTTCAACTTGACCAGGCGTATCAACGATCATGATTTCTCCAGACAATGCGTGCAATTGGTCAGCCACTTGGCCTGCTTGGGCCGCAAGCAAGTCGGCTGCAAGAATTTGGGCTCCGTTCGGGCCAAGGTCGTATTCATCCATGACCTCGTTCAGTGAAATGAGGTCGCGCACATCGAACTCAGCATCGTAGTGGACCCGCTCTGCTCCGGGGTCAAGGTTGACAGCGATAACTTCGGTCTCCAAAAATCGGGACCACCTCTGAAATGCAGTTACCAAGGAAGATTTCCCTGCACCTGCAGTTCCAACCACAAAAAGCACCGGGGGTGAACTGTTGTCCATGCCGACCATGATGCCCGCTTCGGACGACCCTACATCAATGCTCCTTTTTTTCAAATCACCGTCTCTCCTCAAAAATAGGTTTCCAAAATCAATCTTGGAGAATGGTTATGTGCTCATCATGCGTCCAAGACGATGTCGCACCCTTGCGATGGAGAGGAAGAGAGATGACCGAAGAGAAACCGCCCATGCCACCTGGACTACCTCCCATGCCGCCCATGCCTCCCGGCAATGCCCCTCCTGCGCCCCCCGGCCTTCCGCCCATGCCTCCCGGCGAGGCTCCCCCTGCACCTCCCGGCCTTCCACCGATGCCGCCGATGCCCGGTGCGCCTCCAGCTCCTCCCGAGATGCCGCCGATACCGGATGCACCCCCCGCTCCGCCCGAGATGCCACCGATACCGGATGCACCCCCAGCTCCGCCCGAGATGCCACCGATGCCCGAGGCGCCTGCTGCTGACCCGCTGATGGACCCGCTGGCAGCACCCCCCGCACCTCCCGAGATGCCACCGATGCCGCCGATGCCACCGATGCCGGAAGCACCCCCCGCACCTCCCGAGATGCCACCGATGCCACCGATGCCCGAGGCGCCTGCCGCTGACCCGCTGATGGACCCGCTTGCAGCACCCCCCGCACCTCCCCAGC
>Ga0181596_10000314_pt1 | contig 50240 bp, 43 predicted proteins | sample 041ome_6_FD_148655 | JGI IMG/M metagenome (GOLD analysis project Ga0181596, IMG submission 148655) | Coastal salt marsh microbial communities from the Groves Creek Marsh, Skidaway Island, Georgia - 041402US metaG (spades assembly) | ecosystem: Environmental > Aquatic > Marine > Intertidal zone... | reverse complement strand
TCGCCGGGATGGGCAAGCCAAGGATGGCCCTGGCATGCAAAGCAAACTGGGAGAGATCCTGCGAGATCATGGTGACCATACCGGTATCGTGCGGACGGGGAGACACTTCACTGAATATCACCTGATCCCCCTTGATAAAGAGCTCCACTCCGAATACGCCCCACCCTCCGAGCTCGTCGGTAATTTTACGGGCATACTCGCGGGCCTCGGCAATGGCCGAATCAGACATGGGGTGAGGTTGCCAGGACTCCCGGTAATCCCCATCCACCTGGATGTGCCCGATGGGATCGCAAAAGGAAGTGCCCCCGGCATGGCGGATGGTGAGCTGGGTGATCTCGTAATCAAAATCAACAAAACCTTCGACAATGACTTTGCCCTTCCCTGCCCGTCCGCCCGCCTGAGCATATTCCCAAGCTTTGGATATATCGTCCGCAGTTTTTACGGTGCTTTGTCCCTTACCGGAGGAACTCATGATGGGCTTGACCACGCAGGGCATGCCAATCTCCTCTACGGCCTGGTCAAATTCCTCCTTGGTCTCCGCAAAGCGGTAGGGAGAGGTGCGCAGGCCGAGTTCTTCGGCGGCAACCCGGCGAATGCCCTCGCGGTTCATCGTAAGCTGGGTGGCCCGTGCGGTCGGTATGATGGTGGTGGTGCCGCTTTTTTCGAGTTCGGCGAGCACATCGGTGGCGATGGCTTCCACTTCGGGCACAACCAAATCGGGATGTTCTTTTTCGATGATGGCACGGAGGGCGGGGCCATCGAGCATGGAGACGACATGGGAACGGTCGGCCACCTGCATGGCCGGTGCATTGTCGTAGGCATCGAGCGCGATTACTTCCACACCGTAGCGCTGAAGCTCGATGACCAATTCCTTGCCCAGCTCGCCCGAGCCGCAAAGAAGTACCTTTTTTGCCGAAGGTTTAAAGGGGGTGCCAATGGATACAGACATGGGGAATATCAAGACACCCGCCCGAAGGCAGGGTCGAGCTAAAACAATTCACATTTGTGCCTGCAGGTGGGAGTTATTCACAGAGCCAAGGAATTATTCACGGAAACCGCTTTTACGTTTCCACATTCCCCAATGCCATCTTTGATGATGGGCGGATGGAGTATCATCAATTTTTTACGCAGATCGATTGGTTGGTGGTGGCAGGCTATCTTGCCCTGACCACCTGGGTGGGCCATGCCCTCAAAGGAAAACAGTCCACCATACATGACTTCTTTCTGGGCGGGCGCACCCTCCCCTGGCCTGCGGTGTCGGGCTCGATCATCGCCACGGAAATCAGTGGGGTGACCTTTATCGGAGTGCCCGGAATGGTCTATGCCGCGACCGGGGACTTTACTTATCTGCAATGGGGACTGGGCTCCATTGTGGCCCGGGTACTGGTTGGAATTTATTTTGTAAAAGCGTTTTACGAAAAGGAGATCTACAGCCCCTACGACTTTATGGGAAACCGCCTTGGCATTGGTGCGAAACGACTGGCCACGATCATTTTTCAGATTGGGGGCATACTGGGACAAAGCGTTCGGGTATTGGTGGCGGCATTGGCTCTCAAAGTAGTGACCCCGCTCGAATTTGAGCATTGTATCTGGATCATCGGACTATTTGCGGTGGGCTGGACATGGATGGGTGGAATGCGCACCGTGATCTGGACGGATGTGATGCAGTTTTTCCTCTTTGTGGGAGCGGGACTTTTCTCCCTGTTTTGGATTATCTCCCACCTCGATGGCGGGTGGGCCCAAATGGTGGATACTGCAGGAGATGCCGGCAAATTTACCCTGCTCAACTTAACCACCGACCCGGCAGTTGGGTTTACCCTGTGGGTGGCAATTATCGCAGTTCCCTTCCAAAACCTCAGTGCTTTTGGGGTCGACCAGCTCAATGCCCAGCGAATGTTTTGCTGCCGCGATGCAAGCGATGCCCGCAAGGCCATGATTGCCAGCTCCGCCGCCCTTCTCCTGACCACCCTGATGCTTTTTGTGGGCACTGCCCTCTATGCCTACTACGAGCCGATGCGGATAGCGGGTACCGAGCCTGCGATCTTTGCAGAGGATGGGAACTATGTTTACCCTGTATGGATCGTTACTGAACTGCCCGCCGGGCTGCGCGGGCTGATCCTGGCGGGTATCTTTGCCGCGGCGATATCGAGCCTCGACTCCATCCTCGCGGCTCTTTCCCAAACCACCCTGTCCCTCATTCGGGACCGTAAGGGAAATGAACCACAGGAAGATAAGAAAGATCTCTTTCTTTCCCGCCTACTGGTTCTGATTTGGGGAATCTTATTGGCTGCATTTGCGGTGGAACTGGATGAGTTACGGGGCAAGGTCAATGTTGTGGTGCTTGCGTTTGGGATGATCTCCTACACCACGGGCCCGATGCTGGGTATGTTCCTCGCTTCGCTGCTTACCCCGCGGGCAAGCGCCAAGGGACTGAGCCTGGGCTTTGCCCTTTCCTTTGCCTTGGTGGCGTACTTGCGGCCCGACTTTTACCAGATCCTGCTGAACTTCGATCTCATTTCTTTGGATCAGGTGGAAACATGGAGCGGACTGATGGTCAAGGGGTCAAAATTAATCATCGAGATTAATACCGCCTGGGCTTGGCCAGTGACAGTGTTTCTGACATGGGGATGCGGACTGCTCCTGCCGAGGCAATCAAAATGAGCCTGCCCGAATTATTTCCCACTACCCGGAAAATTTCTGAGACCGGAAATTCGTTTATCCTTCCTCAGGAACTCCGCTTCTTTTGCTCGGATCAAAGCCTGAGCGAAGGGATCATTCCATGGGCTGGAAAACTTGACCTGAAACAGGCAGCGTCGACCGAGCTGGCAAACCTCGTCGTCCAAAAAGAAAGTTTCGGGCATCCAGAGGCATACTCTCTGAAACTGGAAAAGGAACAGACTGCCATCCGGGCGGAAAGTGCAGTAGGCGTATTCCGAGCGTTATCCAAGGTGTTTCAGATATTTCAGTTTCGAGAGGAAGGCACCCAGCCGGGATTCGTAATCGAGGACAATCCCAGCCTGAACCGGCGTGGATTTATGCTCGATATCAGCCGGTGCAAGGTACCGACAATGGAAGAATTATTCCGGCTAATCGATCTGCTCGCCCTCATCGGATACAATGAACTGCAGCTTTACATCGAGCACACCTTTCGCTTTCAGGACCATGAGGCCGTGTGGAAGGATGCCTCGCCCCTGTCCGGCGAGGAAATCCGGCAAATAGACAAGTACTGCCAGGAGCGGTTCATTGAACTGGTGCCCAACCTAAACTCATTTGGCCATTTCGAACGTTGGCTTTGCCATCCCGCCTACAAACATATGGCGGAGTGCCCGGATGGATTCGTGCGGGAAAACCCGTATATTAAAAGAGACCACGGAACTACCCTGAAACCCAATCAGGAAAGTCTCAACTTCATTGATTCGCTTTACCAGGAATACCTGCCCAATTTCAGTTCCAGGGAGTTTAATGTAGGGCTGGATGAACCGTGGGAACTGGGCCAGGGATGGAGCAGGCAGGAAGTGGAAAAAATCGGCAAGGGGAAGGTGTATCTACGCCACCTCGAGGGCATCCGCAAACTGGTGGAAAAGCATGGCAGGCATATGCAGTTTTGGTCTGATGTACTGTTGGAGGACCCAGAGAACGCCAAACTTTTGGACAAGCATGCATCGCCGATTATCTGGGGCTATGAACCAACCCACCCGTTTGAGGAACAGGCGGAAGCAATCGCGCGTTGCGGACTGGAGTTTTGCCTGGCACCGGGCACCGGTACATGGAAAAGTTTTACCGGGCGCTGGCCCGTCGCCCAAAAAAATATCGAGCTTGCCTGTAACCAGGCACAAAAGCACGGGGCGGAAGGAATTCTTCTAACCAGTTGGGGGGATTGCGGAAACCACCAGCCCTGGCCGACGATGTATCCAGGGATGCTTCATGGGGCCCAGTTGAGCTGGCATGGAAAACAAGTCGACGAGGACACACTCGGGCAGGCCATAGACTGCTGGGTCTATCGATCCCCCGATGCACAGATTGGAAAAGCTCTCCTGACTCTAGGTAAACTAGATCATTTGATGGATACCTACATCCCCAACTCCAGCATGCACTGGACGCTTCTTTTTGGAGCGAAGGAAGAACGGTTCATGAAATTTTTGAACAAGCATGCCACTGAGAAAAAATTGTCCGCCGGACTGGAGCGCTTGGATCACTGCCTGAAGAAGTTTTCGTCATTTAGCGAAACCCAATCCACTTCGCTCAGTCTGAAGGAGATTAAACTGGGAATCAAGATGACCGAATTTTCGCTGAAGCGTGGGCTCAGCATGCTCGAAGGAAAGTCCTACTTCGAAAGCAACCCACAGGAAATGGTGGAGGAGTTTGAAGATCTGTGGGTACAGCGTGCCCGTTCGGGTGGGCTCAAGGAAGCGAGCGGATACTTGCGAGGGGCTCTTAGCTAACCGAACCTAACTCAGGCAGATCGCAGGCGATGGCGTCACTTAGAATCCTTCCCTGCTTGGTGAGGGTATAAATTCCTGTCTTTGGCTGAGTGGCCAATCCCTCTTCAAGCAAATGGTTCATGAAATTTGTAATTCCTGAAAATTGAGCAATCGGTACATCGAACTGCTCAGCGATTTTGGGAATGGAAATGCCCTGATTCATACGTAATCCAAACAGAACTGCATCCTGAGCAAATTCGGTGGAACTTAATGTTTGCTGCTCCATAAACTTTGGTTGGTTGCCAGGTTGCATGCCTTCTGCCCATTCCTCGAGGTTGGCAATATTTTTACGGCGAACTCCTTGGTATTGGGTACAGGCGGAGGGACCGTATCCGATCCATTCGTTCATCGCCCAGGTATTGAGGTTGTGCCGGCAGGCATGACCCGGCTTGGCATAGTTGGATACCTCATACTGATCGTAACCATGGGCGGGCAGATAGTCCCACGCAAATTCGTAAAACTCGGCCTCGCGTTCGGGGTCGATTCTCACCTTACCCTGTGACAAACGGACAAACATAGCGGTATCCTCTTCGAATGTGAGGCAGTAAGTGGATAAATGACCTGGGGCAAGTTCGACCGCCTGAGCAAGATCGTCTACCCAATCCTGCAACGACTGGCCGGGAGCACCAAAGAGGAGGTCAAGATTTACCGAATCAAACCCTGCCTCGCGAATCCATCGGTAAGCCTCGAATGTTTTCTCCACTGGGTGCTGTCGGCCCAAAGCATCCATAAATTTAGGATTAAAGGTCTGTACACCCAGCGAAATCCGATTTACCCCACCCTGCCGGAGAACATCGAGTTTCTCAGGAGTGATTTCCGTAGGTGCAAGTTCGATGCTCCATTCGACATCGGGGCTGAGATCATGCGATGAAACCAGCGAGCATAATTCGTCCAACTGCTCAGCCTTGAGCAAACCAGGAGTTCCACCACCGATAAAAATGGTAGACACTTCCCGGTTCGGTAAAAAGCGGTCGAATTCATCCTTTAATCCACGAAAATAAGATTCGATTCCGTTTTTGCTTGGTTTTTCCTGATAGAAGGCACAAAAATCACAAGTGGTGGAACAAAATGGGACATGGATGTATATTCCGAGCGCTAGATTCTTGCGCCCGTCCAATTCCTTGTTTAACACCAAAGTATTCAACTCTTCATCTGCTTGATTCATACGACCATGAAATACATTGCCAAATTAATCGTTTTTAGCTGCTTGTCAGCAAGCTTGTGGTTTCTCTCCAGTTGCCGACAGCCCAATTTCATCAATCTGACTTCCAAGAATATCAGTCAAAATCCATCCGGCATCTATACTCTTCAAACAGAAGTGGAGATTCAGGACCGTGGAATCAAGACCGAAACGGTTGAGGTATTTGCAGTGGTGGGGGGAGAAAAATTGGTGATGGTACAGGATGAGTTTAATCCTGAGCTTTGGAGCTGTGACTACAAATTGCCTGCCGGCTTCGATGAAGCTACCTACTACTACGAAGCAAAGTATTCCAGTGTGCTTGATAATGGTGACACCGCTGAGCGTACAGTGACCAGCGATCTGCAAGTTTTCAGGTTGGAAAACCGTTATGTGGGCAACCTTGCTTCCTACCGAGGACCCGTTGGCTCTGAAATTGCGGTGCAGGGGCGTGGATTGACCAAGTACGACAAAATCATTTTCGGTGAAGAAGCCACCACCACCCGTTACCTCTCTGAAAATGAATTGCGTTTCATCGTGCCTTCCCTGCCCTCTGGGATCGACTACATCGTCAAACTTGAAGGGGGTGCTCATGGTGCACTAGAGATTGGCCAATTCCGCGTAGACGAAAGCAAGATCGGAGTGGTGCCAAGCAGTCTGGAAATTCAATCCGGGGATTCTGCCACACTTCTTTTCAAAATTGATTATGAGGCACCAGCAGGTGGTTTACCCATTGAAATTAAGACCAACATTCCTGACTCCGTGATCATGAATGAAGCTGTGATTTCCGAAGGAGATAAAACCGTGAATATTCCAATTAAGGGGGGGCAACCCGGAGAGGGAAAACTTCTCATTTCTGCTCCTGGCTTCGAGGACAGCGAAGTTACCGTAAAGGTTTTCTAATTTGACTATAGCTGGCCCGCGGTGACGGGGCGTCATAATTTTGTTGATGGAGATGGCTCATCCATCTCCGTCGTTATACCCGCGTGTAATCGTTGGAGTCTCCTTGAGCGTGCCTTAGACTCGGTAAGGAAACAAACTTGCTCTGCATCGGAGGTTCTGGTGATTGATGACGGATCGAACAAGCCAGTAAGTGATTCCCTTCGAAACTCATTTCCTAGTGTTCAGTTTTTAAGGCAGGAAAATAAAGGAGTGGCCAGTGCCAGAAACCTGGGGATCAAGCAATCTACTTGTGATTGGATTGCCCTATTGGATTCAGATGACGAATGGGAACCAACAAAGTTGGAGAAACAGATGGCTTTTCTAGAGAAACTTCCTGAGTTACAAGCTATACATACAGGAGAGCGATGGATACGAAATGGAAACGAAGTCACTCCCCCAGCCTACCTCGATAAATCAAGTGATTTACTTTGGGAAAGAAGTTTAAGACATTGTTTAATCTGCCCGTCCTCTGTTCTGATACACAGTTCAGTATTTGAGACCGTTGGTCTGTTCGATGAAAAGCTTTCTGTGTGCGAAGATTATGATTTTTGGTTACGCCTCCTGCTCGAACAAGAAATAGGTTTGGTGGATGAAAAGTTGGTGATCAAACACGGTGGACATTCGGATCAGTTATCCACCACTATTTGGGGAATGGACAGGTTCAGGATTATGGCATTGCAAAAAATCCTTAGCAATCCTCTGCTCAGCAATGATTGTAGAATTAAGGCAATAGAGGTCATACAGGAAAAATGTGGTATTCTTGCCCAAGGTGCAGAAAAGCGGGGGAAATTTGATGATGCCCAAAAATACAAGAACTTATCGGATCAATATTCTATTGAACTGGGAAAACAGCCAACCCTAACCGCCTGATGGATTTTGTGGTCGCATTTCAAGGGGAAGCCCAACCACTGATTGATTTTTACCAACTGGAAAAAGTGGAGGATGCTCCCTACCCGCTTTTTCGAAATGATCAGCATTTCTTAATCATTAGCGGACTGGGTAGAGATAGAGCAGTATCGGCGACTACTGCTCTTCACCAAATAACGAATAAACCTAATCTTGGATGGATGAACCTTGGGATAGCCGGGCATGGCAGCCTAAAAATTGGTGAAGCCTTCATCGCTGGGAAAATTACTGATGATAGTAGTGATGAAAGTTTTTACCCTCCACAAATTTTTGAACACTCGTTTGCAGTCAGTTGCTTACAAACCTGCTCCAAGCCTTGTTCAAATTACCAACCGGATTTGGGCTATGATATGGAAGCTCATGCCTTTTACAGAACTGCATGCAAGTTTACGATTCGGGAGCTTGTACAGGTGATTAAAATTGTATCCGACAATCCGGATCACGATCTCAATCAGGTTAATCCAAAGAAAGTCCCGGCAATGATTGAGGAAAACCTTAAAGCAATTGATCTTTTGGTTACGCAGATCGATACGGCCAGCTTTACTATGCAGTCTGATAAGGAAGTGGGTGAGGTCTGCCAGAGGGTTCAAGCTTTGCACTCTTTTTCGGTGACCCAAGTACACCAATTGCGTGAACTTCTTCGTCAGGCGAAAAGCATCGGAGTGGATTTGGTTGAGATTGAAGAAATAATTTCTAGAACCTCGAACGCAAGGGATGCCATGCAAAAAGTTACCCACTTACTCGAACCCAAACGCATTCTTGGATGATTGATACCATTTATATGGAAGATGGGGCTGAGGATTCCCCCAAAGCAAAAGACATTCTCGCTCGATATCCCAAAGCCAATGTAATCCCCTGCAAGCACTACAAAGAAGTCTTTAATCCAGCAGGACAAAGCTTTCGATTACAGAAAAAGAACCCTGCACTGATCCTAGCCAAGCAAACCGGCAAACTGGTTCATCCGATCCCGCCAAGTTATGGAGTTGGTGGGGTGCATAACTACTATTTCTCTCACCTTCTCAACTGTTTGTATGATTGCCGCTATTGCTTCTTACAAGGGATGTATCCTTCTGCTCATTATCTCCTCTTTGTAAATTTTGAAAATTTTGAGCAGGAGATCAAAAAAGTTACCAATAACAACAGCGATCCAAGCTGGTTTTTTTCGGGCTATGACTGCGATAGCCTCGCCCTCGAATCGGTCACTGGGTTTGCAGAACACTTTCTTCCCTTTTTCAATAAACTAACCAATTCATGGATTGAAATAAGAACCAAAAGCGTAGCCACCCAGGTATTGCAGAAAATGAATCCTCTCTCTAATGCCGTGGTTGCTTTTAGCTTCACCCCGGATGAAGTCAGTCAGCAGATTGAATATGGGGTTCCGCCTGTATCCTCCAGAGTCAAAGCCATGAAAAAGCTGGCTGAACTGGGTTGGAAACTTGGATTGCGGATCGATCCGCTAATCCACTGCCAAGACTTCGAGCTTCGTTACCGTAAATTATTTGAGGAAATTTTTGAGTCTGTACCAGAAGAATCGATTCACTCGGTGAGCCTGGGTGCATTTCGTATGCCCAACGGGTTTTTCAAAAAGATAGAGAAATTATACCCACAAGAACCTTTACTTGCGGGAAATTGGGAGAAAAAGGATGGAATGATTGCTTACCAGCAGGAAATCGAGTCTGAATTAAAAAGCACCGCCCAAAAGCTGATCCTAAATTATTTACCGGAAAGTAAACTCTTCACCTGCGAGACATAAACAAGATATGCTTTACAGTGTCTTTCTCCATTTTTTGTACAAAGCGATTGCAAAAAAAATTTGAGATATTAAGTTAGGCTTATCTTTTGCCACCTTAGCTCAGTTGGTAGAGCGCCTCACTTGTAATGAGGATGTCGTCAGTTCGACCCTGACAGGTGGCTCCATTTCCTTCCCATTACATTACTAATTGGATTTTGTTATTTCCTCTAGTAATGAAGGAATCTCTTTTTGCATCATAAGCTGCAGTCTGGGCATCATGTTTGCCATCAAGTTATTCATTTTTTTCATCGCAGACTTTCCATTTTCAGAATCGTAAAAATCTGCGAACGCTTTTAACTCAGCTGCAGTAAATGTCTCAAGCATCCCATCCATAAGTATTTTGTCGTATTGTTCGGAAGTAACAATTGCTGTCATTCTGTCGGAAAAAACTTTCTTTTGCTTATCTGACCATGACGAGAATGGAGGATGTTTAAACATCTGCTCCCAAGTGCCTCCTATCATGTCTACCAAAGAGAACTGTTTTAAATATCTCTCAGCTTGAATACTTCTATTTTCTTTGGTGTCCTCAATTGCAGTTAAAAAACTAGTAGGAAATATAAAAAGAATTGTGAATAGGAAAAAATGATGCTTCATCCATACACAAAACTACCCCGTCTACCTCGAGTCAATCACTCCCTTTGACATGACAGGAAAGTACCAAAACAGACATCCACTTTAAGTTTTGTAAATAACTACAAACCAAAAAATTAAAATTCCCTACTTTCTGGACCTCAATAAGGCCCAAAGCGTAAAAGCAATAAAGTGAAGGGGCAAAATAAGATCCTAGTGAGAATGATCGCACTCCGATTTACGACAAAGTCGATAGTTACGAAGATGAGCTACAACTAACAATGTTCCGCCAAGTGTTGTGAACACAGACTCAAATCCATGAGGAAAGTTTGAGAAGTCGCTTATGGAGGGAAAATGATGACCTACCTTGCAGGTGGAACAACCAAACAAAACACCGCAAAACAAAAGAGCTATCCCAAGAATAGCTAAAACAACTAAAGTTATGTCATGGTGCTTTTTGCATCCCATGAAAAACGAAAAGATGGTCAAAGGCACAACCGCAATAAGCATCCAAAGGTGAAATTCACTATTCACCCAAAAACTAGAGGCAATAATGGGTAAAAGTACGATCAGGACGGGCGTGAGCAAGCAATGAACCGCGCAAATCAATGCCATACCAACCCCTAAGCGATCTAACCAAAGGAAACCGCTACATGTGTCTGATGTGTGTGTATGTTTCACATAGTCTACTTTAGCTTTCAATATTCTTTTTGCAAGATGATTGCATATCTAAAATAAGAAGCAAAATATAACAAAAGCCAATAAATTAATAATACTTATTAACTTTATAAGAAAAAGTTAAGTTATTTTTTGACAAATGGTAATTTAAACGAGAGTTTTGCATATAAGCTATTCGTTCCCGCTTACTAACGGGATCATCAGTTCAAAAGGCTCCTCCCCTAGGTTAAGGTTCGTCCACCAGGGGAGGTTTTTTATTTGGAGTTCCCTAGTGCCCTCTCCAAAAAAGCTCTTAAACTCTGATCATCTGGAAAGAGCTCTACCAAATTGGTAAGATACGGAACGGCTTCACTCCACCTGCCGTTTTGAGCAAGTAACTCACTGATACGCTGAAGAAACTCCGAATTATTTGGCTGAATCGCTAAAGATTGCTGAAAGGAGCGAACCGCATCTTCCACCCGATTGCTTTGCCAGTAAGCTATTCCGAGGTTGTAGGTAACGCGTGGATTCTCCGACCAATAACCTGCAGCACGCTCCAAACTACGGATCGCCTCTGGCAACCTCTGACTATCTTCTGCCAGCAATAATCCGAGGGAGTAATGAATCTGACCCCATTTGGGCTGAATTTTGATGGACTCCCGCAAAAACTGCTCTGCTTCTTTATTTCTCCCCTGACCGCTCAGCAAAGTGGCTAAATTCATACGAGCTGGAACAAAAAGATCATCCCGGACCAAAGCATTACGATAATGTTTTTCTGCTTCAGCAAAATTACCCTGATTTTCTGACAGAATCCCCAAGGAAAGATGAGATTCTGCACGATCCAAATTACTGATGTATCGGGTTTTCAACTCCTCAAACACTTCAAGGAATCGATTATACTGTGCTGGAGCAAAAAGCGAGTCAGGCACTGAACTAAGAATCCTGGCTGCCTCCGTTCTAACTGCACGAATCTCATCATCAAGCAAACCAACGGCATAACCGAGCCTTTGCGGAGGAGGTAATTGCTCCAGTTTGGATAATGCAGCTACCCGGACCACAGATTGATTCGACTCTAATTGCCGGACGGCTTCCGCGGCAGATACATCACTAATAAAAGATCGCAAGGCAAGAAGGGCACCAGACTGTGTGAAAGCTGGAGTATCCCCATCTGCACTGGCTTGCATTAAAAGTTTCTCAGCATCAGGAGCACCCGATCGGTAGCTATGAAAAGCTACAGGATGACGGGGTTCCTTAGGCCTATTTGGACCTTTTACTTGCTCAATAGCTTTGGCCGCCCACTCGAAGGATTGATCGGTGTGGCAATTATTACAGGCATTAGGCTGGCCAAACTTTACAGAAAGATCCGGGCGCGGAATACGGATGCTATGATCACGACGATCATCAATAACCATGTAGCTTTTGTGAGGCATATGGCACTCCACGCAACTAGCCCCCTTGGTGCCCATTTCATGAAAATGATGACCGGGATTATCGTACCCAGCAGGGTTCTTATCATCCGGAACATGACAGCGAGTACACAGCTGATTATCATAGTGATACAGTTTGGTAGTATGAGCGTCATGACAATCGGTACATTTCACCCCCTGGTGAAACATTTTGCTCTGAATGTAAGATCCATAAACATATACCTCATCATCGATTTGGCCATCCACATGATAGGTAGGTGCCTGCATTTCCGGAGACCAGGGTTGCGTAACTTCCGGAAGAAAATGGTCAAGAAACTGATTTCCCGCATGATGATAAGGAGAAACCATTGATCTACGGGCGTGGCATTTAGCACAGGACTCAATCTGAGCAACATTGGTGGAATTGACATCGACTAGGGCAAAATCGGCCACCCCTCCCCACCCCTTTCCAGATTTGGCATGCTCGACATGATCTCGACCAGGGCCATGGCAGGATTCACAGGCTACATTAATTTCAGAATATTTCGTGGCGAAGGTCTGGGTGGAAAAATCGAATTCTTTATGAAGATTGGTGGAGTGACAATCAGCACACATATGATCCCAGTTCTGAAGAGACCTGGTCCAAAAAAGTGGATCATTGTGGGATATTTTTTCGTCAGGATAGATATGATACCACTCCTGTTTTTCCACATCCCAACAAGTAGGTAACACCTGTAACCGACCATCTGGAAATTTAATCAGATATTGCTGAAGGGGCTCCCAGCCAAAGGTATAGGCAATTTCAAAGGCTTGCATTTCACCCAATTCATTCTCGGTTTCCACCATGTATTTATCATCTTTTCGGTAAAACTTAGAGGTCACTCCGAAATTCTTAAAAGTAGAGCCATTAAAGTCTGCCCGCACCGTTTTGGCAGATGGGATCTCCATGGCATGAAAGTGGTGAGATTCTTGCCATTTCTTGTGGGCTTCCGTATGGCATTCTGCACAAGTTTCCGAACCGATATATTCATCGGAACGAGCATGATGCTCGAAAGTCATAGTGCTCAAGGAACTGTTTTGTTTTTCAGTGGTGTCTGAGCACGAATAAAAGGCACAGAACAATGATAAAATGATGATCTGCCGAAGAAATTTAAAAGTTTTGAAAAGGTCCTTAAGCACTTAGACTATATACATATGGGAATTAATTTAACAGGAGGCAATCAGCTTAGCCCAGTTTTCTAAATTTAAAATTTTATCTTTTAGCTCAGCATTATTATTTTTATTTCCAAATTCCAGCTCTTTTTAGTTGCAAAAACAGGTCTATTTACATGAATTTAATTACCATGAAGAATATGCTTTTGAAACTAGTGATTTTCTTGGCTAGTACTAGCACAATACTTGCGATTGCAGATCGGGAATTCCGTTCTAAAAACGGACAGGTAATCAAAGGTTCTATTGTCAAATATTTCGAAGATGGCGATGTGTTGATGAAACGGACGAGTGACCTGCAACTTTTCCGTATCAGCCTGGATATTTTCACCGATGACGATCAGGCTTTTGTAAAAAATAATTTCCCTCCCAATCACGATGCCCTTCCCAAGTTCAAAAAACCGTTGGATGACCGAACCTTATCTACCTTCGCTGCTTCGATTGATCAGAAAATTGAGAAAAGACTTAAGAGGTACCGACAAAGGCCTAACAAGGAGGTTTCGGATGAGACTTTCCTTCGCCGTGCTTATCTGAAAATCATTGGTCGTATCCCAACCATGGAGGAGACGAAGGATTTTATGTCAAATCGTGGCAGTAAGGCAAGAAGAGCTCTTGTTGATAAGCTTCTAGCTTCAGAGGGATACAATCATCATTGGTTCATTTACTGGGCAGATATCTTAAGAGCTAAAGGTCGTATTGTGGGCGGAAATGGTAATGACGGCATTCCATTCATTATGCACCTCAAAGAATCACTCGCTGCAAACAAACCTTATGATGACTGGGTGCATGACATGCTCGCAGCAACAGGTCCTCTTTGGCTGAGAGGAAACGGGGCAGCAGGTTACTACTATCGAGATGCTGGAATGGGTTTGGATAGTATGGCAAACACCGTTCGTGTTTTCCTTGGAACAAGCCTGGAATGCGCTCAATGCCATGACCACCCATTCGACCGTTGGACGCAAAAACAATTCTTCGAAATGGCAGCTTACACCTATGGTGCTCATCAGTCGGTTAATAAAAGTGCTACTGAGTTTGGTAAATTTTCCAGATTGGCCCGGGAATGGATGAATGCTGAGCAGAGAAAAGTTACCAATGACCCTAGTCTTAGTGAAGATGAAAAAGCCCGTCAAAGGGCAGCACTGGGGGCAAGATACCGCGGTGCAACTGGGATTGGCGATATAGTAGGTCTTGGCATGGACAATCTAGGAAAAGGAAAAATCAATCTGCCCAATGATTACCAGTATGATAACGCCAAACCTGGTCAGGAGTTGAAAGCTAAAACTATCTTCGGATTGGTTATCGAGTTGGATGAAAACCTTCAGGAAAAAGGTTCGCGTGCTTCCTATGCTAGTTGGTTAGCATCTCCAGATAATCCTCGATTCACCATAGTGATTGCCAACCGTTTATGGAAAAGAGTGTTTGGAGTCGGATTGATCGAACCAGTGGATAACATGTTCGATGATACCTTGGCCGTAGACCCGGAGATCATGCTTCACCTGGAAAAAATAATGGTCGCCCTTGACTATGACATCAAAGAATTCCTCAGAATATTATACAACACGAAAGCCTTTCATAGAGAAGCAACAGAAAGAGAAATAACATCCAGAGACACAAAAGATGAGACCATGCCGATCGAAGTCACCCATGTGGTCTCAGGGCCTGATCCTGAGAACCCGAAAAAAGGTGCAGTACCCTTCTTCTATCAGGGTCCGGTGGTGGAAAGAATGTCAGGGGAACAAATTTGGGACTCTTTAGTTTCCCTCAACTACCCTGACATAGACAACCGAATAAATTCCGGATTCCCCGGCGACGGTTTTGACCGTTATGATAGATATATTGCAATGACTGCAGAAGAACTCTTCATGGAAAGGCTTGGTATCCCCCCTCCAGGCTCGGACATAAAGATGGAAGAAATGGCCGCCAATAAACCCAAACCTATCAACCAGAATTGTCCAATTAGACCCGGGCGGCTAGCTGATCCTAATATTACTGCAAAAAATGAGAAAGGTGAGACGGTAGCTTTCTGCTGTAATGGATGCAAGGATAGGTTTGTGGCTGAACTTCCCGAAATGGACGCAATGATGGAAAAAGGAGAAATGATGGCTGAAATGGGTATGGGAAATCCAGCAAATTCTTCTAGTGACTATACTTACACACGAGGTGGCACCAAAACTAGAGACACAAACTCTCTCCGTGCCTCTGAGGTTGGTCACCCTGCTCCTGCTGGCCACTTTATCCGCCAATTTGGAGGCTCCCCCAGAGATCAGATAGAAGTTTCCCACAAGCAAGCTTCGGTAGATCAAGTTCTGGCTGTTATGAATGGATATGTTGAGAACAATATCATCAGTAATGCCGAATCCCATTTCATGAAATCATTATCCGCAGAAAAGACTATTGAAGATAAAATAAACTACGCATTTCAGGCAATTTTACAACGAAAGCCAAGTTCCAGAGAAACGAGAGAATTCTCCGAAATGATCAACAAAATCGATAGCAAGGACAGCCACAAAGACATTGCCTGGGTACTGCTCAATAGCCATGAGTTTTTATTTATTCGATAAATTTATAAAATAATCCAACACACACCATGAAATCTGATCTAAAGTCCCTTGATGAACTAAGTCGTAGAGAATTCGTAGCCAGTGCCGCAAAGGCTTGTCTAGGTGTTGGTTTATTACCGATGGCAGGTTCCTATGTTCACACTCCTGTTGAAGCATTACAACCGGGACCCCGGCCAGCAAATGCTCGTCACATTATTTATCTGTACATGTCAGGAGGTATGACTCACATGGATACCTTTGCTCCAAATCCTGATGCGGACAAAGAAACCTACCAAGGTCCCGTAAGTCCTATTGCTACAAGCGCAGATGGTGTTTTCCTTTCAGAGAATCTTCCTCGTACTGCTCAGCACATGCACAATGCTGCCGTTATCCGTACAATGATGACAAGTCAGGGTGCACACATGCAGGGTAACTATCTCATGCACACCAGTTATCAGATGCGCGGAACGATTGCTCACCCAACTTTTGGTAGCTGGATTGCCAAAATGTCCGGCCCAATTAATTCCACTATTCCCATGAATGTGGCAATCAATGGTCGTTCAGGTAGTTCTGGATTTTTAGAGTCTAAATATGGTCCGCTTCCTATCGGAAATCCTAATGCCGGACTAGCAAATAGCATGGCTGCAGATTACCTTGACCAAACCCGTTTTGATGGGAGATTGGCGATGGCTCAGAAAATGAACGCTGGTTTCTTGGACACCTACGACCAAAAACAAGTTCGTGCATACACTGATCTCTACAATGATGCCATTAAACTCATGCGTAGTGAAGACCTCAAAGCATTTGATGTAGCATCTGAACCCGACTCAATGAAAGACCTTTATGGACGCACTGCTTTCGGACAAGGATGCCTTCTGGCACGTCGCCTAGTTGAGAATAAAGTTCGTTACATTGAGGTTACCAGAGGTGGTTGGGATACTCATTCAAACAACTTTGAAGCAGTAGCAAATAACTGTAATGACCTCGACAGGGGACTTAGTGCTTTGCTTTTAGACTTGGAAGCTCGTGGCCTCCTTCAGGACACCATGATTGTTTTGGTTTCTGAATTTGGACGTACACCAAGAATTAATGGTGGAAATGGTCGTGATCATTGGCCCTATGGCTTCTCTGCATTTTTAGCAGGAGGTGGCATCAAAGGGGGTACGGTCTATGGAAAGATGGACAAGGTTGGTCGTAATCCAGCCGAAGGCAAGTTTGTGGATCCAGCATCCTTAAACGCCACGATCGGATATGCCATGGGCCTCCCTCTTAATGATGTTCAGTATTCCCCTTCCGGTCGTCCTTTTAAAGTGGCTCATGATGGTGAACCTGTGATGGATGTTTTATCCGTTTAGTCAAATCTCAACTCTTAGCCATGGTGGATAAATGGTGGGCGTACCTATTGTTGTGCCTATTCTCCGTGGTATATTGCAGAGGAGAAGAAAGTTTTCGTACCTTTACAACTGCAGATGGAAAGTCATTTCCCTTTCGGGTCCTTAGTTTTGAAGGACAGGAGTTTTATTTTGAGGATAGAAACGGAAAGCAATACAAAGTAAATTATAAACAGTTTTCTCCCACCGATCAGAAGTACTTAATTGATACGGCTCAGAACGGAAAAATACCTGAAGGAGATCCTAGAAAATTAAATAGTGCTAAAACCGACTCCGTAATGGACTCAACGGAGGAGACAAGCTCTGAGGAGAAACCCGAGGGTGTACCCACAGCGGAAGACGATCGCAGACTCAAAGCACCTCCCAAAAAAACGCCTAAATTAAGGCCGGGATCCTTCTTTGCTTACAAACCTGTAAAACTGGGGCAGGACCCTACCCTTGCTGAAGAGAAAAAAGGAGGAAGTATGCCAAAGTCGGGAGAGCCGATTGACTTCACCAGTCATGTTTTACCCATTCTAGAAGATCGATGCTTCAGCTGCCACCAAGAACCATACGATAAAAATGGACGCACGATACAACCAAAAGCAGGACTTGCCTTAAATACCTACGAGTTAGTTATGAAAGGCAACCTTGATGCTACAGTTGTGACAGCTGGGGATGTGGAAGACAGTTACCTTCATGAAGTTCTCACTCTGGATGAAGATGACGACATGTTCATGCCTCCCAAAGGAGGCCCGCTTACTCCGGAACAAATTGACATCATAAAGCGCTGGATTAAAGAAGGAGCCAAGCCCAAGGCTGGTGCATCTGCTACTGCAGATGCGAGTGCAGGCATTAGTTTTCATGATCATATTTTCCCTATTTTAGAAGAAAGATGCCTTGATTGTCATGGAGAACCTTATGTTAAAAACGGCCGCACCATCCATCCCAAAGCTGGGCTTGCTTTGAACACCTATGAGGCAGTTCTCAAAGGCAATTTAGACGGGGAAATTGTTGCGCGAGGGAATCATGAGGAAAGTACTTTATATGTAGTCATTACTTTGGATCCGGATGATTCGGAACTTATGCCCCCGAAAGGCGACCCTCTAACACCTGAGGAAATCGAACTTTTCAAAAAATGGATAGATGAGGGAGCCAAAGAAAATCCCTCGGACTTTTTTGAAAAACCAAAAGAAAAAGTCGCGGTGTCGTTAACTTCAACAGCAGACAAAAAAACGGCATTAGTTGATCTTTTGGGGAAGCAGGTAAGTAAGCTGTCACCGGTCAAATTAAAAGCTGCATCCGAAACTGGTGCACTAGTTACCCCCCTTTCAGAAAAGCATAACATGGTACGAGCTGAGTTTTCCTCTGGACCTTCTTTAATCGAAAACAAAGCTGTTCAAGCATTATCATCTATTCAGAGTAACATCTCTCACCTCGATCTGTCTCGAACCGCTGTAAATGACTCTGTCATTACGATGGTCACAAAGATGAAAAACCTCACTTGGTTGGGGCTAAGAAATACCAAGATAACGGATAATGGAGTCAAGGCACTGAAAGCATTGCAATTTCTGCGTTTCCTAAATTTATCAGGAACTCAAGTTACGGATTCCAGCATCAAAGAACTTTCCCAAATGAAAGATCTGGAGGAAATTTACTTATGGAATACAAAAGTATCTGAGAGTGGCGTGGAGACTCTTCGAAAAAGTCTGCCAGAAGCAAAAATTATTTGGTTTCCTGAGGTTGTTCAAACGGCCAGTGTGGAGTAGTCTGTATCGGTCCATACGCAGCAACTCTCTCGTTACCTTATTATGAAATCATTCGATTCTTACAGCATCAGAAAAGATTTCCCTATTCTCTCTCGTTCGAACAGAGGCAAACCCTTAGTTTATCTGGATAACGCAGCAAGCTCCCAAAAACCACAATGTGTGATCGATGCAGTTGCACATTACTATGCCAATACCAACTCTAATGTTCATCGAGGGGTTTATGAATTGGCGGAACAAGCAGAAGTGCTTTATCAAAATGCCAGGTATAATGTCGCTGAATGGCTCAATGTATCCAGTGATGAGATTATTTTCACCCGCGGTGCGACAGATGGTTTAAATTTAATTGCTCAGTCCTATGCTCGCCACTTTTTGAATGATGGAGATGTCATCATTCTTTCTGAAATGGAGCATCATGCCAATATTGTGCCCTGGCAGATGGTTGCGGAGCAAAAAGGGGCGATCATTGAAGTGGCTCCTATTTTGGATGATGGTTCATTGGAACGTGAAAAACTTAGTGAACTTTTGAGTCTACCCAAGGCCAAAATTTTGTCTCTTTGTCATGTCTCCAATGTTTTGGGAACGGTGAATCCCGTAAAAGAACTCGTCAAGGAAGCTCATAACAATGATGTTAAAGTAGTTTTAGATGGTGCACAGTCAGTACCGCACCTGAAAATAGACCTACATGATCTTGACTGTGATTTTTTTGTTTTTTCTGGTCATAAATTGTTTGCTCCAATGGGCATAGGCATAGCTTTTGCGAAGAAAGAATATCTCAATGATATGGTTCCCTATCAAGGGGGTGGAGATATGATTGAACAGGTAACTTTTAGCAAGACGACCTATGCAAAAGGCGTTCAAAGGTTTGAAGCCGGCACGCCCAATGTTGCCGGAGCAATCGGACTGGGAGAAGCCATTCGTTACCTAAAAGGCATTAATTTCCAACTTGCCGACGAACACGAAAAAAAACTTCTCCATCTCCTCAGAGAACAACTCCAAGGACTGAATGGATTGGTAGAGCATGGAACCACCGAAGGTAAAGCTGGTGTTTTCTGCTTTTCCATAGACGGTGTTCACCCTCATGATTTAGCAACCCTACTTGATGCCGAAGGGATTGCTATTCGTACAGGACATCATTGCTGCCAACCTCTCATGCAAAGATTAGGACACGATTCCACCGCACGTGCTTCCTTCTCTATCTATAATACAGAAGAAGATATAGCCGTGTTTGCGAAGTCCCTTCTTAAACTAGTAAAGATACTGGTCTAAGAGAGGCTCCCTTTTTTTAAAAAAATAAAAGTTAGCAGTTTTCCTGCAATTATGCCTTTTGGCACGAAAGTTGCCAAATACGACTATCATCGACTATTATTACAAATTTGTTATGAATGACTCCTAATTTTGAAACATACGGATATTACAATAATCAAACTTTAACTGGAAAAACTGGCGGAAATCCAATGACTAAAACAAAAAAAAATTCAAATAGCTTTTTTACACGAATCAAAAGACGATTTGGAGAGCCCAAATCTTTAGGTTCTCAATCCACTAACCTTGAACTTGCAAAGAACAGGTTTAGCTCAATCGACCAAGACCAAACCCCTTATCACTCTCCCGGACTTACCAATATTCTGTTTTTGAGTAATCGTGGTTTATCACGAGCTCCTTTAGCGAGAGAAGTGATGCGTAGTTTGCTTCACTTGTCCGATCACTTTGGCAGTGTCAGACCTTCAGCCAGAGGTATATCAGACGCCTACGATCTTTGCTCTTTTGATAAAAGAATGGTTCAAGCTGCCAGAAAGTTTGGTTATGAACTTTTAGGGAATTCGAGAAAAGTTAATATGGCCGAGCTTTCATCCGCAAATTTAATTATTACTTTGGATGAAGAGACCGAAAAATTCGTTAAGTCACGAACCTTTTACATCAACGGACAAGTCCGTCCGATTGGAATATTTCTTCAAGCAGATGCTCATCCCTATATCCCTGATCCCTTTGTACGAGAATCGCTAAATACTACCGCAAACTACGAGCAGATCATACGCTCCGTGGAGTACAGTTGCGGAAAACTGATGCGGTACTTGCCCTCTTTGATCTAGAATCGTTTCTGTTTATGAATTCCCTCGACGATCGAGGGAATTGTCATCGTCGACATTTTGGTTAGATACTGTTATTTGTTTCTTTTGTGAATTTCTATGATCACTTCAAGTTGCAAGAATATCGCCATTAGTCCTGCCTTTAATAGGTTTATTATCACTACTATAGTACTCGCAGGGATCATAGTTGGGGCTCAAACCTACCAAGATTTTTCTTATAAAAATGCTGCCCTCTTATCCTTTTTGGATCGGACTATCCTATTAATTTTTACGGTTGAAGCACTGATCAAAATCTTGGCAGAGGGAAAACAGCCCCTCAATTATTTTAAAAACCCCTGGAATGTATTTGATTTTATTATCGTCTTTGCATGCGTGCTTGAACCATTTATCCATTTTGGCGGTGCCTTTCTACCCGTTCTCCGCTTGGCTAGAATTTTACGGGTTCTTCGCTTAATAACTGCGATTCCTAAATTGCAGTTATTGGTTACTTGCTTACTGAAAAGTCTGCCTTCGATGTTCTATGTAAGCATCCTACTTTTCTTACTCTTTTATGTATATGGAGTGATGGCTGTTTTTCTCTTCGGAGAAAACGATCCAATTCACTTCCGCAACCTGCAAACCTCAATCCTTTCTTTGTTCCGGGTGGTTACCTTAGAGGACTGGACCGATGTTATGTACATTAATATGTATGGATCCAATGCCTGCGGCTATTCAGCAGAGGACTTAGACCGTTGGAACCCATCCTCAGACGAGTCACCATTGGGCGCAGCTTTATTTTTTGTAAGCTTTGTGCTTATAGGAACGATGATAGTCCTGAATTTGGTTATTGGGGTTATCATGAACAGCATGGATGAATCCAATGCAGAAATGTCCATTAAGCAGGAAATTGAACGAAGGAAGAATAAACCAGAACCTGTGCGGGACAGCCTGCACGATCTTCAAAGCAAAATGGAAAATTTATCCTCAGAACTGAAAATTATTAAAAGAATGATGGAGGACAAAAGTAATTCTTAAATAGGACTGTTTTTCAAAGATGGATTTTGCTGAGGGTTTGCTTTTGCCAAACTCTTAATATTTCCTTATTTTAAGCTGTTTCTTTTATCGAAACATGGCCGAAGACGAGCAGAATTACGATTTCTCCACCATTGAGAAAAAATGGCAGGAGTTTTGGGAACGCGAAAATACTTTCAAAGCGGAAGATAAATCCGATAAACCAAAATATTATGCCTTGGATATGTTCCCCTATCCATCCGGTGCAGGGCTACACATTGGCCATCCGGAAGGCTATGTCGCATCTGACATCCTAGCCCGATACAAAAAAGCCGGCGGATATAATGTCCTCCACCCCATGGGTTGGGACGCATTTGGCCTACCAGCTGAACAATATGCCATCAAAACTGGGACCCATCCATCCGTCACCACCAAGGCAAACGTTGAGAATTTCCGTCGCCAGATTAAAAGTATTGGATTTGCCATCGATTGGGAAAGAGAGATCAACACCACAGACCCAGGTTATTACCAGTGGACCCAGTGGATCTTCCTCAAGCTTTTTCAGCGGGGGCTCGCTTATGTAGATGAAAAACCGGTTTGGTGGTGCCCAAACCTCCGGGCAGTTCTCGCCAATGAGGAAGTGGTCGATGGAAAATCTGAAGTCGGCAACCATCCGGTTGAGAGACGAAATCTTCGGCAAGTAGTTTTACGAATAACAGACTATGCTGAAAAACTTCTAGCTGGGCTGGATGACTTAGATTGGCCTGACTCAACCAAGCGTCAGCAAAAGGCATGGATTGGTAGATCCGAAGGTGCTGAAGTCCAGTTTACAATCGAAGGGGCAGAAGAAAAGCTCTCAGTTTACACTACCCGCCCCGACACTTTATTCGGTGCCACCTATATGGTGGTTGCTCCGGAGCATCCGCTACTTGATCAATTGGTCGCTCCAGATAAAAAAGATGAGGTAGATGCTTATGTACTGGCTGCGTCCAAGAAAAGTGACTTAGATCGCACCGACCTCGCCAAGGATAAATCTGGCGTCTTCACCGGCAGTTTCTGTATCAATCCGGTCAACGGGGAAAAAGTTCCTGTGTGGGTCGCCGACTATGTTTTGATCAGCTATGGAACCGGGGCCATTATGGCGGTGCCCGCCCACGATGAACGCGATCATGAATTTGCCGAGAAGTACCAGATTGAGATCCGGCGGGTCATTGCTCACCCCGATGGTGATGAGAAAGATGGAAAACTGCCCTACTCTGGTCCTGGTATAATGGTTAACTCTGGCGAGTATGACGGAGTAGATGCTAATCTCTGCAAATCCATGATCATCTCTGAGCTTGAAGCAAAAGGGATTGGCAAGGAGACCGTAAATTACAAATTACGTGACTGGATTTTCTCACGCCAGCGTTACTGGGGGGAACCAATACCATTGGTCTGGGTATCCAAGGGTGATTTTGAGAAAGCACAAAATACTAATGGTGCACTCACGGACTTACTTCCAAATAATGCAGTAACTACAGATAAAGATGGTGAAACATTCTATGCACTACCGCTACCAGCTTCAGAATTACCCCTTAAATTACCCGAGGTGGAAAATTATCAGCCATCGGGCACTGGGGAAAGCCCACTCGCGACCATTTCAGATTGGTTGGAGATTTGGCTTGATTTAGAAACAGGAAAATCTCTGTCAAAAACTGAACCTAAGCCGGATGGAGATCATTGGGTCTCTGCCACCCGCGAGACCAACACTATGCCTCAATGGGCAGGCTCATGCTGGTATCACTTGAGATACATAGATCCTCTGAATTCAGATCGTTTGGTCGACAAGGAAAAGGAATCATACTGGGGAGGGCCCGATTTTTATATCGGGGGAGCTGAGCATGCTGTTCTTCACCTGTTATATGCCCGGTTTTGGCACCGTTTTCTTTATGACGAAGGAGTGCTGACCAATCCGGAACCCTACAAAAAACTTTTCCACCAAGGACTGATTCTTGGGGAAGACGGTAACAAAATGTCCAAGAGTGTGGGTAATGTGGTTAACCCCGATGTGATCATTGATGCCTACGGTGCTGATTCACTGCGGCTTTTTGAAATGTTTCTTGGCCCCTTGGAGGCCGTTAAACCGTGGAGTGAAAAAGGAATAGAAGGGGTGCACCGATTCCTTCGAAAAGTGCACCGGGAATGTTTTCGCTCTGAGAAACATTTATCTAAAGAGGAAAGTAGCAAAGAGACGCTCAAAGTTTTGCATGAGAGCATTTTCAAAGTAACGGAGGCGATTGAGGGTCTACGCTTCAATGTGGCCATATCCCAAATGATGATCCTGATCAATCACCTGCAAAAAATGGAATCCTATTCCATCGACACAGCGAAAGCCTTACTACAACTTCTCGCACCTTTTGCACCGCACTTGGCAGAAGAACTATGGGAGCATCTGGGCGGGCAGCCATCGATTGTTAACCAACCATGGCCTGAGGCTCGAACCGAGCTACTAGTAGCAGAAGAAATTACAATAGTTTTTCAGGTGAATGGGAAATTACGAGGCCAAGGTCAATTTTCCAAGGAGGTCGACAAAGATGTAGTCATCTCAGCGGCCAAAGCAGACGCTAAAGTGCAGTCCTTTCTGGATGGCAAGGAAATCATCAAAGAGATCTATGTGCCTGGCAAATTGGTCAACCTGGCAGTCAAAGGCTAAAAACAAATTAATATGTCCAGCTTCCTGCCCGATAATTTTGATGCGAGCCGTCCGCTCGCACTTATTGCAGGACAGGGAGAATACCCCATTCTTCTCGCTAAGAGAGCTAGAAAAGCGGGCATCTCCGTTCGATTGATTGAACTCGGTGGGGAAACCTCCCCCGAACTGGTTTCCTCTTTTCCGGAAACAGAGCGTTCCACGGTAAAGGTCGGCCAGGTGGGCAAACTGCTCAAAGCGTTGAAACGATTGGATGCCGGTTATGCAGTGATGGCGGGTCAGGTCACCCCAGGTAAACTTTTCAAGGGGCTTCACCCTGACCTCAAGGCCATCCGTATGCTTGCTGGATTGGACCGTAAAAATGCCGAAACAATTTTTGGTGCGATTGGGAATGAAATCGAAAAGGCCGGAGTGCATCTTCTTGATGCCCGGATCTTCATGGATGAAGATTTGGCCGAAGATGGAATGATGGTCAAAGGCAAGGAGAAGATTGAACCAGATCACCTTACTCACGGCATTGAAGTAGCCCGTGAAAATGCCCGTCTGGATGTGGGCCAGGGCGTGGTGGTCAGCCGCGGAACCGTTTTAGCGGTGGAAGCCTTCGAAGGAACCAATGCTATGCTTGAACGTGCGGGAACCTTCGGAGCAAAAAATTGCTTGTTCGTGAAACTTGGAAAACCAAAGCAGGATAGTAGGTTCGATGTTCCCGTATTTGGGAGCTACACGCTGCAGTCAGTTATCAAATCAGGAATTGGTGCTGTAGCTCTAGAATCCAGTCATGTAATCATGCTCGATAAAAAGAGCCTCCTAATTGAGGCTAAAAAAAATAAAATTACTTTACTTGGAATCCAAAAGTAAAGTGGTGACTTCCACAGTCGCCGTCCATCGCATCCATAAGTTATATGACCTTCTTGGTCCAGGTGGGTACCCTCGTGCTGCTTTTAGTCTTCCGATTTACGGCCTGACTGCAAACAACTGTCGATAGATTCCCTGATAATTAGGAGTAAGGAAAAGAACGAACGGAACTTCTCGAACGACGCAGAAGTCGAACTCCCCACCATACAGATGTATAAAGAATGGTCAAGTTGCTCCTAGCGGAGAGGCATTTCTTATTCCTTCAATGAATATCTTAGTATGGTATTATCGCGGGAGTATAGAATATCATAGGCATGACCACCTGATATCCCTAAAGAGTCTTCCTGATCGAAGACACTACCAGTTACCTTTACATCACGAAGTAACAGATACTTGCTAGAATAATCCTCCAAAATACCGGAATCTAAAAGGAGTCCAGAACCTGTCTTTCTTTCCACTGCTACTGAATTGCCTAAATATTCTTCCAGAATTGGCTCCCAAGAGTTGGGAATCATGTTTGTTAGATTTCCCTGAATTTCCCCAAACCGCTTATCTGCATCTCTGGTTTTACCCAGCCTGGTATCTTTACTCATGGAGCCAATGATTGCCTTCATCGCTTGTCCGAAAGAATCGCGAAGCATGTTGAATGAATTAAGCACAGAACGTCTGATCCTATCCTGGAGAGGAGGATCAACCAGCCGCTTCCTCTCTTTTTGCCAGACTTGCCCAAGATTTGTATCCAAAGGAGGGGCCTTGCGGATTATCATTGATATCTTTTCTAACTCTACAGCATGAATTATATGAGAATGAACCGAGGTTTCTCCCCACTCTATATGATTTAAGTTCCTTAATTCGATGCCTTGGGCAAAGACTTCCAGAGTTCCACAAACCCAATTTTGCCCCAACTGCATGGATACCTTTGAGTTCTCAAATTTTTTCAGGCAATGATCACAAGACCTTCTCTTTATAACGGCACCAATCAAAGCCGATAGAAACAGAAGTAATAGAGGCAACCAAAAGGCCAATGTATCCATGATAAGCAGGTAAAAGAAATACGAATATAGATTCTCTTTTATTCGAACTTGCAAGAAGAACCTTACCTTGTTTGCATAAACCACCCTACACGCCCTGATGAACAAGTTAATCCTCACCTTATTCCTCTCTAGTCTTTTTATTTTTTCAAGCTGCTCGGATGATAAGCCCGCAGAAGAACCTATCAATGAGTTGCCTCCTGTGGTTGAAGCTAAAGTGCCAATCGTCACTCCCAAAGCCGATATTCCAGTGGTTTACATTGAAGAGCTTGATCAATTTCAGGAATACTACAAAGAACAACATGAAACCAGTTTCAGTCATGTAAAACGGAAAAACTGGACCAGCTTTACCGCTGGTAAAAATGGTATCCTCACGAAGGTGCTCTTATTTGGAAAACCTAACTACACAATATCAGAACATTATGGATCCAGCATGAGTGGGTTTGTCCGCGCAGATAATCCTGACTCAGGTCCTAAATATGGGGAATGGAGTATTAGTCGGGAAGAAATTGTAAATCAATTGGCGTTGCAGGGCCTCACTGAAACAGACCGGGGTTGGATTACTATCCAAATGAGAGGAGAAATCCCTCAAGAAAAAGGCAGGATTTACTTTATAGTTTGTGATCAAATCAGCGACAAACGTGCGTGGTTTGGTGCCTTTGCGTTTGCTGAGGGTAATTCATATAAGAAAGGCAGATTTTGGCTCCATCCGGAGCATGACCTTGTATTCCGGACCTATGTTGGTAGAACTCAGGACCAACTTACTCAGGCACAAAAATCAACTACCACAAGAATATCTGCAGATGCATCGGTCATTCAGGCGAATGACCTTCCCCCGGCTCCCAAGTCTATGACTGGTTCCGATAGCAATTTTGTCCCACCTTCCCCAGATACGGCAAACAAAGAGGAAAAGCCTTTACCCACAGAAAGAGTCGATGAAGCGAAGGAGAATATTCAGGAAACGAATTCAGCACCTGCTCCGATGAAGAAAAATGTGGTTCCAGAAGTTGAGTTCAAGAGCACTCCCAATCGAGAAGCCATTGAGGAAAAAGTGGACCTCCTACTAGTCGATGAAGCAGAGACACAGAAAGTGGATACAAATTCTTCTCCCAAGAAAAGTCTCTTCCAGCGTTTCTTTAATAAAAATAAAGAAAAGTAAGCAGTATTGCTTTACTTTGAATGGTACCAGGGGGCGGACTTGAACCGCCGACCTTCGGGTTATGAGTCCGACGCTCTAACCACCTGAGCTACCCTGGCATCAAGGTTAGTTATAATGTCTTCCCTTCTATTCTCAGTCAACGCAAACTAATGATCTGATAAAATTATTGGTTTGGGCTTTACCCATCCAGGGAATCTCTAAAAATAAGCAATTTTACAAATATGGTGATTAGCCAAAACTCCACTATCCTTATTATCGATGACGATGCAGAAATCCGCTACTCGCTCGATCGGGTACTATCGCAAGACGGACACCAAATTATTTCTGCTGATTCCGGCGAAAAAGGAATCGAGGTAGCCGGTAAAGAAAATCCCAACCTCATCTTTCTAGACAATCGTATGGGAGGAATATCAGGGATTGAAACGCTGCAACATTTACGAACTGCCGCTCCGCACTCCATGGTTATTTTGATGACCGCATATGGTACGACCCAGACTGCGATTCAAGCAATGAAACATGGTGCTTTTGACTATGTTTTAAAGCCCTTCGATCTGAAGAAGCTCAAAGATTTAGTCACGAAAGCACTAAAGGCAGGAAAAGATTCAGGAGCAGACAGCCTTTCTCATAAAAGTCTGCTCAATAATGAAGACCTCGAAGAAGGTATCGTTGGAAGTGGTGATAAAATGCAGGAGGTGCTTAAGAAAATAGGACAGGTAGCCGCTTCTGAGGCTACTGTAATGATCACTGGTGAAAGCGGAACAGGTAAAGAGCTCATTGCACGGTGTGTACACCGCCACAGTCACCGCTCTGATGGTCCCTTTCATGCGGTCAACTGTGGAGCCATTCCTGAAAACTTAATCGAAAGCGAATTGTTTGGGCATGAGAAAGGCTCGTTTACCGGAGCCACCGATGCCAAGGCTGGTCAGTTTGAAATCTGCCACGGAGGCACCTTGTTTCTCGATGAAATTGGAGATATGGGACTGCCAACCCAGTCCAAAATCTTGCGAGCTATTCAAGAAGGTGAGATCCAGAGAGTAGGCAGCACGAAAATAAAGAAAGTGGATGTCCGATTGCTCGCAGCCACTCACAAGGACCTTGAAAAAATGGTTTTGGAAAAGACCTTTCGTGAAGATTTGTACTATCGATTAAATGTGGTCAGAATCGAAACGCCGCCCCTTCGAGAGAGAATGGAAGATGTGCCAGAACTCGTAGATTTCATGCTGCAAAGGCTTAATAATAAGCATGGTACAGGAGTTACAGAAATTTCTGAAGACGCCCTCAATACTCTCACCAAGTACAATTGGCCAGGAAATGTTAGAGAGTTGGAAAATGCTCTTCATTCAGCTTCGGTTGTATCCAAAGGAAAAAGGATTTTAAGCAAAGACCTACCGGCAAACTTAAGTATTCCCGCCCCTAGTCCTACCTCAACGACCAAGGATCAAGCCCCCTCCAACCCTGCGGTCGAGGATACAAAAACTAATGACAATGCCCCTACTAACGAAGAGATCAGCCAGAGTATCCCTCAATTTGGTCAGGATGTAACTGCACCCCAATCAGATGAGAAAAAATCTGCTGCCCCCACTTCAATCAGTGCCGCAGAATCTTATGACATATCTTATCGACACCTTCGCTCGCAGCATCATAAGAACCTAATCGAAGCTATGGAAAAAGAGGTGATTCAGCGTTGCCTAACTGAATGTGGCGGCAATCAGGTGAAAGCATCTGCAATTCTTGGAATAACCCGGGCAACTTTGCGCAAACGAATCGATAATTTGGGCATTCGTTTTTGAAGTCTTGCCAAGAATCTAGTCTTATTTTTTTTTAGTATTTTTTTTTACCATGTCACTGCCCCGTATTGTCATTACTGGAATTGGTCTCACTTGCCCCTTGGGTAACGATCTGCCCACTTATCGTGAAGCCCTGCTTGCGGGAAAAAGTGGAGTTTCTTTGTTTCCCGTTCGCAATATGGGAGAACAGCCCGCAGGAGTTTGTGATTTCGAGCAGACCAAATATCAGAAAAGAAAAGAAATCCGGGTAGGAACTCGTGCTGGAAGTATCGCTATTTACTGTGCGAATGAAGCCATCGTTAATGCTGGGCTGGAGCTCGATAATATCGATTCTTCACGAATCGGCATCTATCTTGGAATTACCGAGCATGGAAATGTGGAAACAGAAACCGAAGTTTGCCAGTTATTTGATCACTACGACGAGGATGTAAAGTACTGGACCCATCATCATAACCCCCGCACCGTTGCCAATAATCCTGCCGGTGAGATTACCATCAATCTCGGTCTAACCGGTCCCCATTACACCATCGGTGCAGCTTGCGCCGCCGGCAATGCGGGTATCATTCAAGGAGTACAGCAACTTCGCTTAGGAGAATGCGACTATGCATTGGCTGGTGGAGTCAGTGAAAGCATTCGTGCCTATGGAATTTTTGCCGGTTTTAAAAGCCAGGGTGCCTTGGCTACCCATGAGAACCCAACCAAAGCAAGCCGTCCATTTGATCAGGATCGGAACGGGATTGTCGTAAGTGAAGGCGGTTGTATTTATGTACTGGAGCGTTTGGAAGATGCCCAAGCCAGAGGTGCAGAAATTATTGCAGAAATTGCTGGATATCGTATCAATTCCGACGGTACAGATTATGTTCTGCCCAATCCCGAAAGACAGGAGGAATGTATGCGCCAAGCGATCGAAAATGCCAACATGACTCCTACAGACATTGATTTGGTCAGCACTCATGCCACATCCACCCCTCAGGGAGATGAACAGGAATGCAAAGCGGTGAGAAATGTATTCGGGGAGAGCGGAAACACCTTGGTTAATAATACCAAAAGTTTCATTGGCCACTCCATGGGAGCAGCCGGTGCCATCGAACTGGCTGGTAATATTCCTTCGCTTGTGGATGGAATGGCTCATGCCACCATCAATGTGGACAATCTCGACCCTGCATGCTCAGTTCCAGGACTGGTTACCGGTAAAGCAGTCGAAAAAACAGGTGGGATTAATGTGATTCTGAACAATTCATTTGGAATGCTGGGAATCAATTCCGTTCTTATCTTGAAAAAGTTTGTAGCCTAGGGTAGAAATTAACCCAACAGCTCAAATGGACAAAGATAAAGTCAAACAAATAGTACTCGATATTATCGCGGATATCGCTCCGGATGAAGACCTTAGCGATGTAAAGCCTGAAATCCGGCTCAGAGATCAACTTGATCTTGATTCCATGGATTTTCTCGACATCGTGATGGAACTTCGCAAGCAGCATGGTATCGATGTCCCTGAAGCGGAATATCGCGAGCTTGAGTCACTTGACAGCTGTGCAAATTATTTGCTTCCTAAATTTGAAGCCGGAGCAGCCGCTTAATCGTTCTGGCTCGCTAGTCCGGACATAACTTTAAGTTGCCGGCAACTCCTTCCAATTCATCATCTTTTTCATCCCCCGATGTATTGATCATCGGTGCTGGACTATCCGGACTAGCTGCTGCGGTTCGTTTGGCAATGTTTGGCAAGAAAGTCACTCTTTTGGAGAAACATTATGTGGTTGGGGGACTGAATAGCTTCTATGCCAGGAAAGGAAGAAAATTTGATGTTGGATTGCATGCATTAACCAACTATCCGTCTGAGTCATCAAGCAAACGATCACCGCTGCTTAAGCTTTGCAGACAGTTACGGATTTCTATCGATCAGTTAAATCTTCTACAGCAAAGTCATTCCCGAATTACTTTTGGGGAATGTTCATTAAAGTTTAACAACGATTTTTCATTCTTTCTGAGTCAAGTGGAAGAGGTTTTCCCGGCCTCCATGGATGCATTTACTAAACTCCTTTCCCAAATGGAGGAATTCCCAGCCTATGCTGTGGATGCAGAAGAAATATCTACCCGGGAAATTCTGAAAGGGTCTGGAATCGATCCACTTCTTGCAGAAATGTTGCTCTGCCCTACCTGCTACTATGGGTCCGCACGACCCAACGACATAGATTTCCCCACCTTCATCATGTTGTTCGATGCGATTTTCCGTCAGGGTCTATCCCGACCGGAAAACGGCATACGGGCAATTCTTGATCCGCTGACCGAAAAACTTGATGAACTAGGTGTCGAGCGTAGAATGAACTGTGCGGTTGAATCCATCCATGTGGAAGGAGATCAGGTAAGTGAAGTGATTTTATCTTCCGGGGAATCTATTCAGGCAGATCAAATTATTTCCACCTGTGGGATCAAAGAGACTGAAATTCTTCTCAATCAGGATTCCCTCCCCTCCAAAAATTCAGAAACCGGCGAATTTAGTGTGATTGAATCCATTCGGGTAATGGATGGACACCCCCGAAATCTTGGCTGGGAAGAAACGGTAATTTTCTTCAACGATGACGAGCATTTCAATTATTCATGCCCCCAAAGCTTGATTGATCTGAAATCCGGGGTCATTTGTATGCCGGACAATTATGGCAGTCCTGATTCAGAAAAAGAATCAAAAATCCGGGTCACTCATCCGGCAAATTATTCCAAATGGGCTGAATTATCCTCCTCTGAATATGCCACTGAAAAAAAATCCTGGGAAAAACAATTGATGGATAATTCACTGCGGTATTTATCCAACGGTGAAAATCAAAAATCCATCCTGGAGCAAAATACCAAATTCATTGATACTTTTACACCCACCACTGTCAAAAAATATACCAGTCATGTGAATGGCACGCTCTACGGATCCCCCACCAAAAGCAGGGATGGTTCAACCAAATTTAAGAATCTCTTTTTAGCCGGCACAGACCAAGGGTATGTTGGGATTGTCGGCTCGATGCTTGGTGGTATTGCCGTGGCCAACAACCGGATTCTCCGAGGAGGCCAATCTGTTTAACTTAAATGCTGAAGTAAGCCTTCCTGTACCTCAGCCAAAATTAAGTAAGCCAAATAATAGGACTGGGCCTGCTGGGATTTTTTTCCAAAGGAAAATTCCCCTGTTTCCAGCTCCCCATCCGAAAAAGATTCCAGTTTGTGATTACGGATGAATAAACGAATCTCGGTAATGGCACGCAGGATAAAATCTGCTTCCTTTTCCTCAACTTCTACATAACCATGAGCAAACTTTGGATTTTTGAGAAAAGAAGAAAAAGAATCCCTGTCCCTGTTCATTTCATCCCTCAAACTGCTTTTCCATGAATCTGCCAAATCTGCATCCTCTTCATCCTCATAAGGAAAATCCGTGCATGACTCATGCCCACAATCGGAAAAGCATTTCAAAATCAGAGGAGCAATAGCACGGGTGATTTTTGAATCCACCCGCAAACGAAATTCAATCATCTTTTTCCAAAATGGTTTGCAGACGCCAATGCTGCAATTGATAGGCAATCGATTCGGCTCGCTCGCGATTCCCCGTCCACACGACCGATCTACCTTCTTCATGGACTTCCAACATATGTTTCGTAGCAGTTGCCTCATCATATCCGAGAACTTTCCGAAAAACCATCACCACATAGTTCATTAAATTTACCGGGTCATTCAGAACCACCACATGCCAAGCTGATTCGTGCTCCAATTTCGTAGTTGGGAGTACAAGTATTTCTGGCAGTGACGATAAATGCATCTGTTGAGTAGATTTTTAAGAGTGTACTATTTGAACAATCTTGCGATCATGACAATCTGTAACCGCAGGAGATAGCTCTTTTACAGTCTTGCCTGTGGCTTGAAATTCTTTTTGCTAAAGAGATGTTAAAAATTCCTTCCTTTATCCTAGGCGGACTTCTCATTTTAACCGGACTTATCGGTTATCTCGCTCAAGATTCAAGCTTATCCATTAAACTTAGTGGTCCTTTAGCTAGCGATGCAGATTTTGTGCTAAAAGATGGTGAGCAAAGCCATGTCTTGGACTTTATCCCTTGCCCGGATTCGGCTGGGGAAAATGCCTGGTGGATTGTTCACAAACTCAATGAAGGACACGCCAAGGAAACCGCTGCGGACAATTACAGAATTGCTCAGGGTGCTTCAGATGCGGACCCCAAGTCTTATTGGTATGCCAGTTCTACAGGAGACACACTCAAAGGTATTTTTCAGGAATCTGACAACTATCACAATGCCGGCACTGAAATCTACGAAGCTATTCCCTGGTCGGAAATTGATGTAGAGCAAGCCAAGGTACGATTCATTTACAACAATGTCGCTGGTACCAGCGAGCCTGCCACCCTATCCTCCACCAACTGGGAAAATGTCATTAATGCTCCCGAAGATGGAGAGTCTCTAACCTTTGGAAAAAGTTGGACCGCATTCATTCCATCTATCATTGGCTTAATTCTCATTCTCTGTGCTATTGCTGCCGAAAAAGCCCCCAATGCTAAGAAGCACATCATGCATGTGGCCGTATTAATTGGCTTACTGGGTTTCCTTTCTGTTGCTGGAAAAGTAGGCACGGCATTTTCCGAGATGAGTTGGTGGAGAGGTGAGCCCTACTCCATTATCGGTGCATCCAGCCTGAAACCAACAACGATGCTTCTCACCGCTGGTTTACTTTTAATTTATGTGATTCTTTGTGTGGTTTCTTTCGTCACTGCCAGAAAGGAAATGGCAGCACAGGCAGCCAGGGAAGCAGCTAAAAAAGAAGCTGTTCTCAAAAAAGTCTCCAAAAGAAATAAAGATGCAGATTCTGACTCGGATAAGAAAGAGAATGAGGCAAAGCCAGAATCCAAACCTGAACCTTCCAATGAAAAGGAAGTGAAGAAAGGTCCTGCCCCTTCAAAAAAAGAAACTGAAGAAAAGTCTGTTTCATCTGATAACGCACCAAAAGTTGAAAAAGCTACTGACAAATCAGAAAACGAGGAAAAACCAGCTTCATCTGCTAAAGATTCAGAAGAGAAGAAGGATATTGTCTCGGATGATGCTCCCAAAGCTTCTTCAAGCGACTGCCCTTCGCCAGAAAAAAAGGATGAAGAAAAGCCTTCCACTGAGGATAAAGCTTAGTTCAGAAAATTCATTTTAGGGATCTCGTGCCACTTAGCAGTGGTTGAGACAACAACATTTATCCAATCGTAAGGGCAAGATGTTTTAGGATTTATATCCTAAACCTAACATCGACCAATTGCCATATTGGCTTACTTTCCGGGCAGTAATCGGAACGAATACAGCGCAGTAAGACATCCCTCCTACGATCACTTAAAATGAAAATATGCCCTACTCTCAAATGTTAGGGAAAGTGGCACACCCGGAGAGAGTCGAACTCCCAACCTCCTGATCCGTAGTCAGGCGCTCTATCCAATTGAGCTACGGGTGCAAAAGCCAATGGTATAGAAAATACTTATCTGGATGGGATGAGCAAGCGAATTAAAGTCGCCCACCGCATAGGCTACTCAAATTTACGAAAAATGAGTGAGGCGTTGTGCCCACCAAACCCGGAATTGTTACTCATGGCAACCGATACAGAAGCTTCGCGTGCTTCATTGGGCACGTAATCAAGATCACAATCTGGATCGGGCTCCTCATAGTTAATCGTGGGGGGAACCACACCTTCAACAATCGCCTTACAACAGGCAGCTGCTTCAATCGCACCGGCTGCACCAAGTAAGTGCCCCGTCATGGACTTGGTTGAACTTACCATTAATCCGTTCTTAGCATGATCTCCGAAAACATTTTTTAATGCAGTGGTTTCCGAGCGATCGTTATAGGGAGTCGAAGTACCGTGTGCGTTCACATAATTGACAGATGGACGCTCCAACTTTGCCTGATCCAAGGCTAAATTCATACACTCCGTAAGTGCAGCACTGGAAGTGTCTGGTGTGGTTACATGAAAGGCATCACAGGTAGCCGAGTAACCGATAATTTCAGCGTAAATTCTCGCACCACGAGCTTGTGCATTTTCCAAAGTTTCCAAAACCAAAACTCCAGCCCCCTCCCCCATGACAAACCCATCTCGGTTCTTATCAAAAGGACGGGATGCCCGGCTGGGATCGTCGTTAAAATTGGTACTCATCGCCTTCATCGATGAAAATCCGGCGAATCCAATACGGGTGACCGCAGCTTCACTGCCGCCGGCAAAAATAACATCCGCAGCACCACGCTTGATCATCTCAAACGCTTCCCCAATCGCATGGGAACCGGATGCACAGGCACTGACCACGGAAAAGTTGGGACCTTTGGCCCCTAAGTCGATCGCGATGATTCCACCTGCAATATTGGCAATAAGAGAGGGAATCATAAAGGGAGAAACCCTCCTTGGCCCGCGCTCTATAAGAGTGGTCATCTGCTTCTCGATCGTATCCATTCCACCAATGCCGGAACCTACCAAGACACCGGTACGGTTCGGTGCCAATTCCTCCCGGGTTAGGTTGGCGTCTTTTAAAGCACCGTGAGTCGCAGCAAGTGCGAGTTGTGCGTAGCGGTCATTCCTGCGGGCTTCCTTAGGGTCCATGAAATCCTCAGGATTAAAGTTCGTAATCTCTGAGGCTACTTTACTGGCAATGTCTGTACTATCAAAAGTAGTCACGGATGTGATACCAGACTTGCCGGCTTTTAAACTGGACCAGTAACTATCAATATCACTGCCAATGGAGGCCTGAATCCCCAATCCTGTAACTACTACACGGGTCATGGTACGAATAGAAATGATTTTCGTCCGCTAAAACCGAACGATAGTAATGGAAAAATCAGGAAAGATTCTTCTCAACATAATCGATCACTGAACCAACAGTCTGAAGCTTTTCTGCCTCCTCCTCAGGAATTTCAGTTCCGAATTCTTCTTCCAATGCCATAACCAATTCCACTTGGTCAAGAGAGTCGGCTCCAAGGTCATCAATAAAGCTGGCCTCCGGGGTAACTTGCTCTTCACTTACATTGAGCTGGCTGACGATGATTTTCTTTACGCGATCGGCGTTATTGTCGGACATAATATTTAAGTTTGGTTAGGTTAATATAAGAAATCTCTTCTTCACATCACCATCCCGCCGTCAACCGTAAAAACTTGTCCGGTGATGTAGGAGGCTTTGTCAGAACATAGGTAGGCTGCCATTTCTGCGATATCAGAAACCTGGCCAAATCGTTTTAGTGGGATGGTGCTAAGAGCACCTTCTTTCACCCGTTCATCGAGCTCGGAGGTCATATCGGTATCGATAAAACCGGGAGCAATCGCATTGACGGTTACTGAACGGGCGGCAAATTCACGGGCCAAACTTTTAGTGAGGCCAATCATTCCTGCCTTGGCGGCTGAATAATTTGCCTGTCCGGCATTGCCGGTAAGACCAACCACGGAAGCAACATTGACAATTCTTCCCCACCTCTTACGGGTCATGGGACGGCCCAATGCCTTAATCCAGTGAAAACAGCTGGTGAGGTTGGTATTGATGACTGCATTCCAGTCATCTTCTTCCATGCGGAATAAAAGATTATCACGGGTAATTCCGGCGTTATTGACCAAGACATCGATACATTCGTGCTTTTCGAGCAATGTTTCGCAAGCCTTACGAATTTCTTCCCCAGAGGATACATCAACGGCCAAGGCATCTGCCTTTCCACCGGAATCCTGGATAGCCTGTGCAGCAGCCCCACAGGAAGATTCAGATTTGCTCACACAAATTACATGAAACCCATCTCGGGCTAAAGATTCAGCAATACCACGACCGATACCGCGACCCGCTCCGGTAACCACCGCAACTCTTGTTCTATCTGTTTCTTCGCTCATGAAAAATTTTCAGGTTCCCATCCCTGTTGTTGACTGTTTCCGATAAATGATGGATTCCTGAACAATACGCAACCTCAACTTTTATTTCATGGCTAAAGATAAGTCACAATTTTCCTCATCGGTTCAAGCGAATCCAAAGCTGCAAAAGTTTTTGGCTGATTCTGGATTATGCTCCCGCCGGGCAGGTGAGCAAAAGATCCAAAACGGTGAAGTCACAGTAAATGGAGAGATTGCTTCGCTTGGTATGAGAATTAACCCTGAGTCAGATGTGATCAAAGTCGGTAATAAAAGAATTCAGTACAAAGAAGCCAAGAAGATGATCTTTTTGGCCAACAAACCCAAAGGCTTCACTTGCTCCAATGATGACCCACATGCAGATCGCCTGGTTTTTGAACTTCTGGAAGCCAGGCATCGAAACACCCGTTTATTCTGCGCGGGTCGGTTGGATGTGGATAGCGAGGGATTGGTCATCCTTACCAATGACGGGAATCTGGCTCACCGATTGACTCATCCATCCCATCAAATCAGGAAAAAATATCAGGTGGAAATCCATAAACCTTTGGAGCAGGAAGCCTTCCGGGGCATGCTTGATGGATTTGAAGATGAGGGAGAATTTTTACAACTGGATGAAATTCGTTCCAAAAATGGAAACCCCGTGGGTTCCACCAAGTTGGAAATTTCGATGGGGCACGGGAAAAAAAGGGAAATACGCCGCTGCCTCGGACGATATAGATACCGTGTAAAAAAACTCCGCCGGGTAGCGATCGGTGGCTTACGAATCGGTAAATTACCGTTGGGAACTTATCGGGAATTAAAAGACTCCGAAATAGAATTGCTCTTCCCTAAATAAATTTCCTAAATTCAAATCATGGGATCTAACATTAAATCATTTCAATTTCATCACTTGTTAGTGACGGTTGCTATCTTTGGTTCTTCATCGGCTTTAGGACAACCCACACCAAACGAATCGCCCAGTCTGGGCCAAGCATTCAATGCCGGTGCGCCGGAGGTTGAACCCGTGGTAGTTGGCAGAGAAAAGTGGAATGAAAAACCCACTAAACCCTCAAACGCATCCAGCGGGGATGAAGCATCCCAATCTGGCTCTAACAATGAAGAGTCTCAATCCGGCAGAATCGGTGAATTGGATCCGCTGGAAACTCAGCAAGTTAAACCAGATCCAAGCGAGCTTAAACTGGATCCACCAAAAATCAGACCTGCCACCGCAATTGTTCGTAATTTTGAAGGAAAATTAGTCTTTAAGCCCAGAACTCTTGGCTTTGCCCATGATTTCCCCTACCAATTGGAAAACTCCAAAGGAAAAAGACTTGCTTACATTGATGTAAATCATCTCAAGGCAATCGATCCCCAGCAATATGTGGATCAGCAGATCAATGTGATGGGCAAACTGGAAGCAGTTGAAGAAGGATCGGACGACCGCATAATCCGTGCCCGAATCATGCGATTGTGCAACTAACTTCAGCTTCCATAGCTAGGCTTTGGGATCATGGATCTGATCGACGGTAATCAAATTGCCAGAGATGTGCTGGATGAACTTCAGCAGCGGGTCTCCACTTTTAATGGGGAAAAGCCCTGCGTTATCTTTGTTCGGGTTGGAAATGATCCCGCCTCCATCTCCTATGTTAAAAAGAAGGAGAAGACTGCACAAGAAATCGGCATTGATGCTCGACTGGCTGTTTTCCCTTCCTCCATTACCGAGGAGGAATTGTCCACAGAAATTGATAAGCTAAATGCAGATTCATCCATCCATGGAATTTTGGTGCAGGCTCCCCTGCCCCCGCACATGGATGATGTCCGTATATTCAACCGGGTATCTGCAGAGAAAGATGTGGACGGATTTAATGCGGTCAACATCGGCCGATTGTGCCAGGAACAACCCGATGCATTCAGGTCCTGTACACCCGCCGGCATCGTTGAACTTATCAAACGCTCAGGAATTGAAACTGCCGGCAAGCATGTGGTCGTCCTGGGTCGAAGTTTAATCGTTGGGAAACCAGTAGGTATGCTTCTTTTAAACAAAGCTATCCCAGGGAATGCCACCGTTACCTATTGTCATTCCCGCACCCATGATTTACCATCCCATACTCTGAAAGCCGATATTCTGATTGCTGCCATCGGAAAACCAAATTTTGTCACCCCCGAAATGATCAAGCCTGGTTGTGTAGTCATTGATGTCGGAATCAACCGGATTGCAGATGATGCGAGAAAATCCGGTTTTCGTTTGGTCGGCGATGTGGATTTTGATCAGGTGGCCCCGAAAACATCTTACATTACTCCTGTCCCGGGAGGAGTTGGCCCCATGACTGTGGCAATGTTAATGTCTAATACCATTCAGGCATACGAACAACATCTCACCAAACAAGTATGACCGATCTCCCTACCCGCACATTGGATGACGACCCTGAAGAATCATCCAATCAAATTGTTCTCACGCCCGCTCCCCTAACCAAAAGAATCATCGCCTTTGCGATGGATTTTATTCTTCTTGTGCTTCTTCTTCAGCTACTTGCACACTTTATGCCTAAGTTCTGGGATCATCATACCCAGCAGGAATTTCAAAATCTCCTACAACAAGCCACCCTGCTCCCTCAGGAAGAGCAAATGGATTCCCAGGAGATGGCTCGGTTCATCCAAGAATCTGGTCTCTCTCCGGAAACTTACGAAATGCTCATGGCCATGGTGGTTTGGGCCTGTTTCCTTCCCATCATATACTTTTTTATCGGCGAGCGGTTCTTCGGAGGAAAAAGCCTTGGGAAAGCGACTTTTGGTCTGACCAGTGTAAAAATTAATGGAGATGGAGCTCTTCCTTCTCCCATGAGACAATTTTTCCGCACCCTGCTCAAAGGATTGAGTGGATTGATTCTGATTACCCCTTTTCTTTTACCTGGATTAATGAATTTTCTTTTTTGTTTTCTGAACAGGCAGAGACGATGTCTGCATGACATGATCGGAGGCACCATCACGATCCAGGAGCAAAATAAACAGGAGGACTCCCAGTGAATTCGTCAATTGCCTTTGTCGGGGCAGGCAAAATGGTCTCCGCGATCGTTAAAAGCCTGCTCCGGGCAAACTCTTTCTCCAAGAAGCAAATTTCCTGCTGTTCCGCCAAGGATGGAACTTCCGAAAAATTATCCAAGGAAACCGGAATTTCCAGGTTTGATTCCGTGGAATCAATGCTGGCAGAATCACCTTCGGTTTTGGTGCTAGGGTGCAAACCCCAACAGATCAAAGAACTTCCTTCATCCATTGCAGAGGCTAGCACAGGTTGCCTAATCCTTTCGATTATGGCTGGTATTACCATCAGTAAACTCAGCCAGGCTTTTCCTCGGGCAAGAAATATTGTCCGCTCTATGCCTAACACTCCCGGACAGATTGGCCACGGCATCACCGGATATCTTTTCAGCGAGCCCCCTCAAAATTCTGACCAAGTTTTGATCGAAAAAATCCTTTCTTCCCTAGGACCGGCTTTTGAGCTCAAGGAGGAAGAGGATCTGGACCGGGTAACTGCGATCAGTGGCAGCGGTCCTGCCTACATCTTCGAATTTACCTGTGCCCTGGAAGAAGCAGCCCGTGCTATTGGTCTCCCCAACAAGCTTGCTCAGCAGCTTGCTATAGGAACCGTAACCGGTGCCGCTCGCCTGATGGAAAACTCAGAACTGCACCCCAAGGAACTCCGGAATCAGGTAACCTCGCCCAATGGCACCACTCAGGCAGCCCTGGAAAGTTTGTCCGCAGATGAACTGCGTAAGATTGTTCGGCATGCAGTCGAAGCTGCCCGTGCCCGTTCCATTGAATTATCGCATGAGTAAGCTCGATAAAGGCACCCTCGTTGTTACCGGTGGTGCCGGTTTAATTGGGAGTGCAATTGTCTGGGGATTAAACAACAGAAGTTTTTCTGACATTTGGCTCGTCGATTGGGCAGAACCGGAAAGTTTAAAAGCAAAAAACCTTTCTCCGCTTTCTTATTCCCGGCAGATTTGCCCTGATGATTTCCGGGAAATGATCAGGAATAATAGTGATGAACTTTCTGATATTTCCACTATTTTTCACCTCGGGGCCTGCTCAAGCACTACTGAAACCAACGAAGAATACCTCAACGATAACAACCTCGGCTATACCCGCGAGCTTTGCGAATGGTCCCTGGATAATGCGGTTCGTTTTGTCTATGCCTCCTCCGCCTCCACTTACGGCGATGGTTCCCTGGGGATGGACGATCAGGACAAAGATTTGGAAAAATTTACCCCCCTCAATCTATATGGTTGGTCGAAGCACAAATTTGATCTGCTTGCCCTGGAAAATGGATGGCTGGATCAAATCGTTGGCCTTAAATATTTCAATGTATACGGTCCCAATGAGGAACATAAAGGAGATATGCGTTCTGTGGTCAGCAAAGCTTATGAGCAAATCGCATCAACTGGTGAAATGACGCTTTTTAAGAGCCATCATCCAGATTACCGGGATGGCGAGCAAATGAGGGACTTCCTCTATATTAAGGATGCCGTGCTTATGTCTATCTGGCTCGCTGAAACACCAAGTGCAAATGGTCTCTTCAATCTGGGTAGTGGCAAAGCCAGAACCTGGCTGGATCTGGGGAAATCTATTTTTGCAGCCCTGCAATCAGATGATCATATAAGGTTTGTGGAGATGCCTGAAATTCTCCGGGATAAATACCAATATTTCACCGAGGCAAAGATCGGAAAACTAAAATCCGCTGGCTACCCAAATTCGCTCTTTTCTCTGGAAGATGCAGTCAAAGACTATGTTACCCAGTATTTGGTGTCTGATCTTCGCTTAGGGGCTTAGAAGATCATCAAGAACTATGAAATGTTGGGCTTGTTGCTCGTAAATTAAGGCATTCCAAAGCACTGTTTATTTTTTCTTTGACGACTGAGCCAATTTCCCGACAAAGATTTGGTGTGGATGTGATGGTAAAGGATGTTCGTATGGATGCCCTGTGCGAATGGATGAAATGTGATACTCCCTATGGAGCCTGCGTGCCGGAAGTTGCATCCGCCGACGCAAGTTTCAGGCGCTATTTTCGAATCCACACAGAGGATGGATCGTTCGTGGTGATGGATTCTCCTCCAGAACTTGAACCCTGCAAACCCTTTATCGATTTAGCTCAGGCTCTGGGAAACGCAGGAATAAAAGTTCCTCAAATTCATTTCCAAAACTCAGAGAAAGGATTTCTGATACTATCTGATTTTGGGGATCTTCACTATCAGGAAGCTTTGTTGAGTGAGCAACGGAACCAACTCTATGAGCTGGCTATTTCTGAAATTCTAAATTTTCAAAAATTAGGGAGCGAGGTAATGGAGATACTCCCTACATTTGAGCCCTCCTGGCAAAAAAAGGAACTGGATATTTTCCGTGAATGGTGTCTGCCTGACCTCAGCCAACAAGAGTATGATTCATTCATACAACCATTAATTGAGGAAGTTGACAGAATACCCAAGTCATTCATGCACAGGGATTTTCACTGCAGGAACCTCTTAGTTCTTGAAGATGGCACTCCCGGCATCATTGATTTCCAGGGTGCGATGCTGGGTCCAATTACTTACGACTTGGTATCCCTACTTCGCGACTGCTATGTGGACAATTCCGAAGACTGGATTAATGACAAGGTTACCCAGTTTCGTACAAGCTTGATTCAATCCGAACTACTGGAACCATCAATTACCTCAGCCACGGTAAAACGATGGTTCGATTGGGCTGGACTGCAAAGACATTTGAAATGCGTGGGCATTTTTCATCGTTTGAAGATTCGGGACGGAAAGCCGGAATATATGGAAGATGTGCCCCGTGTTCTTGGATATATAAAATATGTGCTCCAAAGTTACCCGGAACTAAGTGATCTTCGCGGGCTGGTCGAAAGTGCCCAAATTTTAAGCCGTAATGCGTAAGATGAAAGCTATGGTTTTGGCAGCCGGCTTCGGCAATCGATTACGCCCGCTGACCGATCATACTCCTAAGCCTTTGCTTCCTATCGGTGGCAAGCCGATGATCGTTCACCATCTCGAAAAACTGGCTGCTGCTGGATTTAAAGAGGTGGTGATCAATCTGGGACATCTGGGACATAAAATTCCTGAAGCACTCGGGGATGGCTCCAGTTGGGGGTTATCCATTGCTTATTCGGACGAAGGACCGGATCCCCTGGAAACAGGGGGAGGTTTAACCAAAGCACTTCCCCTGCTTGGAGATGAGCCTTTTCTCTTGGTTAATGGGGATGTCTGGAGCGATTTAGATTTCTCTAAGATACCCACTTCCCTTGCAGAAGACGATCTTGCTACCCTTTATCTGGTACCCCAGCCAGAGTGGCGGGAGAAGGCAGATTTTTCTCTATCCAAGTCGCGGGTATTGGAATCTGAGATACCGGAGTATTTATACGCTGGAATCGCCCTGTATCACCCGAAAATATTGGAGGGGGCAAAAGTGGAAAAATTCTCCATAGTTCCCCGCTTAAAATCTGCAATTTCCCAAAATTTGGTGGGTGGTATCTTATTTTCTGGTGAATGGGATGATGTGGGCACCCCCGATCGACTCAGTGCTCTGCAGTCCAAGTACGGAAACTAGAAACTAATTAGGCTGCTTTATTTGTAACTGGTCCCGTTCTGAGGAGATTTCTTCCGGACCAAATTCCTCCACCACATAGGCAACTATGTCCCGAAGAGTAGTGTCGGTTAGATTCTGAGATGCCTGAGCCATTACTTTCCCGCCCAAATCACTTGGATGGTATCCACGGTGCCCACCTCTAAACTTGCGCATCTGTTCAAGAAAATACCACCCTTCCAACCGCGTTAGTGAAGGAGCCTGGGCAATACGATTCCCCTGTGCCTCTGCTCCATGGCAGGACGCACATCTTTGCTCATAAAATTCTTGGCCCCGCCTAACATCTCCCTCCACCGTATGCACACCCGGCTTAGGCTCCTGCTTGGAAAACCAGTCAGCCAGATAAGCCATCTCAACGGAGTTCTTAACTTTCCTGATTCCCACTCCCATAAGATACTCAGATTTATTGGCAGCAATCTGTCCTCTTACTCCTGAATGGAATTTTTCCAACTGATCGAGCAAATACCAGTATTCCATCCCGTCGAGAATGGGTCCACGCTGAGCTTCATTCACACCATGACAAACCGTACACTCTCTCACCAAAGCGTCTGCACGCATTTGAGTGAGAACAGGTATTGCATCCCCTTTCTTATTAGGCTCTGAAGTTTGTTTTTGGGTACAGGAAGCACAGAAATATAAGCATATGCTGAGAAAAAAATATTTTGCTGTAGGTTCCACTTTGCACTGAATCCTATGTTGGGCGTTTTAAATGCTCAAGCGACAAAGCTTTACCAAAAGGATTCAACCTCTAGGATTAGATAAGACATGAGCTCTGAGATTTCATTCAATCAGGTAACAAAAGTTTTCCCTCCGAAAACTACTGCACTTGATTCTATAGACCTCCAGGTAAAAGAGGGAGAATTCATGGTGGTGGTAGGACCTTCCGGCTGTGGCAAAAGTACCTTGCTCCGCCTAATAGCAGGTTTGGATGAGCCAAGCTCTGGCCAAGTCCTGATCGATAGCAAAGATGCCACGTCTATGGAACCCATCGAGCGCGATGTGGGGATGGTCTTTCAAAACTATGCTCTTTTCCCTCACCTCTCGGTCTTCGATAATATTGCCTATGGACTGAAGATAAGGAAGGAGTCTCAGCCAGAAATTCGACAAAAAGTGGAAACAGTTGCCAAGAAACTGGATATTCAAGAACTGCTCAAACGAAAGCCCAACCAATTGAGTGGCGGGCAAAGGCAACGGGTTGCCCTTGGCAGGCTACTCGCCAGAGACCCCAAAATCCATCTTTTTGACGAACCCATGGGAAACCTCGACCCGCAGTTTCGTGCTGCCATGCGGGCAGAACTGGCCCATTTACACGCTGAATCCCGCCGTACATGTGTCTATGTTACCCATGATCAAGCGGAGGCCATGACTTTAGGGCAAAGAATATGTGTGCTTCGCAATGGCCAGGTTTTACAAATTGGAACACCGGACGAAATATATAATCAACCCTCCCATCGTTTCGTGGCAGAATTCTTTGGTTCTCCCGGTACTCAATGTATCGATGGGAAGATAGAGCATGCACCCGATGGAATATCCAAATTCACATCTGGAAAGATTTCTCTAGACCTTCCCCATTCTGAATTGCCTGGTGGATCCATCACCCTTGGCATCAGACCGGAAAACTGGGAGTTTGTTTCTCCCGAAAATGCTTCCTTTACCGCTACAGCTCAGCGGATTGAAAATCTTGGAGATCACCGGTTGATCGAAGTCGATATTGGCGCTCATAAATTTTACATAAAAACCAGTAAAAGTGATATTTACGAAAAAGAAGAGCTTTATATATCACCCCGTTGGGAGAGTGTTAAATGGTTCGAAAGATATACTGGAAAACGAATTTAATTTCTAGGAAACCACCCAATCAGATAAAGCGGTACGAATGTGCCGAAAGAAGAGCCCAAACAGAACCAGCAGCGGAATCGTGGCCAAAGATCCCGCTGCCAAACCGACGGCCTCGGGAATACGGTAACTGGAATCCCCTAATTTAGCCAGTGCTAAAGGCAAAGTAAGCTGATCTGACCCAAGGACCAACAGAGGAAGCAGATGATCCTGCCAGCAAAGAAAAAAGTGCAGGATGCAGTAAGTAACCAATGCCGGTTTTATAAGCGGAAGAAAGCAAATAAAACTCCGAACTAAGCTTTGCCCCTCCACTCTGGCCAAATCCATTAACTCATCGGGAATCTTACGAAAAACCTGAGTAAAAAAGAGCACTCCCAACCCACTGGCTACTCCAGAAATCAAAAGTCCATAAGAACTTCCGATCATTTCCATGCTCACCATCCATTCGAAAAGAGAGAGATTCATTGCCTGCTTTGGATACAAAATAACCAATAAAGACAAGCCCGTGAGGATCATTTTTCCCCTGAACCTACCTTTTGCTAAAGCAAAACCAACCGCGGCGGTTATGAAGGAGGCGAGTATGGCCTGGCCACCGGCAAGAAGAATGGAACGGAGAAGAACTTCGTAAAAATCAATAAACTCACCTGAAAAAAGCAATCGATATGCAAAAGGATCCAGCGATTGGGGTAATAATTTGGCAGGGTTGTAAATCTCCCGGTTTGTTTTAAAAGAAGAAAGAACCATCCACAAAAAAGGATAGGCAGCGAGTAAGAGCAGAAAGCCCAAACAAAATCTTTCGATTAAACGAATTACCATTCCTGGGAATGTTTCTGTTTATGAAAATGAATACAGAACCAACTGATTAAAACCGTGGAAACTGCCACCAAGATGCACATGGCAGAGGCAAGTGGTAAATCAAATCGACCCGCCCCACCCGGAAAAGCCACCTGATAAGCATAGGTCACGAAAAGTAAGCCCGCATCGAGTACTCCTCCTGAACCACCCAGTAAATTATAGGCTCCGGAGAATGCAGCCACTCCATCAACAAATAAGAAGATGCCTCCAAAAAATAAAAGATGCTTAACCCCGGGATAGAGAATAGTGCTGAGCCTGCTCCAACCTGATGCTCCCTCCAAGCGGGCAAGTTCGAATTGCCACGACGGTATAGCACGCATCCCACAATAAAGAAGTAATGTGATCAGCCCAGTCCATCTCCAAACTGCTTGCAGTATGAGACACGGCAAAATCCAACCTGGGTCCATCATCCAATTGATTGGCTCGAATCCCAATGGAATGATGAGAAATTGGTTCAGTGCACCGGCTTTCCCATGAAAAAACAGATAAAATAAGCTGGCCAGCGTACCAGGTAATGCAAGCGAAGGTATCAGCAAAACGAATAAACAAATTCCACTAATAAGCTTTGTTAGACCGAACAAAGCGGATGCCAGAAAAAACCCCAACAAAAGAGTAATCGCAACTGTGGATCCAACAAAAATTAAAGTATTTTCCAGCGATTTGATAAATTTCGTATCCTTGAAAGTTCTTTCATAATTTATCCACGCAGAATGCTCTTTCAAGTCTGGCTGTTCGATTGACTGCGGACTTACTTCGAAAGATTGCTCAAAACTTCCAACAAGTGGAACCATCCAAAAAAAGGACCATAAGAGAATAAAGGGACCGATCAGAAAAAACAGCGATGATAGCTTGTCCTTACCACTCGCTGTCTGACTTTGTGACATAAAATATAGAAATTACTCTTCAGGTGGGCCGCCAAATCCTGCCTTCATTGCTTCACGCATCTGCTTAATGGTATCTTCTGGAGTCAAGCTGCCATACATCGCAGAAGAAAAGAAATTCTCTTTCATCAGAAAAATCGCTTGCGGTCGGCCCGGGTTCACCACCACTGGTGGTATTTCATCCGCCAATTCAACCAACAGTTTTCCCATAGATTCCTGAAAGTAAGGCTGAATACCCAGCAGTCTTTGGTCTTTCCAGGCAGGTAAGTAGGCAGGAAAGCTGTTGCCCTGCAAAAATCTCTCCGCATTAGCATCCGGATCCGTCATCACAAATTCGATAAAACACCATGCTTCATCTTGCTTTTTCGAGGAATTCATAATCATCAACCCCTGCCCCGCAAAACTGGCAGTTCTGGGCCCCAGTGAACCATCTGATTTTTTCCATGTCGGAAGGGGTAAAATCCCCCACATTCCTTCCATACCCGGTGCAAATTGCTGGAAGAGGTCGAGACCATACCAATCTGCCCCAATTACGCATAAAACCTCGCCCATCTCCAAATCACCACTGAAGAAAACCGGGTCAAAAATAGAGCCTCTATCAGGCATGACCGCAATTTGTTTTTGAGCCATTACAGCAAACTCAGCGAGGATTGAAATGGCAGTATCTTCGTCGGGTAAAAAGGTACCATTCTGGTCAAATAGATCAGTTCCTTTCTGGCGTAGTAATGAGTCGAACAAGGTACCATCCAGGGCAAGAAAGCGCTGCCCCTGATTGTCCATCAACCCCTGCCCCACTCGAGCAAAATCCTCCCATGTGGTAATGTCTTCTGGTTGTATATCAAAATCAGCAAACAAATCTTTACGGTAATAAAGCACTAATGCACTTAAGGATTGTGGCACTCCGTAGGTCTTTCCCTGAAAAGTAAAAACCTCCAACCTTCTTGGGTGTAAAGTTTTATCAAGCTGTGACTTACGTAATTTATTGGTGAGATCCACAAACGGAGATGGACCGTTGAGAAATACTCCGAAAAAGGTCTCATCCAATTGAACCAAATCCGGTGCCCCCTCCCCTGTTCGCATAACTGCTCCCAGTTTGTCAGGCATCTCCCGGAAACCATAGGCTTCGACCTGTAATTCTATATTTTTGCCAGATTTTTTGGCATACAATTCCGCCATTTGCTCATAGTAAGTCTGGTCCTGAAAAGAACTTATCCAGAGAGTAAGGGTTTCCTCCTTTGCTAAAACAAATTCGAATGCAAATGAACACAATAAGGTGTGGAGTAAGAATTTCATAATTTTCATTTCAAGCTATTCATTATTTCTTCAATAAAATCATTCGCAAGCGGATAGAGATTAAATTCAGAAAATTCACACTGATAGATGAATTTTCACCAAGACTAAAACTTTTATGAAATTTGATGTAATATTCTCGCAATATCTGCTATTGAACTTCTAGCTATCTACTATACCTTAGAGATATTTCTCTCGTTCCAAAAAAAAAACCCGTAAAATATAATCATGAAAAAAATACTGTTATTACTCCCGATCATCGGGATCTGTTCATCCCTGTTCGCACAGGCACCAAAAGTTGTAAGTGTACAAGCCCAACAAACCGAGGGCACAAAAGATGTTCAAATCACTTTTCAATGCTCCGCAAAAGCTGGAACGTCGATTCTAAATTTGGAGGTTTGGTTTAGAGAAAATCTTTCCAAAACACAGTGGGCACGTGCAACGAGTTTGTACATGGGAGATGGTACTGACCTCCCGGCTAATTTCGAATGGAATGATGCTGATCAAATAGATGAAATCTACAGTCATCGTCTTTACGGCATAACAGAAGCTCTTGAAACTAAAACTCTTATCTGGAATGCAGGTTCAGATGCTCCCGATGTCAGTACCGAAGAAGCACAAATTCGCGTAATTGCCTTCTATGACAAAACTGACGAATTTGGTGGTATAAAGCCCGCATCTGAACAAGTTTCTGGTTGGAATGGAATTGATGACGGGAATGGAAGTACCACGGCAAATGACTCCAACGGTACGGCTGGAACTGATACCAACGGTACGAATGAAGGACAGGATGTGTATTATCTAGATTCTACGCAGGTTGGTGAAGTTACATCCTACACAAGGGACATCGCTGGCTACTATGCTTTTGAAGCTTTTTACGACGAGCCTGCACCACATAATGATTATATTGGAACCGAGGTTAAACAACTAATAACAGTTTATGACGATGCTGGAACTTGGCGACACGATGCAGGCATTGGCCCTTGGCAACTCAATCCTAGCCTTTTCCCAACTTTGGACAGTGTAGGCGACTGGATAGCAACCAATGCTCTTGTATCGCAGGGCAAGGTAACTTACAGCGATCCTGCCGCGGGCGGCGGTTTCTAATTCAATCATTTTCTGATTGTAAAACCATTGCTACTGTAAGGATTCTGTCCTGATCTATCTAGCAGATAGGTTGCTCAACTCTAGGTTGAAAGTTTATTTCTGCGCATTCATATGCTCCGTTTCTTTTACTTTTGCCCAAGAGTCTGACACCGGCATTGGCGACTCCAATACCTTCTCACTCGATACCACAAGTACAGGTACCGGGGGCGATACAGGTATAGGCGATTCCAATACCTTCTCACTCGATACCACAAGTACGGGTACCGGCGGCGATACAGGTATAGGCGATTCCAATACCTTCGCTCTGGATACCACGAGTACGGGTACCGGGGGCGATACAGGTATAGGTGATTCCAATAC
>Ga0181596_10000301_pt1 | contig 50885 bp, 38 predicted proteins | sample 041ome_6_FD_148655 | JGI IMG/M metagenome (GOLD analysis project Ga0181596, IMG submission 148655) | Coastal salt marsh microbial communities from the Groves Creek Marsh, Skidaway Island, Georgia - 041402US metaG (spades assembly) | ecosystem: Environmental > Aquatic > Marine > Intertidal zone... | reverse complement strand
ACAACCTCTTACATATTTATTTGAAGATCGACGCTGAGAATCGTGCAACAGCGATTTTGCCTCACTCTGAAATGGGGCAGGGCGCGCAAACCGCTCTGACTCAAATGCTCGCTGAAGAACTCGATGCCGATTGGGATTTGATGAGTTTTGAGGAAGCACCTGCGGACGGCGCGTATGCGAATAATGCGTTGGGTCGTGCCTACTTGTTTAAAGGGATTAACTTTCCCGACTCGGTGGTCCCCACAGTTGATGGCCTAATGCTCAATGTCGCAGATGCGATAGGTATGCAAGTAACCGGGGGGAGTCTAAGTATCCGTGCGACCGGCCAGTACTTCCTTCGTGCTGCCGGAGCCGCGGTACGAGAGATGCTCGTAAAGACTGCGTCGAAGGCTTGGGGCGTTCCTGAGAGCGAGATTCGAACCGCTAAAAGTGTGTTACACCACGATGGCAGTGGTCGATCAGCCCCTTATTCCGAATTTGCGGCAGCGGCCGCTGGAATGACACCGTCATCGACACCCAAACTTAAGAAAATGAGTCAGTTTTCTGTCATGGGTCAAAGCAAACCCCGTCATGATATTCCGTCAAAAGTGGACGGCACTGCCATGTTTGCCATGGACGTGAAGCGTCCCGGGATGGTTTACGCAGCGGTCAGACGGGCGCCCGTTTTCGGTAGCACGATTCGCCGTGTTGACGACGGTGCAGCGCGAGCTATGCCCGGTGTTATTGATGTCGTAACGATTGGTTCTTCGAGCGCATCAGGCATTGTCGGGGCCTACAAGGCAGGTGATTCAGTTGCTGTGGTTGCTGACAGTTACTGGCGAGCCGAAAAAGCGCTGGGCGTGCTGAACGTCGAATGGGAAACCGGCGGTAAGGAGACAGTTTCGAGTGAGACTATCTTTGCGCAATTTGACCGGGATATCTCTAACGGCGTCGATCGCAAACATGACGTTGTCACGGGAGACGCTAACGTTGCCTTTAACGATGCGACCACTATTCTAACGGCTGACTACCGCGTTCCGTTTTTGGCGCACTCGTGTATGGAGCCTCCAAATGCAACGGCAGAGGTATCTGCTGACCATGCGGAGATTTGGATCGGCTGTCAGAATCCATTGGGCTTCCGGCAGCATATTGCGGCTGAACTTGGGCTAGATGTCGAGAATGTCACGCTCCACAATCATTTTATGGGCGGCGGCTTTGGTCGAAAGAGCAATGCAGACTATGGCTTGCAGGCAGCCGTGATTGCACGGGCCGTCGGTCGACCCGTGCAGTTGGTCTATTCGCGTGCCGAAGATATTCGACAAGACTTCTATCGGCCCGCTGTCCAAAGTCGATTCAAAGCAGGATTGGACGCAGACGGTAAGCTGATCGCCTGGCAAAACACTTATGTAGAGAAACATGAGCCTATTGAGGCGCCGTTGATACCGTATTCGGTGACGTCACAGGATATCGGCCACGTGGCGAGTCCCACTCATGTACCGTTTGGTGCTTGGCGAAGTGTCGACCATTCTCAGCACGGCTTCTTCACGGAGTCCTTCATTGACGAAGCAGCGCACGCGGCGGGCCGAGACCCCTTTGAGTTTCGTGTGGAGATGTTAAAAGACAAGCCTCGGCTACTGGCTGCGTTGAAACGTGTTGCCAAGGAGGCCGACTGGACCAGGCCGCTCGAAGAGGGCCGCGGAAGAGGTATATCGCTTCAGGAGTCATTTGGCTCAATCGTGGCTCAAGTGGTTGAAGTGACTGTCTCAAATGGCAAAACCTGGGTGGATCGAGTCGTATCAGTGATCGATGCCGGCTACGCGGTATCACCAGATGGCACCAAGGCTCAGATCGAGTCGGGTGTTATTTATGGCCTTAGTGCCGCGATGTACGGCGAGATCACCATCGAGAACGGCGCTGTAGCGCAAAGTAGCTTTTCCGATTATGACGCGATTCGAATGCACGATTCTCCGGTTATGGAGACTCACATTATCAACAGTGGTGAAGAGATAGGTGGTGCGGGTGAACCCGGTACTCCCGGTGTGGCACCTGCCTTAGCCAACGCCATTTTTGATGCGACCGGTAAGCGAATACGGACGTTACCGATAATGAATGCGGATCTTCGCAGTGACTCGGAGGCAACGCCCGCCGTCGCAGCATTGGGCGCCTGACAACTGGCCCTAAGGTAATAAGCAAAAGCCCCCGTTAGGGGGCTTTTTTATGAGTCGAGATGGTCTCGCTCGATAATGAATATCAAACGATAGTAAATCCCGCTTTGCTGATCGGCAGTGCTCTGATACGTTCACCACAGGCATTGAAAACGGCATTACATACGGCGGGCGCTAAAGGCGGTAGTGCGGGTTCACCCGCACCCGTAGGCCGATAGCCCGAATTCAGAGCGAGCACATGCACGCGCGGACTCTGCGGCATTCGCAAGAGGGGATAGCTATCGTAGTTACTTTGTACGACGGCACCCTTCTTGATGCTAATGCTCTGGGCCGCCATGCTGCTCAAACCGTCAATAACGGATCCCTGCAACTGGTTCTCCAATCCAGACAGATTAACCACCTGGCCCACATCGGCTGCGACCCAGACATCATGAACCGTAATACGTTTGCCTTCGACGCTGACTTCAGCGACTTCGGCTATGTGGCCGGAGTGGCTTAAAAAGAAGGCAAGACCAAGACCATGCCCTTCAGGCAACGTCCGTCCCCAGCCCGCGGCTTTTGTCACCGCTTCGATGGTGGCTCGTGCTCTCGCCGTGTTGAGACTGGCCATGTCGCCTTCTTTAATCCAGCCCTTGTCACCGATCGCACTGAGCAAGAAGTCTCGATGGTCCTGCCCCGCCGTGTGCGCAAGTTCAGCGATAAAGGATTGCTCCGCAAATGCATAGACGTTCGAGATGGGCGCTCGCCACGCACCTGTGGGTGTTTGAGACTTGACGAAGCTCTGCTCAATTGCGACGTTGGGTATGACCTTGCCTGGAAAGTCGTAGGGTCGATAACCCGCGCCGTAGTTGGCGGTTTTACCATCAGCGGATGCAGAGGCAACGAGGTTCTTCCAGCCGGTTAGTTGCCCGTCAGTGGAGACAGCTCCCTGCAGTCGGTAGTAAGTGGGAGCCCTGAAGTAATCGAATGCCATGTCATCTTCGCGTTTCCACTGAAGTTTGACCGGTGCGCCCACACGTCGGGAAATAAGCGCTGCCTCGTAGATGTATTCGTTGGACAAGCGACGCCCGAAACCGCCACCGCCACGGAGTTGGTGCACTGTGATATTGCCGGGAGTGACGTCGAGCAACTTGACTAGATTTGATGTAACAAAGACCGGGGTTTGACTGCTGGTCCATACTTCGATGGCACTGGTTGCCGCTGAAACGACTACGCCCTGAGGCTCTAGTTGTGCGTGCGAGACAAAATCGGTCGAGTAGGTCGCATCGGCTGTCATAGCGGCACTTGCAAAAGCTGCGCCCACATCACCTGCACGCTCAATCTCAGTCTCAACCTTCCCCGCAGCGAGTGCAGCAAGTGCTTCTGCCTCAATCGCATCGGAATCGTCTCTTGATGCCGTCGACAAGTCCCAGTCAACCTTCAGGGTCTCGCGGGCTTTGAAGGTAGACCATGTGTCCTTGCCTACGATTGCCACGCCACTCTGAATCGCGTAGGACTCTCTGATATTAAAGTTGTAGGGCCCGGGTGTTCCATCAAGAATAAAAGCATCGATGATCCCTGGTAGCGCTTTGATCACCTCCAGGTTGGCTGACTTCGCGACGCCACCAATAGAGGGGCATTTAACGAAACTGGCGTACACCATACCGTCGACCTGGGCATCGATACCAAAAATCGGTTCGCCCGTTGCGATACCTTCCGCTGACGCGTTGGAAATACGCTGACCTAGCAAGCGGTACTGCTCAGGTGCCTTGAGACGTACATCGGCCTCGTCAGGTACTGATAGGAGTGAGGCTGCAGCGACCAGGTCTTTATAATGAGCCGCTTTGCCGGAACGGCTGTGCAGCACCATCGAATCAGCTGTTGTTAGCTCTTTACGGGGCACCCCCCATTGGGTTGCCGCCGCCCGGCACAGCATCTCTTTTGCCGTAGCTCCCACTTTTCTCATTTCATCCCAGCGCATGGGAATCGAGAGCGAACCGCCGGCAAATTGCATTCCGTATTGCTGTTGAACGGGCGCCGCCTCGCATCGAACATCGTCCCATTTGGCGTCGAGTTCTTCCGCCACAATCATCGGTAAAGACGTATTAACGCCTTGGCCTACTTCTGGGTTTGGACCATAAATAGTGACACTGCCATCGGCGTTGATGCTTACATAAGCGTTTAGAGTGCCCGACGCCTCGGCAGAAGCCAGAGACATCATTGAAATGCTGCCCGAAGAGCATAGGGCTAGACCCAGTGAAATCTTAAGGAAGTCGCGTCTGTCAGTATTGGCGATCGGATTGGATGGTTGATTCATGCTGACACCTCCTCTGCTTCCATGGCGTTGTAGAAGAGGGCGGATGCCGTCATGGCGCCACTGGCCGCTTTAATCGCCGACTTAATGCGCACATAGGTACCGCAGCGACAGAGATTGCCCGCCATGGCAGCATCGATCTCATCGTCCGAGGGGCTAGGATTTCGCTCAAGGAGAGCTGCCGCCGACATGATCTGTCCCGCCTGACAGTAGCCACACTGCGCGACGTCATGATCAATCCACGCTTGCTGAACTGGGTGTAAAGCATTGCCAGCCAAGCCTTCAACTGTTGTGATCGAGCGGCCATCGAGCGTACCAACCGGGAGCTGACATGAACGAACGGCGAAGCCGTCCAGCCATACAGTACAGGCACCGCATTGGCCTACGCCGCAGCCGTACTTGACGCCCTGAATTCCGGCGTGATCGCGAAGCGCCCAGAGCAATGGCATCGTGGGGTCAATACCGTTAAAAGAATGCTGTTTTTCGTTGATGGTGATAGTGGTCACGCGTTTCTCTCATCGATTTTACTTGGTTCAATAGTGGCACAAATCGTCCGAGATAAAAGGTGATCATGCCGAAAATGGGTCTGCATTGGTTTTCAATATCGCAACCTAAATAGGCCTCGTGGCGCGGCCCCCTGTTCCACCTACAAATGCGTCTAGGCTGGCACTAGAGCTCGGCAGCAGTCTCTAGCTCCTGCTCTAGCTTCAGCCGAGCATCGGCTCGAGGCTTGGAGAAGCGTGCGACCGCAAGGTAGATCACAGGTGTTAAGAATAGCGTGAAGAACGCCGTTAGACCCAGTCCACCGAAGACCACCCAGCCCACAGCCTCGCGAGCTTCAGACCCGGGGCCGGAGGACAGGATGAGCGGAAGTGCACCGAGCACGGTTGAGATCAAAGTCATCGCAATCGGTCTGAGTCGGATGTTCGCGGCGCCTTCGATTGCGTCCCGCACGCTGGCACCTGCATCACGCCGTTGATCGGCGAACTCGACCAAGAGAATGCCGTTCTTGGCGATCAATCCAATCAGCATGACGAGTCCAACTTGTGAATACACGTTGAGCGACGTTCCAGTGATGAACAGGGCGAAGATAGCTGCTGCAAGACCGAACGGCACAATGGTCATGATGACGAGCGCTGAGGTCAGGCTTTCAAACTGCGCGACGAGCACCAAGAATACAATTAAGAGTGCAAGGCCATAGGCATAGAACGAATCGCGTCTAGACTCACCTAAGCGAGCCGCTTCGCCCTCGGGCACAACAGCGATGGAGCTGGGAACGACTTCTTGGGCCAAGGCCATAAGGTCGTCGACGGCTGTTTGCAACGCCACGCCCTCAACCGTCTGCATGTCAATACTGATTGACCGCCGTTGGTAGAGTCGTCGAAGTTCGTCGGGGACGCCTTCTTCGACAATGGTGACCAGCGATGCCAGGGGTATGAGCTGACCCGTCTGAGAGCGAACAAAGAGATTCACCAGATCATTGGGGCCCTGAATACGGCTTTTACCCGCTTTTAAGACAATGGGGATCGATTGATCGCGGCCGTTTAAATCGACTACCCGAACACCGTCCACCATGACCCGTAGGGTCTGGGCGAGTTCGTCAATGGAGACGTTAAGGTCAGCGAGTCGCTCCCGGTCGATCTTGATAGCTACTTGGGCCTGCGACGGGGTGTAGTCAATACGAGGGCTATCTACGCTATCAAGTCGCTCGCGTATGGCATCGGCGTAGACGCGAGCTGCCGCATAAATTTCCTCGTATTCACTGCCAAGCAACACAAACTGAATACCGCCGCGCCAACTACCGCGCATATTCAAGCTGTTGCTGCCGTAAATACGAGCGGTTACGCCGGGTAGCTGATTCAACTGCGGTTGAATCTCCGCGGCGAGGTCTTGTTGCGATATGTCTCTCTTGTCCCAGGGCTTGAGCGTGCCGACCACATAAATGATATTAGGGTCCCAGCGGCCGGCGACGGTATAAAGACTCTCGATGATTCCCGAATCCAAATAGGGCTGAAAGATAGCTTCGATCTGATCCGATTGACGCTCGGTATAGGGAAGGCCAACGCCTGCAGGCCCTCTGGCAAACATATTCAGCTTACCGCGGTCCTCGGTCGGCAGTAGCTCGCTGTCCAGCGACGTATACACGCTCCCGGCCGCGGCTGCGATACCAATCGATATCAGCACTGAAGTAATGGGGTAGGTGAGGACTGTTCGCAGGCTCGCGCTGTAGGCACGCTGAAAAATATTGGCGGATTGTAAGTCTGTCGCGGCGGGAGCCTCAGATTTCCCTAACCGCGCCATCAGCGCTGGCACCAGTGACAATGCTACAAATGACGAAATACCAACCGCAACGGTCAGAACGAGGCCGAACTCTCTAAATAGACGTCCTGAGGTCCCTGGTAAAAATGCGATGGGGACAAAGACGGCAACCAGCACCATGGTCGTCGCGATAACAGCGAAGAATACGGATTGAGTTCCTAGGACAGACGATGCGCTGGTTCCCTCGCCGCGCTTCTGTCGGCGCTGAATGCTCTCAAGTACCACAATAGCATCATCAACAATAAGACCCGTCGCCAGAACGAGCGCCAGTAGTGTCAGGATGTTGATGGAGAAGCCTAAAACCCAACTTGCAGCGAGTGTGCCCAGCAGTGATATAGGTATCGCAACGGCTGGAACGAGTGTAAACCGCCAGCTTCCGGAAAAGAGACGAATCGTGAGAATCACGATGAGAACGGAAAATGCCAATGTGCGTAGTACTTCAGATACTGCACCATTGATGAAGATGGCCTCGTCGGAAATCACCTGTAGCTTGATGTCATCGCGCTGAGCATTGAAACGTGCAACCGCTTGGTGGGCCCCTTCCGAGATTTGAATCGTATTCGAGCCCGCTTGTCTCACCACGCCAACACCCAGCACTCGCTGACCATTCAGGCGGACCACTGATGTTGCATCGTCAGGGGTATAGGCAATGCGTGCGACGTCTCGAAGCCGGACTTTGTCAGTGATAAGGAGATTGCCAATGTCGGCTTCCGACTCGACAGCAGCATCTGCACGCACCAGCAACGTCTGATCGCTCGTCCTGAAGCTACCAGCTGGCACATCCAGCGGCGCCTGCGCCAGTACCGAACGTATGTCGGTCACCGTCAGTCCATAGGTGCTCATGCGACCTGGGTCCAGTTCGACTCTTAGGATCTGTCGACGTGAGCCAAACAGCGGGACGTCGGCCACGCCCGGCAATGAAATGAATGCTGGAACTACATCGCGCTCGACAATGGTCGCGAGGTCCTGCTCGGATATACCGTCCGCCAGCACAGCGATGCGCATGATTTCCTCGGCATCTTCGTCAGACTTAAAGACGGCTAACTGTTCGACATTATCGGGTAGCTGGCGCTGAACCCGACTAACGGCCTCCCTGACATCGGCGGCAGCTCTGTCCACATTGGCACCGGGGTCAAACACAGCACGAATGCGGGAGTTTCCCTCTTCACTGTTGGAGTTCACCTCTTTGACGCCACTGACGCGCGCAACGGCACCCTCAAGAATACGTGTAACTTCCCCGTCCATTGTCTCTGGGGATGCTCCGGGCAGGTTCGCGCGAACATTGACAACAGGTTCATCGACGTCAGGTAATTCTCTCACCTCAATGGCGAAAATCGCCACAAGCCCTGCGATTGCAATTAATAAGTTGATGACAGTGACGAGCCATGGGCGCTTGACACCCATAGCGGGAAGGCCCGCACCAGCTAGGGTGTTGAGAGTGACTTTCATCCGGTTGTCTTGTGCATTTTAGCCGCGATCAGCCTTTTCGCTTTTAGATGAGTGTGCTGTTGCTTTTACTGCGTTGATATCTTTGATCTTCATTCCAGGGCGAACACTTTGAATGCCCTCGAGAATCACACGTTCACCTTCGGAAAGTTCACCACGGATCAACATACGACCGTCGACGCGGCGCACCATCTCCACGGGGGAGCGCATGGCGCGATCACCCTCAGTCGACCAGACATAGGGACCGTCGGCACCCCATTGAACCGATAACTCAGGCACGCTGAGGTATTCACCTTTCTCGATAGACGCGTCAATTTCGAATGCCATGCCCGGGCGAAGGTTGTCGGTGCTGTTGTCGATTGCCGCACGTGCTCTGAAAGCGCGGGTGGCCGAGTCCACTCGTGAATCGACCGCAACAATTCTACCTGAGGTACTGTCGTCGGGTGATTCCCACTGCCGGGCTTTCACTTCAAGGTCCGTCACGATCCGGCCGATGAAACTCTCTGGTACCGTAAAATCAACGAGCAGGATGCTTCGGTCATCTAGCGTGGTAACAATTGTTGATGTGTCCACGCGATCGCCAATTTCCACATCCGTAATACCAATACGCCCAGAAAAAGGCGCTGTAACCTGCCGACGAGACAGCTCGACCTGCGCTTGGGCGAGGCGAATCTCAGCCAGATCAACACTACTCTGCGCCGTATCAATCGTGCTTTGAGGAATATTCGCTTCGCTCGCATTGAGAGAGAAATACCGGGTCAGTATTCGTTTCGTTTCCGCCAGTTCCACTTCCGCCTGTCGTACGGCAAGGGCTTGGTCACGATCATCCAATTTAAGCAGGGTCTCGCCCTTAACTACGGATGTATCGGGTGCCAGTTTTGCGAACGTCACGACCCCAGAGCTCTCCGGATACAGCGTTACACTCTGACGAGCGCGAGCGGTGCCGACGGATTTAATCGAATCTATAAGAGGTGCGCGTTCGACGGGAGCCGTCACAACAGGAAGTTCCCGCGCCCCCCATGAACCACGCGCATTAGTTGATGGTTCGTCCGTTGTATCAGAACACGCGGCCAAGACTGCGCATACCAGCACTGCTGACATACCTGAGGACCGCTTAGACAAGCGAAATTTCACCATCGGCGGAGTATATCCGAGATTTCAGAATTGCAAGCCAATTATTTTGTCACTTTGGCAATACGGAGGTCGACAAAGCCGCGACCGATATCTACAGAATGACCTCGATGAGGCGCGGACCTCGCTCTGCCATTGCATGCGCTACTGCTTGGTCCAGTGCTTCAACCGTGTCTACGCGCTCTGCTGACATTCCCATGCCTTTCGCAATATCGGTCCACTGAATGGCAGGGTTGGTCAGATCGAGCAATGACAAGGCCGTGGGGCCGGGCGCTTCAACACCGACCCGAGCGAGTTCAATATTCAGGATGGCATACGATCCGTTGTTGAGGATCAACACAGTCACGTCGAGATCTTCTCGTACCATGGTCCACAGTGCCTGAACGGTGTACATGGCTGACCCATCAGCTTCTAAGCCTATGACTTTTTGATCGGGGCAGGCTATTGCGGCACCAACCGCCATGGGCAATCCTGCGCCAATGGCGCCGCCCGTAAGAGTCAGCCAGTCGTGTGGCGCTGCATTTCCGGTCATGAGAAACGCCCCGAGCCCGTTCGTCGCACCTTCGTCGACAACAATGGCATTTTCAGGAAGTCGATTGGCGATGACCTTACCGAGTTCGACCGCATTAATGGGGCCGGGTTCTAAGGCGTGTTCGACTTTCTGTGCGACTTTCGTAACCTGCTCTGGAGCGTCCAAGGCATCCGCGATGCGCGTTAGGGTGTCAATGGCGTCAACCCTGTGATCGCCCATTTGCAGTAAGGTCGCTCCTTCGGGTGATAACCATCCGGGTTTGCCGGGGTAGGCAAAGAAGGAAACGGGTGGTTTGCTACCAACGATGATAAGGGTATCGAGCTCCTTTAAGTGCTCTGCCGCCATTTCACCGAAGTAAGGCAGGCGCTCGGTTTCGACGCGCCCAACACCTCGCTGCTGGCGGGTAAAGAAGGTCTCTGTAATGAGGCGAGCGCCCGTTGCTTCGGCGATACGCCCAGCCTGAACGAGACCGGCCTCGCGTAAGGCATGCCCCCCCATAAATAAAGCCGCTGAGCTACTGGTTTTCAGTGCTTGAGCGGCATCTTTAATTTGTTGGTCATCCAGCGTCTTGGGAGTGGGGACGTCGGGAATATCGACATCGCCAGTAGCGGGATCCCACGCGTGATTTGCGGGGGCGATAAAGGCAGTGACGTTGCCCGGATATTCCATGCTGGCCTGCCACGCATTAAGTCCTACTTCAGGTAAGTCATCCGGACTGGTTGACACGCCAGTCCAGGAACACACGGCGGAGGTAAGTCCGTCAATATCGGAGGTGAGCGGTGCGTCGAGCTCGAGATGGTGAGTCGCGTGATCACCGATCATGTTCAGGACAGGTACACGTGCTCGAGATGCATTGTGCAAGTTGGCGATGCCGTTGGCATAACCTGGCCCAAGGTGAAGTAGTGTGAGCGCTGGCGTATCAGTCATACGCGCAAAGCCATCCGCCGCGCCGGTCACGACACCCTCAAACAAACCTAATACTGCCCTTATTCGAGGTTCTTTATCGAGTGCAGCGACAAGCTGCATTTCGGACGTACCCGGATTGGCGAAACATGCGCTGACGCCCGCGTCAGCTAGTTTTTTTATGAGTAAATCCGCTCCGTTCATGGTTGCTAAATCTCTACACTGTTTATTGTTGTTGGCCAGTATACGCAGGAATACAGTCGCGAATCTGGCACTGTCCTATTCATTAGCCCTATGAGGGGTATTTATGATTGGGAACTACAACTGAAGTGACAACGCAGGCTTTGCCGAGCGGTCGGCCCGATAGATACCCCAATGCTTCTCCGGCTCTAATGGATGGTCAGAGCCTTTCCAATTCTCGTCGAAGGCTTCGAAGATGTAGACGCGTATCTGTTCGTCCTCAGCCCACGCGAGCAACTCGCGCAGATAGGTCTCCTGAAACAGTTCACCCACATTCTCGGGCGGAATACCTCGACCGTTTGACGCAGTAGCCCATCCCGCTTCCGTGATAATGACCTGTTTGTCGGGATGAGCGTTTTGAACCGCATTGAAGTTTTCGCGCGTGTACGCCATCGCCTCGGTGACTGTTTTATATTCCCAGACGGGGTAGGTATGGATGGCAATGACATCCAACTCGTCAGCTAGGTCCGTAAGCTTATCTAGCCAAGGCACATAGTTTTCGCAGAACGTGACGGGTTGTGAGATGCGCGAGCGCAGGAATGTCGCGTAAGCGGTGACCGTCTCTGGTTCAATGAGATGGTCAGTCCAGTCTACCGTTGCCTCGTTACCCACGGAGACGACGTCGACGATATCCTCATAGCGATTTGCCCACTGCACCGCTCGATTGAGCTCCTGCTGGTTGCGAAGGCGATTGATCTTTAGTGTCTCGTCGCTGTAAACACCGCCCCAAGGACAATTCGGGTTGCTTACTTCCGCACCAATGTAAGCGCCGAGCATGACCGTAAACGGTAGATGCTCCTCCTCAATCACCTTGAGTACTCGCTCGGTGTGCAGGTCACAGGCGTAAACCCGGAGGGCATCCCAATGCCCTTCGAGTAACTTTAAATCTTCCAGAATTTCGGATTCTGTGGGGAATACGCCCGTATCAGGACTCTGCCCGTCTCGGAATCCCGAGTAGCAGATGGCGCGCTTATAAGACAGGCGTTTCGATTTAGTCATAGTAGATTCGAGTACTTAAATTTTTCATTTTCATCCCACAATCCCCAGTGGGCACCGACGTCACCTTCACCCGCTTCGCCAGACACTTTCCACTCTTCATCAAACGATGCGAAGTAAAACATTTCCACATCGTCCTCAGCTGCCCACTCCATGGCCTTCAAAAAGTAGAGGTAGGCACCCTGTAAAGATGACTCAGCGCCGTAGAAGTTTCCACCAGAGCTTGGCCAGCCCGTCTCCGAAATGATGACTCGTTTCCCATTGGCAACCTTTTGTACCCGACGATACATGTCCTGCATATAAAGCGTTGCATAAGGCAGAGCACACCCTTCCCAAAAGGGGTAACAGTTGGTGAGCAGGACATCGCAGGCGTCTGTTACTTGTGGCCGCGCCTCAAACTCGTAGTAGGCATCCACATAGCCCATGGGAACCGTTGATGGCAACCGTTCTTTGACTTCCGCCATGAAGTCGAGGAGCTCCATCTCATCGAGGTCGCCCCGATAGAGAACTTCATTACCAACCGCGGCGACATCGACCGCTCCCTCATGAGCCAGTTCGATAAGCTTCTCTATTTCGTTCCTGTTCTTGTCAGGGTTTTCGCCAAGCCAGGCACCGACCAAGGTGTTTAACCCCATCGCCTTGGCAACTTGGGGGATGTGCTCGTTACCTTGCGTGGTAGAAAAAGAGCGGATCCAATTAAAGCGTGGCGCAAGCAATGTCATCCTGTGCTCGATCTGCTCGCGTGTGAGTTCATCCCCGGGTTTCTGACCCTTGGTATAGGCGCTAAAGGAAATGCCATGCATCTTTTCTTCGAGCAATTGCTCGAGGCGGGCGTCCAAATCGTGTTCGCTGGCACTACGATTGTCCTGCCCGATCAAATAATGGTGTTTTCCGGTTCGCTTACCCATGTTTCTCCTCGGGTGTCTGTGACTGTGGAGACGCGATGCTAAGCAAGGATGCCTCTTTAGACACCTTCAATACGACGAGCGGGCGTATTCGCTGGATAAGTTGGATGAACCTCGGTATCACTAGAATGGGTGGTGTTTTAGCATATCGTCCCGAGTTTAGAGGGTTGTGGCTCATCAGGGTCACGAACCTCAGTCCGTCAGTAGAACTGATGCGCCGATAATTAGGATAACCGGTGACACGAGAGTAGGGCGGTCGATCGCGAGACGGCTGCAACAACTCACAGTTCGAATATCACGAAATTAATGATTGAGAGATATGACTAACGAAACGCTGTATTTGGGTGACAATCCCCTTATTGCTTCTTCCGCTGCCGTGCAGGGTGACTACGTCACTCGTGATGGTGAGTCTTATTACCGCATCGCTAATGTCGATGGCATGGATGATTTCTTCATCAGTGTCGTTAGCGATTCCAACCACTGGATGTTCATCTCGACGAGGGGCGGTCTGTCTGCCGGGCGAACGGATTGCGACAGTGCGTTGTTCCCGTACTACACCGAGGACAAGATTCGGGACAATTCGGATAATACGGGTAGTCGAACGATCGTCATTGCCGAACAAGACGGCAAAAGGAAGCTGTGGGAGCCTTTCTCTCGATCGCACGCGGGTATCTATCGCGTTACTCGGAACCTCTACAAGAATGTGCTGGGTGACAAGCTTGTTTTCGAGGAAATCAATCACGATTTAGGGCTTCAATTTACCTACTCCTGGTCAACGTCTGACCGCTTTGGTTTCGTTAAGGAGTCCGTCATTGGGGCGATCGGCGACACGCGCGCAACCATAGAAATACTGGACGGCATTGAGAATTTACTTCCGTATGGCGTTTTAGCGGGCACCCAAAACGAGCTCAGTTGTTTAGTCGACGCTTATAAGAAAAATGAGCTAGTGCCAGATTCCGGTCTTGCCGTGTACGCGATGAGCTCGATCCTGTCGGATAAAGCGGAACCCAGTGAGGCGCTGTCAGCGACCACGGTTTGGTCCTATGGCGTGGTCGCCGCAACCTACCTCATTAGCTCAAACCAGCTGAGCCAATTTCGATCCGGTCGCTCAATAAGCGAAGAGCAGGAAGTGCTTGGACGCAGAGGGTCGTACTTTATTCATCAGGCTTTCGAATTGTCCGGAGGCGATCAACGTCGTTGGGGAATCGTCGCTGACGTAAACCAAGGCCCCGCTGCAGTTCGAGACACGGTATCGCTAATTCAAAGCGAGACCGACATTCCGGCCTTGATTGCAAGTGACATCGAGAGCGGCTCACGGAATCTCGAGCGTCTCATTAGTACCGCTGACGGAATACAGATGACCGGTGACACGTTGGGAGCGAACCATCATGCCTCTAATGTGCTGTTCAACATCATGCGCGGCGGCTTATTTATCGACAACTACGCCATCGGAAAGGCCGATTTAACAGCCTTCTGCGGCGAATGGAATCGTGCGGTCTTTGAGGCCAACAAGCCGTTTTTCGACGCATTGCCCGCGAGCATGACCTATCACGATCTGGATGCTGCGCTGGAAAACAGCACAGATCCGCAGCTTCAGCGTTTGTGTAGAGAGTACTTACCGCTGAGCTTTAGTCGTCGTCACGGAGATCCATCGCGTCCCTGGAATCGATTCGCCATCAAGGTGAAGGACGAGAAAGGGAAGAAACTCCTGAATTACGAGGGCAATTGGCGCGATATCTTCCAGAACTGGGAGGCGCTCAGTTCGTCCATTCCGTGCTTTGGCGCGAATATGATTTCAAAGTTCGTTAACGCGACGACTGCAGACGGCTACAACCCCTATCGAATCACGCGTCAGGGGATCGACTGGGAGCGGCCGGAGCCCGAAAACCCCTGGGCAAATATCGGTTATTGGGGTGATCACCAGCTCATATACCTTCTTAAACTGATTGAGCAGTCAGTGGCACACAATCCAGCTGCGCTTAAGTCCATGATGTTTAGCGATGCGTTTGCGTACGCCAACGTACCGTACCGAATAAAGTCCTATGCCAGCATTCTGAAAGACCCTTACGACACGATCGAGTTCGATGAGACGTTGGATCGAATCATCGATGAACGTGTGGATGCCATGGGTGCTGATGGTCGGCTGATGCCGAATCCGAACGGCGAGGTGTATCAGGTCAATCTGGCAGAAAAGATTTTGGTCACCTTACTCTCCAAAATTGCGAACTTCGTTCCCGATACCGGTATCTGGATGAATACCCAGCGTCCCGAGTGGAATGATGCCAATAACGCACTCGTTGGGACCGGTGTTTCCGTCGTGACCTTGTGTTACCTCCATCGATTCCTGAACAAGGTCGTCCCCCTCTTTGCAGAGCTTGAGCAGGACTCGTTGCCATTATCAGCTGAGGTGGCCGACTTCATGTCTGAGGTGGCCTCTGTCCTGGAGACCCATCAGGACTCGATCGGTACCGGACCAGTGTCAGACGCTGTCAGAAAAGAAGTCATGGAAGCCCTGGGCACTGCGGCCGAGCGTTACCGCCAAGGCATCTACGAGAACGGCTTCTCGGGCTCAAAAGCGTCGGTCAAACTTTCCAGCGTCACCGACTGTTTGTCGCGTGCACGTGATATCAGTGCCGTGAGCATTCGATCTAACCGCCGAGAAGATGGGCTCTATCATGCCTACAACCGCATTGCCGTGCGCGATGACGGTGTTCAGATCAAGTGCCTGTATGAAATGCTCGAGGGTCAGGTTGCCGTCTTAAGCTCGGAGCTGTTGGGCGCAGAGGAGTCACTCGCACTCCTCAAAACACTGCGAGCATCTGCGCTATACACGGCGCGCCAACACTCGTATCTACTCTATCCCAATCGACGTCTGCCCAGCTTTATGGATCGAAACCTAGTGCCCAGCGAGCGTGTTCAGGCCTCCAAGCTGATGACGAAACTGCTCGCTGCTGGGAATACCGATCTGATTGAGGCGGATCAGTCGGGCCAGGTTTTCTTTGCAGGAAAATTCAACAATACGGCCTCGGTAGCGGGCGCATTAACGACGCTTGCGAATGAGGGTTTTGTTGAGGAAGTCGAGGAAGAGAGGGCTGTCATTGAGGGCCTGTTCTCTGATCTGTTTGACTGTGCCAACTTTACTGGCCGCTCCGGCGGCATGTACGCCTATGAGGGGCTGGGCTCGATTTACTGGCATATGGTGTCAAAACTGCTCTTGGCCGTTATGGAAACGGTCAAACAGGCAGAGGAGGCCGGTGCTTCGGCCGGCGTAGTGGCGGGTCTGCAGGCCGCTTACTACGACGTGCGTGAGGGTATCGGCTTTAATAAGACGCCAGACGTCTACGGTGCATTCCCGACGGACCCCTACTCTCATACGCCTGATTTCGCTGGTGCGCGCCAGCCCGGAATGACAGGGCAGGTGAAGGAGGAAGTACTGACACGTCTCCTTGAGTTGGGTGTTAATGTCGCCGATGCCTGCGTTAGCTTCCAACCGACGGTGCTCCGACGATCGGAGTTTTTGGCTTCTACGGAGACGCTGCGGTACTTTGATGTGGCCGGTGTCTCGCAAGAGGTTTCATTGGAGGCGGGGGAACTTGGCTTCACCTACTGCCAGGTGCCAGTCGTTATGGCGCTTGCTGACTCGGCTTCAATTACGTTGCATGCGGCCGACGGTGCAACCGAGTCTGTTATGGGAAGCCGGTTATCTGCCGAGCAGTCAGAGGCGCTGTTTAAGAAAGCAGGGCACTATGTACGCATTGATGTACGTGTCACAAAGGTCATGGACTGAAATCATGTGCGCGTGAAGAAAAAGCCCGCTGTAGCGGGCTTTTTTATGTCTGCGGCGTAAGAGATTGCGCTTCTCGCCACGCCCTACAAAGCGCACTGGATTGTCGAGTCCTACGGCGACTATTTGTCGCCGTAGCCCCTAGGCCAGAGACCGCCGATCACGTCCGGCGTGCGTCAAGCTCTTCCCTGATCGCAGTGACCTGCTCCTCATTGAGGTCATAGTTCCACATGGCCCAAATGCCAATGAGCGTTCCTGAAGCTGGCACCAAGATGAATGCAGATCGCAAACCATTGAGTGCCTCCTCTGTCTGGACAGCAACATTCTGATCAAAGCCTACGAATGCCAGAATGAGACCACTTAACAGGCCGGCAAAAGCGGCACCGAACTTAACCATCCACCAATAAATGGCGCCAAAGAGGCCTTCTCGGCGCTCATGCGTTTCGAGTTCGTCGAGATCGCAGATATCAGCTGTCATGGACATCATGATGGTGAATAGTCCGCCGATACCAAACACGAAGAGGGGAATCGGAAGAAACATGAGGAAAGGGTTCTCAGGAGAAAAGCTCCACCAGAACATGGCATATCCAGCAAGCGACATGCTTTGAGTAATCAAAAACGTTCGGTGTTTACCATATTGCTGCGCCATTCGGTTAACGATTGGAATCACCAAGAAGCAGGTGCACAGCGCTGACACGCTACCAAACATTGCGGGCCACACACCGGCCGCCACAGGGTCACCGCTGTTCATGTAGTAGACGATGATGAAAAATGCGAAACCAGCAACGCAGTTGTAGGCGTTAAAGATAAAGAAGGTCGCTGTGCAGATGCGCTGAAACGGTTTGTTTTTAAGGGTGATACCAATGCCCCGGAACAGCTCTGCAAAAGTTTCACTCAGTGTTTTACTCTCTGCCTTAGCCTCGGCAGTACTTGTGTCCTCAGATTCACAGAAAATAGCGGGAACCATCGCCAGAAGCATGCAGATAAGACCAACATAGATGGACACCGTACGTGCTCCCTCGGTAGCGGAAGCAAACCACTCTGGGTCATAGAGCACGACCCATCCCCAAGGTGCAATGACCCATGCCCATTGGCCTATCCACTGCGCAACCGCCATCAAACGCGTTCGCTCGTGATAATCGTCGCTCATTTCATAACCCATGGCGACGTAAGGCACGCTGAAAATGGTCATACCTAGGAAAAATATGACTGACCAGCCGAGGAAATACCAAAAGTTGTAAGTGATACCGTTGTCTTCATACAGCTGCCACATGGCGATGTAGGACAGCCCGGCAATGACTGCACCTATGAACACAAACGGTCGCCGCTTGCCCCAGCGAGATTCTGTTCGGTCAGAGATATACCCCATTAGCGGGTCAGTCAGTGCATCCACCAATTTGGGTAGAAAGAAAATGAGTCCCCACATAAGTGGGCTCATACCCAGACTCTCGACGAGAATCACCATAAAAATTCCGAGAGCCGCAGGGAACATCTGGTTGGCCAGCATTCCGATGCCGAAAGCGATTTTCTGCGACAGGGGAATCTTGGATGTCCCCGGTATGTCAGATACCAGATCGGTTGATTGTGTGAGCGTGTTAGTCGTCATGCTGCGCTTCTTCTGAACAGATTGAAGAACCTCGTTCTTTTTTGAGGCTCGGGTTTAATAAGAAATGGGATGTTGGCAACGGCACTGCTGTCATAGGGCGTATCGATCTGACAGAACAGGCGGTACTCGCCCGGCTCGGATAGTTGAAAACTGAACTGCTGATTTTGCGTTCCGATAACGGCTTCAATGGTGGGGGGGGTAGGCTCAAAGTCACCGCCATCGCTTTGCAGCGCCGCCGGGACCTCCTCGCGAACTCGCCAAGAAATAAGATGGTCGTCCTTGTCGGCAGCATCGACTTCAGCACGAAACACCTGATTCGTTATGCCCTCGACGCTTGCCGGTGCTTCTTGATCGTTAAGACGAAGTGATTGAATCTCTGGGGCTCGCTGTGCGGGCCACTCGCCGGTCCATGCCTTCTGCATGACATCAACAGCCGCGGTCCGTTCACCGGCCTCTAAAAACATGCCGTACCAGGTCGGCGTTCGCTCTTGCTTTTGACCCCAGAGGAAGATGTAGGCACCCAGACAACATTTGCTGTCCGCCAGGATGATGTCTTGGTAGCGACGGGCAATATCGTTTGCCTTTTGCGTGCTCGAGGGCTCAAAGGGTCGCTTCCAGTGGGTCTCTGGGCTCTCCCAGTGCCCGGTGGGACCCCATTCAGTGACTTGATAAGGACCGTCATACCCAACTTTTTCTAAAATGGCGGGAAGCTGGTCGATCTCTCCGTAGATTTGAAATGACAGGAAGTCGAGAGAGGGCGCTCGCTTGGCGATCGCACTGACCGTTGGTGAATCGATACCCGCAAGCATGGTTGTCACCGGATGATCGGGGTCTGCTTCCTTGATGCGAAGGGCGAGGTCCTCTATGGCATCCCACACGCCATCATTTTTGGCACGCAGATTAAGCTCATTTCCAAGACCCCACATCAGTAATGCCGGATGATCTTTTAGACGAACCACATCGCGCATCATTTCTTCATTTTGAGCGCTGACCGCGTCCTGATCGGAATAATCGAATCCATGCCGCTCGCGCGCAATATCGAGCCCCATGCAAACCTTGAGTCCGAGGGCGTCTGCCTCATCGAGAATATCGATCGCGTCGCGCTCGCCATTCGCTACGCGCCAGGTTCTGAAGGCATTTCCACCGGCCTCAGCCAATGATTTCAGATGGCCGAACTCCAGCCCCGCTCCTTTGATAAAGAACGGTTCGCCGTCAACGGTTAGTTGATAACCGTCCGCCTTGTTGCCGAGGAGTTGTACCTTTGCCATGGTCGCTCGAATGTGATTCTTTTATTAAGATTCTTAACAGCTTGGAGCATAGCAACGGGTCAAGGAGGCAACAGAGCAAAGCAGGCAAAATGGGACTCACATGAGATTAGTGGGTATATGGCAGTGACAATGCGACACCTGATTTAGATGACCTAAAATAGTGGTCACCTTGTTTGGGTGCCACAGGCAGATGTTGGCTTAAGAATGAATCTGCCTAAAATGCGTTGGTGTGGCGGCAACAACTAATCCGAACGTACGGTATAGCGTCTTTCAACACGTCCCTTGCGGCTGTCAGTGGTATACAAAGGCTCGTGGAGAATTTCATTCGTGTAGTCCTCCGCTTGATCTAGGTAATGCGGCGACTCCGGATTGGTCATGTCATTACCGTACTGGTGGGTGCCAAGCAATTTCTGCTCGCCATCAGGCGTCCAACGGATGAAGTAATAGAGCCCATCACCCGCGACGGCCGTCAGGTGGTCATCTCCGTCAAGCCGTCGAGAGTAGATCGCCCGAAGGGTGTCTGGCCCCCCAGCAACAGGCCAATGCGTATCATCTCTACCGTGTCGATTGACATCACCCCAGCGGGGGTCAAGACGACCACCAATCTCCAAGGTTTGGTCGATGCAATTATCAAGAATGACTTGCGCATCGGGATTATTGGTACCGCCGCTTTCGGCCTGCCACTCGGCCGCAAGAACACACACCCCCAGTGCGGCTCCACGATTGTCTTTGTCGGTTCCGCGATCCCAGTTCTCAAGAATCTCGATCGCACGGCTAACCTTGTCGTCTGACCTTGGGAGCGCAGTGACTTCGCTCAAAAAGATCATGCCCCGGTAGTTCACCGAGTAGCTGTTGTCGTGTTTTAACTGCCAGGCTTCGTCAAAAGAAATCTGCTCAAAGTCAGCAAAGAGCTCCAATCCCCGAGTTGCCCGGTTGGTCATACGTGTTTGCCAGCCACCATTAGCAGGCACTGTATTCGGCTGCGGGTTGTCCTGCGCCTCGGTGACGTTGAAGGGCGTTTGATTGGCGCTGTGCAAAAATCCCGACTCTGGGTTGGTGACTTGAGGGAGCGCCGACGTAGGGTGGTAGCCCTGCCAGATCAAATCGGAGCGATCACCCGGCAGGTATTGTTGCCAATTCCAACCTGGAGCTCTCACAGGCAACTGTGCGTTGTGAATAAAATGGATATCGCCATGCCGATTGGCGTACACGAAGTTAAAGCTCTGGATGTGATTCAACGCCACGGCCGCTTTCCACTCGTCGAAGTTTTTGGCCTTGTTCATCGCCAGCCACTGCTCAACCTGCTTCATCTCATCGATGCCGGCGTAACGAATGGCATACACACCGTGCTCGGTCCTCAAGGCAGGGCCATGCACTGATCGAAGCACCTCCCGCTTAACTGACCAGGGGAAGAAACCCCAGAGTTTCAGTTTTAGTTTTACTTCGCCTACCTCTAAGTCTCGCCACTCTCCATCAAGTCGGTATTGGTTGGGGTTTTCGGGGTTCATCTCAAGCACGTAAATGTCCACAAGATCGGGCTTGTTCACTGTGGCACCCCATCCGTGCTCCTCCGTAAAACCGACTCCCATGGTGGGCGCGCCAGGGAACAGGCCGCCCATGACATTGAGTCCCTCGCCCGACTCGATATGTGCTTCGTACCAGGCGACAGGTCCGGTCAGTGGCTGATGAGAGTTGATGATGAGATAGGTTGATCCGTCGTCCGTTCTCGAGGGTGCAATCGCTGTTGCGTTGGAACCAATGGGGTCTTTGGGCTTGGGGTTATAGGGCGCTTTACTGACTGTATTAGGCCGCTCGTCGCCAAAGAGTTCGAGTACAGGCCCGTCAAATCCGTAAAAGAGCGGGTGCCTCAGCATGTGCCCCGCAATAATGTCCTTACCCGTTATCGGCAACAGCTCAGGATGCTTCACTTCGGAGGGGTTATCTCGAGTAAAGGCGTTAAAACCTTCAGCAAACGCCTCAACATAACGGCGGATCTCGGGCGACAGGACTCGGTCGTAGTCGCGATCAAGCGTTCCCCATAAATCGAGCCATTTCACTAGATAGTCAGACTGCGCGCCCTCCTGACCTTCGTAGAGCCCTGCGTTTCCTCGGAAGAACGGCAGGCTTCCCTCCATGATCGGCCAGGCATCCTCTGCCTGGGCATAAGCCAGACCGAATGCAGCATCCGCGTCGGTCTCTCCGTAAATATGCGGAACGCCGTACTGATCTCGCTCAATGCTGGCTTCGTGCGTCGCGGCGGCGGCATGCTGAGCCCACACCAACAAACAGATCAAGCAGGTGACCAGAGTGCGGGGCAGGGTAGACCATGCTGTGAGGGTGCGTATGTGCATTGTTATTTTTCCGTATCGTTTTTGAGATTGAGTCGTAGCGGGCCAGCCGCAGTGTTATCCCACAATTTGGTGAGCCTGTGTACCTGCGCGAAGTATTCATCATTTGTTAGAGGCTAACGGGTTTGTCGCGGTTGTGACGTGAGGATTGCTCTGGGACAGGGTTATACTCCGACGATGAATTTAATTGCTCTAGCCGTTCCCTTTTTCCTGCTCTCAATTGCGGTTGAGTGGTCGTGGGGGCGCTGGCGCGGCCGAGATACCTACCGGCTGACCGATGCGGTAAGCAGCCTCACATTGGGTGGTCTGTCGCAGGCGCGCCGATTTGTAGCGCTTGGGGTGGGCGGCGCTGTGTATGCATGGCTGGCATCGGTTACACCGTTTGCCACCTGGACAAGCGATGGATGGCAGGCGTGGCTGCTTGCCTTTGTGCTCTATGACCTTTGCTACTACTGCTCGCATCGAGCGGGACATGAAGTGAAGCTCTTTTGGGCCGCGCACGTGGTTCACCATCAGAGCGAGGATTACAACTTGTCGACGGCTTTGCGTCAGACGAGCTCGGGTTTTCTTTTTGGGTGGATTTTTTACACGCCCCTGTTTTTCATCGGTGTGCCCGCCGAGATGATGGTGACAGTGGGCGCCCTGAACCTGATCTACCAGTTCTGGGTGCATACGGAGCATGTGGGTGAGCTTGGCTGGTTCGAATACGTGTTTGTGTCTCCATCGAATCACCGCGTACATCATGCGAGAAACGCCTGCTACTTAGACCGTAACTACGGCGGTGTATTCATCATTTGGGATCGATTGTTCGGGTCATATCAGCGCGAGCTGCCCTCTGAGCCTTGCATTTATGGCATCACCAAACCCATTCGATCCTGGTCTCCTCTGGAAGCATGGCTTCACGTCTACAGAGACATGCTCAGTGATATGTGGCGAACTCGGAATTGGTCTGATCGCTTGCGGGTTCCTTTCTCCCACCCTGCATGGCAGCCCTCTGATTTGGTGGCCGACCCGCCACCGGGAACACATGCCACTGAACCATTCGAAAAATATGACCCGCAGGTATCTCGGGCTCGGAAGTTAAGCGGCGTAGCCAATTTGATCCTGATAACGCTGCTCCTGGTGGTGGCGCAGCGCAGCCAACTACTGCTGGGATATGAGGCCTACGCGTGGGCGATGATGCTCTGGGTCGGCGTTGCGAATGCGGCGCTGCTCAGCAACTATAACTCCGCACTGTTTAGGGCACAGGAAGTCGTCAGGCTGCTGGTGCTGGGCGTGCTCTCTGCACAACTGTCGTCCGTCATAGCGTATGCCGTTATGCTACTCGCTGTGGTGGGAGCGCTTTGGCAGTGGGTTGACAGAGAAAGCGAGGTGGCGAACGCCACCTCATAGATCAGGCCTTACAGTGTCCCGATGTACGCTGCAATGTTGCCAATGTCGTCATCAGTCATTGGCTTGGCCACCGGCCACATCATGGCAGATTGTGCGCCGCGCGGCTCGCCTGCGCGGTACCCTGTCAGCTTGTCCGCAATATCGCTGACGGTCTGGCCAGCAAGCTTAGGTCCAATACCACCTTCACCGTTTCCGCCATGACAGGCGATGCACTGGCCGTAATAGACTTCACCTAGTGCTTCAGGCGATGCCGCCGCAAGCGCTTCCTGCTTCACACGCTCGATATCGGCAATACTTCCGCCGTTCTCCGCCTTCCAAGCTTCATAGCACTCGCCAACACAGACGTTGCGGTTGCCAGTCCATGAGTCGTCATTAGTTGTCATACCGACCCAGATAATGGCGGTAATTGCGATCGTAAACGCCGCGACGATGACATTCGTATTCATTGAGTTCCCCCGGGATTAAAACGCTGACTCTTTGGTCGGCGCGAATGATAAGGCCTTTGTCCAGTTGATGTAAGTATGATCAGCACCAAGCTGGGAATTTCACCTTTATTGGCGTTATTAGCTACGCGCATGGCGTCATGTTCGTGATATGACCATGGCTAAACGGGCAAATGGTGTGGTCAGAGCATGGTAAGCAGAAAAAATAACGCCCATACTGCCCCGCGTTTGAGGCACGGCCCTCGCTTAACCTTACAGAAAGGAAATTATTGTCGTGAACGCTGCTTACACGGGTCAAATCAAAGTCCGATTTGCCGATACCGATGCGAATGGACATACCTATTTTGGGAGCTATCTGGTGCTCGCGGATGAGGTGGTGTCCGAATACCTCGAGCAAGTCGGGTGGGACGCAGGCCCTGACGGCGACTTTCTTACTTTCACGGCAAACGCCAATATCGACTTTGTTGGTGAGTGCCTGGCGTGGGATGTTTTGGATGTGTCTTGCAGTTTTACTAGACTTGGGAACTCGAGCTGCACCCTAGAGTTTGAAATGCTGAATACGAGGACGAATGAAATTGCCACTAGAGGCAGTTTTGTCTACGTCTTTGTCGATAAAGAGACGCGCAAAAGCCGACCCATCCCTCAGCAGGTCAGAGACTCCATTATTGCGGCACAACCTGAACTAGCTGGCTGATAGAAACGCATGAACGAGACGGTGAATCCACAGGGCAACCCACAGGGTAAAGGGCTTGTCATGGTGCTTCAGCAGATGGCTGCCGCAGCGCCTGCGGAGATTCGTCCAAAATCTGCAGATGAGGCGCTATTGGACTACTGGTGTTCAAGCCTCGTTCTATCGGCAGCATTTAAGTTTCGCGTAGCGCCTGATAACACGTACTTCCTATATCGCGCGGAAGGTGAGTGGCAGTTGTCGCTGATCTCACCCGAGGAATGGGGCAGACGACTGCCCGGTGATTACGTTGCCGAGTGCAACCTCAGTCAGGACATGACCTGGAAGCTGCGGTTCGATTCGGACCTAAGCCAGTCGGTTAGAGATGCGCTGGTCATGTTCCTTGAAGGATTCCAGGAGCAGGCGGCCCGGTCGCAAAGCTTTGACGAGTTGCTGCCTGACTATGTGGAGAGTCTTCCGTATCAGCAACGTGTGCTTGCATCAGCGCTCAAACGGTCACTCAAGCACTCACTTCGTCTCGCTGGCGATAACGGTGTCGGGCTGTTAGCGGCGGTAGTCGAGCGGCGGCTCTCTATCTCCTAAGAGCGCTTCGTACTGGAAGTTAGTGCCGCGGCGAAGGTCAAATTCGGCTTTGGCTTCCATCAAAATATCCGGATTTTCAAACAGCTCTACAGCTGTGAGCGCCATCGACTTGGCCGCGACAATCATGCCTTTGTGCCCAATCGGCGTGCCGCCCGCGGCAACGGCTTGCCACGTATGGGCACCGGTGCCCGGAACCCAGGTGGCTGTGCTCATCCCCACCGTCGGGACTGTCCAGCTGACGTCACCCACATCTGTGGAACCATTACCCCGTTGACCTGTTTCGAAGGGCTTTATCTCGGCCGCACGTCCCTTGGTGTAGGCGCCCGTGGGCAATGTTTTTGAAATCTCGGCAGCAAAGACTTCATCGGCTTTGCTGTACTCAACACCGCCAACCGACGCCAAACTCGAGTGCATGACCTTTGCCAGGGTGTCGTTGGGAAGCACGCTGTAGTTGCCATGGATAATCTCGTAGCTCATCGAGGTGCCGGTCCCGACTGCCGCAGCTTCCGCAGTCGCCATGACACGACCCCAAATCTCGCGCAGTGTTGTCTCGTTGGGGTGTCGGACGTAGTAGAACGATTGAGCGGTATTCGGCACCACATTCGGTGCTGAACCGCCGTTCGTTATGACGTAGTGAATGCGCGTGGAGGTTGGCACATGCTCTCGCAGCAAATTCACCATGAAGTTCATCGACTCGACTGCATCCAGCGCCGATCGTCCTCGGTCAGGCGCTGAAGCCGCGTGTGATGAGACACCCGAGAAGGTGAACTTGGCAGACCGATTGGCTAAGGTGCTCGCCGAATCGGCGGCGTTGACGGAGGAGGGGTGCCAGTGAATGACGGTGTCTACATCGTCAAAAAGACCGGCACGCACCATATAGACCTTTCCAGAGCCGCCTTCCTCCGCCGGTGTGCCGAAGAACTGAATGGTGCCCTGCGTCCCCGTCCGCTCTAACCATTCTTTTACTGCTATGGCCGCGCCCGCTGAGCCGGCACCAAAGAGGTGATGACCACAGGCCTGAGCCGCATTCTTGCCCTCGATTTTTTGCTCAAAAGGCACCGCGGCTTGGCTAATACCCGGCAGTGCGTCGAACTCCCCCATGACAGCAATGACTGGCTCGCCCGATCCGTAACTAGCAACAAACGCGGTCGGGATATCAGCCACACCGCTTTCAATACTGAAGCCTTCCGCTGATAACGCACTTTTTAATGCTTCGCTCGAGCGCGTTTCCTGATAGCCCACTTCGGCGAGATCCCAGATGAGATCACTGAGATCCGTTAGCTGCTGTGATCGGGTTTCAATGCTGCTGATGACTCCCTCATTAGCCTGCGATGTGAGTGACGACAGTGTGAGGAGTGCAGAAACGAGAGTGATTCGAGTTATTTTTGAAGGCATTGTGGTGGCTCTTGTGGGCAATGGGTATTCGGACAAATATAACGCTTAGGGCATAGTAGCAAAGCATCGGAGGCTTGGGTTTAGGCGTGATTGCTGGGTGATCAGGCGATGCGTGGCATCTGTAGCGCAAGAGTTCGTGAAGCATTGCGAAGTTGCGCATTCAGATACCGTTTAGTGCCATATCGATGCCGAAGCAGTTGCAGCCCTTTGATACCCTGCCACATCGGCGTCCATGGGTGTGCAGACCTCAACGGTGTCGGTGTACACTAACCGCATCAAGGGATATATGCCTCAGTCAGAGGGCTTAATGGCAGATAGTAATGCAGTAGTTTCGGTTGATGGGCGACGGCAGCGCGGTGAGCGCACGCGGCAGGCCATTATCGAAGCAGCACTCTCGCTTCAGGAGGAGGGAGTGCTTGTGCCAACTGCCCAGCAGATATCCGATCGTTCTGGTGTGCTAATTAGGTCCTTCTTCCGCCACTTTGATGACATGGAAACCTTGTTCAAGGCGGCAGATGACCAGTTGCGAGACTCGTATGAAGCCCTATTTATTGGTGGGGACAGAGATGGTTTTCTCGAGGAGCGAGTCAATCGCGCCGTAGAGCAGCGAAGTGCGGCATTCGAGAAATTGAAAAACATTTTTTTAGGCACCAAGGCGCAGTTGTGGCGTTACGAAATGCTTCGCAAAAATTACGCACGCAATCAGAGAGGGTTGAGAAAGGATCTCGAGGCCTGGTTGCCCGAGTTGAAAGGTCTACAGGAGGTTGAGTGCGAGTCCGTACATGCCATCGCCTCGTTTGAAATGTGGAACCGACTTCGAAGCGAGCAAGGTTTGTCCGAAAAAGCGAGTATTTCGGTTGTTCAGTCAATGCTGATTAGGCTTTTAAGCTCCGATTAACTCACCACTCTGTTTCCAAAAGATTTCTACATCATCACGTTTGCGCTCTGCGCATAAAATGACATAATCGATGACTAAATAATCACCGGTCGCAGATGAGAATGTTCTGTCGGCACATTTGGAGACTGAAGCATGAAAAGAGCCTTGTTATCTGTCACTGCGTTACTGGTTATTGCAGGGGTGGTTGCTTACCAAAACCAAACGCAGCTTCTACTGGCACTGGTAAAGTATCAGTCGGCAAACGAATACGAGGTAGGTCCCCCTCGCGACATCCCCTGGAACCAAGGGCCAGATCAAGCCGCTACTCCACTCACAGAGCGTCCTCCCAACATTATTCTGATTGTCGCTGACGATCTGGGTTACAACGACATCTCCACTTTTGGTGGTGGACTGGCTGATGGGCGCGTAAAAACGCCTCACATCGATCAGTTAGCCGCGGACGGGGTAGTGTTTTCACAGTCCTACTCGGGCGGGGGCACCTGCGCGGTCTCCAGGGCCATGTTGATGACGGGGCGTTATCCGACGCGCACCGGATTCGAGTTCACACCCACCCCATCAGGCATGGCACCGATGATCTCGCGCATATCGGCTGAGATGGATAACGGACTTCCCTCTGGCTTGTATGACAGTGATCTTGACCAAAGTAAGCCACCCTACGAGCAGCAAGGCTTACCGCCTGAGGAAGTGACGATTGCCGAGGTACTTAAAGGGCAGGGATACGCGACTTTTCACATCGGCAAATGGCACCTTGGACGACAAAATGGCATGGCGCCTCACGAGCAGGGGTTTGATCAGAGCTTGCTGATGGCCAACGCGCTCTACCTTCCAGAGGACGATCCGAATGTCGTAAACGCAAAGCTCGATTTTGATCCCATTGATCAATTCCTTTGGGCGCGCTTGGGATTTGCTAATAGCTTCAATTCAGGTGATCAAGATCAATTTGAACCACGAGGCTACCTAACCGATTACTGGACGGACGAGTCCATCAACATCATCAACGCCAATAAAAATAGGCCCTTCTTCTTATACCTGGGTCATTGGGGTGTGCACACGCCCTTGCAGGCGACGATAGAGGATTATGAGGCTGTGGGGGACATTAAGCCCCATCGTAAGCGAGTGTACGCTGCCATGATCCGATCGCTGGATCGGAGCGTGGGTCGTATCAATGCCGCGCTGGAAGAAGCCGGCCTGGCCGATAACACGATGGTCATTTTCACAAACGATAACGGCGGTCCTGGCTACATTGGGTTACCCGATATCAATAAGCCGTTTCGGGGTTGGAAAATCACCCAGTTTGAAGGCGGCATCCGCGTGCCACTCATGATGAAATGGCCAGCCAAGATTACCGCGGGCACTGTCACCGAAGAGCCCGTAGCGCACATTGATGTCATGCCAACACTGACGGCGGCGGCCGGTGCGGAGCAGCCTCAAAATGTGATCATCGATGGTAAGAACCTACTACCTTTGGCGACAGGGAATGGCAAAGAGGCATGGAGTCGTGACACTTTATTCTGGCAAAGCGGGCATTATCGCGTGGTGCGCCATAAAGATTGGAAGCTTCAGGTAACGGCGAGACCGGATAAACAGTGGCTCTTTAATCTCGCCGATGACCCTCATGAGAAAAACAATTTGGCGGCAAGCGAGCCCGAAAAGGTTCTCGAGTTGCTGACCTTACTTGATGAGCACGCTGCAAGTGCGCGGCCTCCGTTGTATCCCGCCGTTACGGAAAGTGCGATTGCCATCGATAAGACATTGGTGGAGCGTTTTGAGGACGGCGACGATTACATTTACTGGCCAAACTGATCGTTACGTACGGGTCGCTTCAAATTGAAGTGGAAGGTTTTGGAATTCGTGGAAATACACCATGAAAGTTGAAAACAGTGTGATCCCAACGCAGGAGCAGATGGCAGGGTTTTTAGCCCCCGGTCCTGACGGCCCCATTAGCATGGTTAACTTGCTGAAATTTAAGGATAAAGCGAGTTACGAAGACGGCCGTGAGACCGAAATGACGGGTGCAGAGGCCTACGCTGTTTATTCGAGAGGTGTCGCCAAAACGCTCGCAAAGGTCGGTGGCAAGTTGGTCTTTTCTGGTGAGGTCAGCCGACTGATGCTCGGCGAGGTTGAGGAACTCTGGGATTCCGTGGCGATCGCTCAGTACCCATCGCGGGCCGCCATGCTGGAGATGATGCAGTTGCCAGAGTATCAAGAAATTGCCGTTCACCGAGCCGCGGGGTTAGCCGGACAGCTCAATATTGAGACCACCCGTTCGATCGTTTTTGACACAGACAGTTAGGAAATTACGATATGCGTCGGATAGTGAAGATAAGCCTCGGTGCGGCAGTATGTATTGGGGTTTTTCTGATTTCCTTACCGACGTTGGTTCATAAGGCCGGCTTGCACCCTGAATATTCAGGACCGACTGCCGATCTGCCCGGTAAGCGGGCGCTGATTATCACGACGAGTCATGGTGTGTTGGCGCGGGTCGGAGAAACAGAGGGAGACCCAACTGGTGTCGCGGCGTCGGAAATGACCCACCCTTACTACACCTTTCTCGATGGAGGAATGGATGTGGATCTGGCCAGCATCAAAGGGGGCGAAATACCCATAGATCCGATGACAATTAATCGCGTCGTTAAAACAGCTGAAGATGAGCGGTTTCTCAATGACAGCATTGCGATGTCCAAAGCCAAGTACTCGATTCCTATCGCAGACGTCGATATCACTGCTTACGACATTGTCTTTATATCAGGAGGATGGGGTGCCTCTTACGATTTGGCACAAAGCCCTGTCCTAGGTGAGATGGTCAGCGATGCGTACTACGGCGCTAAAGACGCCATCATCGGCGGCGTGTGTCATGGGGTATTGGGCTTGGTCAATGCCCTAGCGACTGACGGTAGACTGCTTGTTGCGGGTCGCCGCATGACAGGCGTGACGGATAAGCAAATAAAGGAACTGGGTATCGAGGTGACTCCAAAGCACCCCGAGACTGAGTTACGCAAGGCGGGCGCCATTTTCGAAAGTCAAAGCGCCTTTAGGGACGTGTTCGCCACCCATGTTGCGGTGGACGATGAGCGACGCTTTGTGACCGGCCAAAATCAAAACTCAGGCCTTGAGACGGCACACGTCATGATGCAGGTATATGCAGAACGTGAGGGCTAGGAAGCACCGAAAAAGGGGAGGTCAAACATGAGACGGGTAGTTTCACTCGTTATATCGCTCCTCGCTGTGGTGTTCATCGTTATGGGCGTCCGGTGGTTGATCGCGCCCGAAGGTATTGCGCCGGAGTTTGGCCTTATTTTGGGCGATGGGCTGGGTCTCAGCTCGCAGATCGGTGACATGTCGGGCTATTTCCTGTTTCTGGGCATCTCGATGTTGCTCGGTGTCGTCACGGGACATCGTCCCTGGTTTTATGCAGCGGCTATTCTCCTGTCGCTAACGGCCGTCGGGCGAACTGTTGCTTGGCTGATTCACGACGCGGCGCTTGCCAGTCAGATTCGCTCAGAGGTTGTTATCGCCGCGCTGCTATTAATCGCCTCGCGGGTTTTGGGCGAGGACGATTGAGTGCCCTTTAGACATCTGCTGTGTCTGTTCGTTGCAGCGGCGCTCTCGAGTACGCCCTCAACGGCTACAGAAATAGCGGCCAGCACCAGCGCGCCATCCATTGATGCCTCCCAGCGCCCTAACATTGTTTTGGTGTTGGCTGATGACCTAGGTTTCAGTGACTTAGGATCCTACGGCAGCGAGATAAGCACCCCTAACCTGGATGCCCTAGCGGAAGAGGGCCTTCGGTTCAGCAATTACCACACGGCAGCCAACTGCGCCCCGGCGCGTGCGATGCTGTTAACCGGTGTCGATGCGCATCTTGCCGGTGTTCCGAATATCCCGGAGATGCTGCCGCCTGAGCTTGCGCAGCACGAGCATTATCAGGGTGTCCTTGGCGGCAACGTCGTAACCGTGGCCACACTCCTCGAGGACGCTGGCTATCACACTTACCTGGCCGGGAAATGGCATTTGGGCTCGGGGCCAGGGAAACTTCCCAGTCAGCGAGGTTTCGAGCGCACTGTTGCGTTGGCAGATTCCGGTGCCGATAACTGGGAGCAGCGGCCCTACATCCCACTTTATGACACTGCGAACTGGTATGCTGATGGCGAGCCTTACCAACTGCCAGATGATTTTTACTCCTCTCGCTTCTTAGTCGATAAGACCATCGAGTTTATCGACAGTAACCTCGCCGATGCCGAGCCATTCTTTGCCTATTTACCGTTGCAGGCGGTACACATCCCCGTGCAAGCGCCTCAGGCCTACATCGATCGGTATATGGGTGTCTACGACGAGGGATGGGATGCGTTGCGAGCAGCGCGTCGATCTCGGTCGATCGAGCTCGGTCTCGTTCCGCCTGGAACCGATATGGTTCGCATGTCGACCACCGATGATTGGTCGGCCCTTAGCGACGAACAGCGCCGTTATGAGGCCAAACGTATGGCGGTCTATGGCGCCATGGTTGAGGCGATGGATCACCACTTGGGTCGATTGTTCGACTACCTCAAGGCGGCAGGCCAATACGACAATACGCTGATCATTTTCACGTCAGATAACGGTGCTGAAGCCAGTGGCTCAGCCGATCCATTTTCATTTTCCGCACGGCAAGGGCCAACGTCAGTGGGGTACAACATTGACTATGAATCCTTGGGCTTGAAGGGGAGCTACAACACCATCAGCCCAAGTTTTGCCAGTGCAGCGGCGAGTCCACTGTCGCTTTTTAAATTTTACGCGGGGGAGGGTGGCATGCGAGTGCCGCTGATTATCAGTGGGCCTTCGGTCACCAAAGTCGGTGAGATCAATCATTCCTTTTCTTTTGTTACCGATATTACCCCTACGCTGTTGAGTGTTGCTGGCGTTGCCGCCCCGCAAGATCGCTACAAAGGCAGACCTGTCGAACCCATGGTTGGCAAGGATCTGATGCCATTGATTACCGGAGAGGTAGACCGGGTATACGAAGAATCTGATTCTGTCGGCTATGAACTAGCGGGCCACGCAGCGTTGTTTCAGGGCGATTACAAGCTCCTGTTTACTCGAGGTGCTCTGGGCGACGGACAGTGGCATTTGTATGACATTGTTCGAGATCCGGGTGAAACCCATGATCTCGCCGCCTCGGAGCCGGCGCGTCTGCAAGCGATGTTGTCGGCCTATCAGCGCTATGTCAGAGAGAATAGGGTGTTGGAGGTGCCAGCTGGCTATAGCCACACCAAACAGCTTCTGATCAATGTCCTATACCACCAATTCAAGACTCCAGTGTTAATCGCAATGCTGACGGCGCTGATATTGCTGCCTTTCTGGGTGGCTTACCGAATGAAAAAGAGGCCTAGCTAGGATGTCAAAACCCCATCGACTTTATGCGATTACGCACTCCCTGTATTCGGGCCGTGCCCGCAGTTACCTCATCAAACATCAGATCCCCTTTCAGGAGCTCTCCACAGGTCACGAGAGCTTCAAGGCAGAGGTCTTACCCAAGGGGAAGTTAGCGACCATTCCCACACTGGTGACGCCAGAGGGTGAGGTTATTCGCGATGGTGCCGCCATCATTGAACACTTCGAGGCGGAAAGTGATCGACCTAGCCAGCCCAGAGGTCCCAAGCAACGCATTATCAGTGCTCTGTTTGATGTTATTGGCACCGATGGCTTATTGCGGCCCGCGATGCACTATCGATGGAACTTTCCCGAGGACAATCTAGCCTTTGTTCGATATCACTTCCTTCACTCGCAGCGCGACACACCTGAAAGGGCCGAAAAGACCGAAGCCATGATGAATCGAATGCGCTACGCGGCAATGATTTTTGGCGTTACCGAGCACACTCAGGGTGTGGTCGAGTCACTCTATCTTGACTACCTAGACGCTTTAAATGCGCATTTCGAGCAGTATCCGTACTTACTTGGATGGCGTCCCAGTATTGGCGACTTTGGTCTCATTGCGCCGATGTACGCGCATTTGGGCCGCGATCCGCACCCGGCAAAGCTCATGCAGCAGCGAGCCGTCTCAGTTCATCGCTGGGTCGAGCGAATGAATCGTGCCGATCAGGACGTGCCGGAGTTTTTTAACGCAGGTACAGAGTTTATTGATGACGATGAGGTGCCTGAGTCCTTGATGACTGTCTTACGAATTTTGGCCGAGGATTTCGTGCCGGAAACTCTCGCTGCGGCAGATGCGATTAATGGCTGGTTGACTGAAAACAAACCAGAAGCGGGTGCGCCGGCGGTGGGGCGCCTAGCGCAAGCAGCTGGGACGGCAACCTTTGCTGTGCGGGGGGAGACAATCGAGGCCCTAGCCCAGCCACATCGTTTTTATCTTTTGCAGCGAGTTCAGGACGATTACGCGAGTCTGTCTGAAACCGAAAAGGCCGCTGTCGACGTGGTGCTCAGCAAGTCGGGCATGACTGCCATTCTCGACGCGTCCCTAAACCGGCACATCGAACGTGCCGATAACCTCGAGGTTTGGGTTTAGTCCTTCAATAAATTCACTGCGTTGAGCCCCGGGGGGCGGACAGTAATTACCTCGGTAGAGTAGGCGAAGATCGTCGTCGCTTATCCTACCCGCCCTGTGATGAACGCCGAGCGTCCGCCAATGCTGTTAAGGCAAGAAGCAAAAGTCCAATGAGTAGCCGCGGATCTCCCAGGTTGAAATCGGGCTCGACGGGGAAGGCGATGGTTTTCTCCAGTGCTGCCGCTTTGAAGTGATGTTTTCCGCTAAACGCCGGATCCGTCACGATCTCGAGGAAATCACGTCGACTTCGGTAGCGCACTAACCCGCCCATATCCCATATGTCCACACCCTCGACGCCAATGACATCCATGCTGCGATAGGCGGCTGGCCCCAACATAACCGGATGTGAACCTCGCGAGAGCATTGCCGGGATCATATGTCCCATGTAACGGTCCATGAGTTGCTGTGCATTTTCCCCGGGCGCTGCACCGACGACGTCCCCGGGCGACTCGTTGTAATCGATGTTGTTGATCATGATGAAGTGCTTGCCGGTATCCTCTTCACCAAATTGCCTGATCATCGCGATTGCTTCTGGTGAGCTCCCGTTTTCTTCCATTTTCACGATGAAGTTATCGACCTCGACCTCAGAGAGAGGGCCGCCCGTCGGGGTGTACCAAAAGAGGAAAAGAGCAAAGAAGAGGGCAGGGAGAAGCCAGATTTTCATGCGAGTCGTCATGACGAAGTCCTAAGGAGATCTGAGCGATCGTCCGTTTTTATTGTAAGTAGTACGACAAGATACCCGTTTGCTCGAAAAGTGTCCGAACCGATGGATGTTGAGCGGCATTCACGAGATTCAACTCGCCCTTAACATGCAAGCGGGCCTGATTCAGCCTCCGGGCTGTTCGAGCCCGTGTTACGCCATAGCCAATGTCATATTCGTAAAATTTCTCTCCCGCTAGACCTGCGGCAATATTTGCCGATGAGGACACAAAATAGGTCCGCGCAAAGTAGTTCACTATCGAGGCGACCGTATCGGGCAGCTTGTCGTCGTCGCACCAGGCGCCAGCTTCGATCGCATCATCTGTAAAAAAGGACTCGGTGTACTGCGTCAACATGGCTTCATGTTGCCCTAGCCAGCTTTTGGGCTCGGGATCAGTAATGAAGTGCGCCTTGCTCGCGCCTGCTAACGCAAAGTCTGCCAGGCACGGCCGGTCGCCGAGGAGAAAGGGGTGCTGTCGCAAGTGGCTGGACAGAACGTCGAGCATGTCTTGAAAGTCAGCTTGCACCGCCGCTGCTTGTTCTGCGCCAACGCCATTGACGGCACACACGTTTTGTCCGAATCCCTCATTCATGGCTGGGCCAACAGAGCTTAGCTGCTCCAACTCGTCGTCGGTGAATGGCGTATCAGCGGAGCGATCAAGCATGATGTTCGCACCGAAACGAGGCCCAACCCACGTCACATTGTCGGGGTAGCACCAGCGTGAATGCGCGCAGACGCGCCCAAGCCAGTGGTTGAGCGCGTCCTCCAAGATAAAACAGAGCGATCGCTGAAGCGGGGTCTTCGGTATGACGGGCGTCTCGCTGAAGCGCTCGTGAAGGAATGGCCCGATAGAAATGGTGTCTTGTAATAACCACCTGTCGGGCGTGGACAGTAATGGAATGAAATGCGTACCAGCCTTGGTCTCGAGCTCTTCTCGCCGGGCTTCGGTTTTGAACTGGTAGCGCCAGGGAATCCGCTGAAAACGCAGCTGAGCCTCGAGTTTTCGAGTGAAAAAGCTCAGCTCAGTGCCTATTAAAGTGTATTCCCCAGGGTACATAATGAACTCCTCATATGAGCAGTGAGGCTTACATATTGACATCGATTATGTCAATATTTATGACATTCGTCGCAGATAAAAACGAGACTAACAATGACATCACAAACCCCACTCAAATTAGTTGGCGGCACGGGTTCACCCTATACGCAAAAAATGGTGGCGCTACTTCGCTACCGCCGCATTCCTTACAGCATTCAATGGGGGCAACCGGAGGCAGCTTGTGATGCGATGGGTGTCGAAAAGCCACGACCCATCTTTATGCCGACGTTTTTTTTCGAGGGCGACGAGGGGACTACTGCTGAGTGTGATTCGACCCCTATTATTCGACGGCTTGAGGCGATGTACCCGGGTCGATCCGTGTTGCCAGAAGATTCGGCACTCGCCTTTATCGATTACCTGATTGAGGATTTCGCTGACGAGTGGTGTACCAAATACATGTTCCATTACCGCTGGCACTTCAGTGACGATGCGGACAATGCGGGCACCCTCTTGCCGCTGGGCATGGATGTCAGCATGCCCACCGAGTTTTTTCAGCAATTCAAGCAGCATATTTCGGAGCGGCAGATCGGACGTCTCTATGTGGTTGGCTCAAATGACACGACTGCACCTGTTATTGATGCGAGCTACCGACGTTTTCTTGCGGCAATGGAATCCCATCTGTCTAACCAGAAGTTCATGCTCGGTAATCGCCCGGGCGCAGGCGATTTTGGTTTACACGGTCAGCTAACGCAGCTGGTGGGGTTTGATCCCACGTCTCGAGCGATTGCCCATGAAGTATCGCCACGAACCGTGGCCTGGGTGGATCAAATTCATGATCAAAGTGGGCTAGAACCCACACGACAGGACTGGACTGATCTTGAGGAACAGCCTGAAAGTCTGCGTGACCTGCTGTCTGAAATTGGTCGCGTCTATGCGCCGGCACAGTTAGCTAACGCACAGGCTGTGGAGCGCGGTGAAAAGACCTGGGAATGCGAGATTGACGGCGCGCCGTGGGTGCAGCAAACCTTCCCCTACCAGGCCAAGTGCCTCCGGTGGACCAACGAGCAGTATCAGGCGCTATCAATATCGGACCGAGCTTTGGTGGATGCGGTACTCGAGGGGACGGGTATTGAAGCGATGCTGTTCGCATCGTGACACTTTATTAAAGTGCTAAAACACAAACAGAGGGGCGTCGCAGTTCGAGGGGTGCCCCGATGCTTTTAAAGGGGGAGCAAGTGCATGGGTTTTGAATTAAACGATCGGGTCATTGGGCTAAACGTTCAGTTACAGGCGTTCATGGATAAGCATATTTATCCTCGTGAGCATGATTGGCACGAGTGGTGTTTGGATCAAGATAACCTCTGGGTCACACCGCCTTGGTTTGATGAGCTCCGTGAGCTGGCGAAGGCTGAGGGTCTGTGGAATTTGTTTTTACCCCGCGAGTACGCGCCATGGAGTCCCGGGCTCAGCAATGTCGAAATCGCACCCTTGTTCGAGACCATGAGCAAGGTCTTGTGGGCGCAACCGGTGTTCAACTGCAACGCACCTGATCGTGGCAACATGGAAGTGCTGGCGAAGTACGGTACCGAGGCTCAGCAAAAGCAGTGGCTTGATCCTTTGTTGGCCGGTGAAATTAGAAGTGCGTACGCCATGACCGAGCCTCAGGTTGCGTCGAGCGACGCCACCAACATGGAGCTGGAAATAACGCGCGACGGCGATGAGTACGTGCTTAACGGACGTAAATGGTGGACCACAGGTGCTATCAATCCACGATGTAAAGTGATGCTGGTCATGGGCAAGTCGAACCCCGAGAACCCTCGTCACCGGCAGCACTCGACCATACTAGTACCCAGAGACACACCCGGGATAACGTTGGTGCGACCACTGCGCGTCTTTGACAGTCTCCATTCGCCGGGCGGCGAGGCAGAGCTTCTGTTTGAGAATGTGCGCGTACCCGTCACGAATATGATTAAGGGCGAGGGATGCGGGTTCGAGATTGCACAGGGCAGATTGGGACCAGGCCGGTTCCAATACGCCATGGGCCTCGTTGGCATGGCGCAGCGCTGCTTGGAGCTTATGTGCGCGCGCGCGGAAGAGCGCGTGGCATTTGGGGAACCACTCATCAAAAAGACGAGTGTCCAGCATGAGATTGCCCGTTGTCGTTGCGACATTGAACAGGCGCGATTGCTGACGTTACAGGCGGCTCATGTAATGGATACCGAAGGTATGACCGCTGCGAGACCTTACATCAGTATGGTGAAGATTGTGGCACCCAACATGGCTCAGCAAGTGGCTGATCGGGCCATGCAAGTATTTGGCGGTATGGGCGTTTCTCAGGACACCATGATTCCCGATGTGTTCACGCTGGCGCGCTTCTCGCGCATTGCCGATGGTCCGGATGAAGTGCACATGTCACAACTGGGGAAGATGACGGCCCGGGAACTCAACGAATCCTAGATAGGGTTGGTGATTGGGCGCACTCGCTTGAGAGCGGGGCGCACAGACTCGCCGCCGTATGCAGTCGTCAAAACATTGGGTCGGCCTAGGCGGCCGACCGTGCTACGACGTCAATAATGACCTGAGACACCTCTTTGGGTCGCGTTTCCTGCAGGAAGTGTCCAGCCCCTTTGATGGTGGTGTGGGGCTGCCCCTTGGTGCCGGGTACTCGGTTTAAGAAAATGGCGTCACCGCCTTTGGTGACGGGATCATCGTCGGCAAAGGCACAGACAAAGGGCTTTTCGAAGCCCTCGAAAAATTCCCAAGCGAGTCGTTGCTGCTCGAGTGACGGTGACGTGGGCAGCGAGGGCACCTGGCTCGGCATGGCGCGCGGCCCCATCACGTACTCGGCGCTTGGGAAGGGCGCTTCGTATGCTTTTGCAACGGATGATGGCAGCGGCGCTCGCATGCCTAATTTGTGCAGGAGAGCCTTCGCAACCTTCATGAACGTGGATTGCTGCTCGGTCATCATGGATAACATCAGACCAAACGGGGGATGCACTGTCTCCCAGCAGAATTTCTGCCAGACGGCGAAGATGCGAGCCGGATTCGGTGCCTTGCCGTCCCATGAGAGTGATCGAAGTTCCTTGGACATGCCGAATAGTGAGGGTGTAGGCGCATTGGCACGGTAGTCCTCGACCTCGTCGATCATTGCTTGCGGTACGTCAGGGTTGTACGGCAGGCCCGTGTTGCCAATAACCACGTTATCGAAGCGGTCGGAGTGGGCGGCAACCAGTCGAAGGCCAATGAGTCCACCCCAGTCCTGCCCGAAAAAGGTGAGCCCCGAGAAGTCATTTTGCTCGAGCCATGCGCCCATCCACTCGACCTGGCGCTCGTAGGTGTAGTCTTCCCGCGCCGCAGGCTTGTCGCTCTTGCCGTAGCCCACGAGGTCCGGGCAGATAACACGAAGACCTGCAGCGGTGAGGTAGGGAATCATTTTGCGGTAGAGATAACTCCAGACGGGCTGTCCGTGTATGCACAGCACGACGGCGCCATCACGCGGACCTTCATCGATATGGTGAATTCTTAAATTCTGACCGTCATGCGTTTTTATTGTCGTGTAGTGAGGCTCGAACGGATAGTCCTTCAGTTGTGCAAAGCAGCTATCCGGTGTGCGCAAGATTTTCATATCGACCGCTCTTTAGGTTTAGACATACATTGTGACATTATAGGGCGGATGTTCAATACCCATGCTTTTTTTAGGGCTGTAGATTGCCTGATCATTTTGCTGCGGTTGCGTGGGTTCAACGTGGTATTCGATAACTCATAAAGGGAAAAATTGCATGGATTTCACCCAATTTGCCAAATCAAGAAAAAGTGCTCGCGGTTTTCTGAATAAGCCGGTACCAAAGGAGCTTGTCGATGAGATCATTGAGACGGCGAAGTGGGCTCCAAGCTCTTATAACACGCAGACGTGGCGGGTACATGCTGTTACGGGCGACGTGCTAGATAACATTCGTAAAGGAAACACGGAAAATACCCTTGCGGGAAAGCCGCATGTGCGGGACTTTCCCTACAAGGAAGAATACGAGGGTATTCATCGACAACGGCAAATCGATGTGGCTATCCAGCTTTTTGAGGCTATGGGCATTGAGCGCCATGACAAAGAGAAGCGCATGGATTGGATGTTGCGTGGATTTCGCCAGTTTGACGCGCCTGTCTCCTTGGTACTGACCTACGACAAATATCTGGAGCCTGCAGCTATTAGCCAGTTTGCTCTTGGCTCTCTGGCCTACGGGATTGTTCTAGCTGCATGGGAGCGCGGCCTGGGCTGTGTCATCAACGGTCAGGGCATCATGCAATCAGATGTTGTACGTGAGCACGCAGACATTCCCGATGACGAGAGCATCATGATTTGCATCGCGATGGGTTACCCCGATGACAGCTTTCCCGCAAATGATGTGCGCTCTGAGCGCGCGGATAACAGCGACTTTGTTCGCTACCTAGGGTTTTGAAGAGCGTCGGGGTATTAGGCGGCGTTTTTAGGTGCTCAAGAGCCAAAGCGTCGCATTGAAGAGGGTGGCCGGCGCCAATGACTCAATAGCGCAACGGAACGTATTGCTACAGTCTTATACCCGAGCGCTGCACCACTGATTCCATGACCGGATAGCTCTTAGACTCCTGTACATTGGGCAGCTGGAGTAACGATCCGGCCAGCAAGTCCTTGTAGTGCGTCATGTCCTTTACACGTGCTTTGACCAAGAAATCGAATTCACCTGATACGAGGTGACATTCTTCAACCTCGGGAATAAGTTCGATCGCGTCGGTGAACGCCTTAAATGCGTCGCCCGCGGTGCGTTGTAAGGTCACCTGAACGAAGACTACGAGACCAGCATCCAGTTTGCTGGGAGCCAAACGCGCGTAGTACCCCGTAATCACCCCTTTGCCTTCTAACCGTTTGATACGATCGGCACAGGGCGACGGTGTGAGGCCGACACGACGACCGACCTCAGCAACGCTCATTCTGCCGTCTTTTTGAAGCAGCGAAAGAATCTTTCTATCCGTTTTCGACAGGCTTTCCATCACCAACTCCTTAACAGTTGTTTACTAAAAAATATCGTAATAAAAAAGTTGATTCCACTGCTAATAGCGTGAATTTAGCGAAAATAAAGTCGCAAATAGCCATTAATATCGCGATATCGCCTGCTCGTTTTAGAGGTCTCATCAAGCCAAAAGGTCAATGGTTATGCGTATTGGGGTGCCAAAGGAAATAAAGAATCACGAGTACCGGGTAGGACTGCCTCCCGCGGGTGTTGTTGAGCTGATTAATCATGGCCACGAGGTCGTGATCGAGACTAACGCAGGCGAGGGAGCCGGTTTTTCAAACGAAGATTATGTGGCCGCCGGCGCTTCTATCGTCGACGCTCCTGAAACTATTTTCGCCAACTGCGACCTGATCGTTAAGGTGAAGGAACCACAGCCTGGGGAATGTCGGCAGCTTCGCCCTGGGCAGTTGCTGTTCACCTACCTGCACTTGGCGGCAGATCGCCAACAAACCGATTTACTTATGGAAAGTGGGGCGACCTGCATTGCCTACGAGACGGTCGAGGGTGCAAACGGCGGTTTGCCACTATTGGCGCCTATGTCAGAGATCGCGGGTCGTCTGGCGGCTCAGGCCGGCGGTGACTTCCTCAAGAAATCGAGCGGCGGGTGCGGTGTCCTATTGGGTGGTGTGCCTGGCGTCGCACCTGCGAAAGTTGTGGTCATCGGTGGTGGCGTGGTGGGTACCAATGCAGCTCGAGTCGCGCAGGGAATGGGTGCACGCGTTGTGGTGCTGGATCGTTCGCTTGATCGGCTCCGATACCTCGATGACATCTTCATGGGACGTATTGAGACAGTCTGGTCGAGTGCGGCAGCACTTGAAGAGCAAGTGCTCGATGCGGATGTCATTATCGGTGCCGTGTTAATTCCCGGTGCCGCTGCGCCTAAGCTGGTTAGCCGCGAGCTGGTCTCAAAACTACAAAAGGGCAGTGTCATGGTCGATGTCGCCATCGATCAGGGCGGCTGTTTCGAAACCTCTCGGGCAACCTCCTATCAGGACCCGACCTACGAGATTGACGGTGTGGTTCACTACTGCGTGGCCAATATGCCAGGCGGGGTAGCAAGAACAGCAACGCTGGCGTTGACCAATGCAACACTGCCTTACGTGGTGCGATTGGCCAATCATGGCCTCGATGCACTGCGGGGTGATACAAGATTTGGCCTCGGCTTGAATGTGCATGCGGGTAAGCTGACGCATGCGGGTGTCGGGGAAGCGTTCAACTTGGATGCGATCTCCCCAGCTGAAGCCCTGACTTCTTGAGCTAATTCGTTATAGTTGTGCCGCCCAATATCGGCGGCCAGCCATGAATACAGCATCCTTACAATGCGCTTCAACACTACCGGCTCACCTTGCGGGCGAGATGCGCTCGAATCATGCGGGTGAGACCGGTGCCGTTTGGATTTATAAAGGTGTTTTGGCTATCTCGCGCGACGCTGAAATACGTGCGTTTGCCGAGCATCATCTGGCGACCGAGGAGATCCACCTCGGTTTCTTCGAGAGCTGGCTAACCTACCGACAGAAAAGTCTTTTACTACCCCTGTGGCGCGTTTCGGGCTTCATTCTCGGCGCGGTTTCTGCCGTTGGCGGACGCAATTGGGTCTATGCCTCAATCGAAGCGGTGGAGACCTTTGTCGTGAAGCACTACGAGTCGCAGTATGCGGCGCTAGACGCCTATGGAGACGAAATACTGAGGGCAGCTATACATCGGTTTTGTAACGATGAAGCTGACCACCGCGACGAGGCAGGCGGTGAAGCACACGCGCGATCAGGTCTGTTACAGGCGTGGTGCTGGGTCGTGGGGTTCGGATCGGAGCAAGCGGTTAAAATCGCCCGTCGAATCTAATTCACAAGAGAGTTAAAACCTCGGAAGCGTTGTAGTTCCGGCGGACAGAGGCAGCTGTTTCGTTTTATCATCGAGCCTATCGATAGGTTGTTTTGTTAGCGCCATTTTTTGGGCGCGGGTGACAGCCGTGAGCAGAGTAAAGGAAAGACCATGAGTGCTGATTTGGTACGAGCACGCATCGATGAGGGGCCTGTGGTGCCGCTTATGGGATTGGTCGTCCTCTTGTGTTTTCTCCTAAATCTCGCTGATGGTATTGATGTCGTTGCCATGTCGGTGACGGCACCCAGTGTGGCGGCTTCGTGGGGTCTAGAGCGAGCGGCTTTGGGTCCACTTTTCAGTGCGGCGCTGTTTGGTATGGCCATTGGTGCGGCGGGTCTGGCGCCACTATCGGATCAGTTGGGTCGCCGAGTGCTCCTGGTTGCGGCCATGTTCCTGGTGGGACTGAGCATGCTCGCCGTTAATTGGATAGCGAGCACCGCGTCAGTCACTACTTTTGCCATTCTCCGCTTTGTTTCAGGTTTGGGTATCGGCGTGATATTTGGCAGTGCGCCTGCACTGGCGTCCGAGTTTATGCCGAGTCGATACCGGAGCCTTGCGGTGTCGCTGGTGGTCATGGGGTATCCCGTAGGAGCGGTGCTGGCAGGTCCCATCGCCAATGCATTGATCCCCAACTATGGCTGGACCGCGGTGTTTACGGCCGGCGGCGTTTTGACGTTACTGATTGGTGTGCTGACGTGGGCTTTGTTGCCCGAATCCCCCGAGTTCTTAGCCAGCCGTCCGGGTAACAGACCCGATCGGGAAACAGCCGTAAACGGGTTGCTCGCGCGACTGGGGAGGGGCTCTCTGCCGGATTTGAGTCAGTCTGTGACCAGACCGAAGTCAACGCCCGTTGCACAGATTCTGACAGCTGAGCGACGCCTCAAAACGCTGGTGCTCTGGGCGATTTACTTCATGGGTTTCCTCACCATGTACTTCATGCTGTCGTGGATACCGACCTTGTTTGTAGACGCGGGTTATACCCGAGCGCAGGGTATCGAGGCGCTGACCGGATTTAATCTGGGTGCGATCCCAGGCATCTTGGTGCTCGCTTTTCTCACCACGCGTTTACCTCTGGTGCCCTTGCTTTCGCTGTTCTTCCTGTCTGCCGGGGTCGTATTGGCCTACGTGGGGTTAACAGAGCCCACTGCGCTAGGTAGCCTGATGACCCTGATGTTTCTCGGGGGGGTGTTTTTACACGGTGGATTCACCTGCCTCTACGCGCTGGCGACACAGGTGTATCCGAGCGATATTCGTGCCGCCGGTGTTGGCTGGGCCGCGGGGCTGGGAAGAACCGGTGCCATCGCATCGCCCCTGTTGGCGGCAGCCCTGATTTCTGCCGGTTGGGGTATGTACAGCCTGTTTTTGAGCTTCGCTTTGCCGCTAATCATTGGAGGCCTGCTTCTATGGGTGTTTGCCGGTGAGGACTGATACTGTGACGTGGTTTCCGAGCCTCAACCAGGCGGATGAGGCCATCGCGCTGGTTGATGGTGAGCGTCGTCTTACTTACACCGAATTAAACGATGCGGTCATGCGCGTTGTTGCGGGCTTACTGGACGGTGAGAATTCATTAAAAGAAGAGCGCGTGGCATTCCTGTATCCAGCGAGCTTCGACTACGCGGCACTGATTATCGGTATTGTGGCGGCGGGTGGCATTGCCGTACCGCTAAGCGTCCACGCAAGTGCAGGCGAGCTGTCGCACTGTCTGTCGGTTGCGGGTGCAAGACGACTGCTTCTCCCGGGTGAGATGCGTTCTGAGGCCCTCGATGCCGTCTGCGAAGCGCTTGAGATAGAGCAACTTGCGGTCGAAGACCTACCGGATGCGCAAGCACCCAATACATTACCGCTTGCGACAGAGCAGGGTGCCCTCATCGTTTTCACCAGCGGTACAACCGGTAAACCCAAAGGTGTGGTTCATACGGTCGCCAGCGTCTCGGCCATGGTGACCTCGCTGATTGAGGCCTGGGGCTGGGAAGCGACGGATGTTATTCCACTATTTCTTCCGCTTCATCACGTCCATGGGATCGTCAATATTTTGCTTTGCGCGCTATGGCGGGGTGCGACGGTCGATCTGTACGCGCGTTTTGATGCCGATCAGGTGTGTCGCAAGGTCGCGGATGATCGGTACTCGGTGTTTATGGCCGTGCCTACTATCTACGTCAAACTTATTGCCTATTTAAAAACGTTGGACGAAACGACGCGTGACCAAGTAACCGAGGGCTTCGCCAATATGCGTCTCAACGTCTCGGGCTCTGCTGCCTGCCCCGTGCCGCTCTTTGACGAATGGGAAGCACTGACTTCCCAGCGTTTTTTGGAGCGCTATGGCATGACCGAGTTGGGCATGGCGCTATCCAACCCCTACGAGGGCGAGCGCCGCCCCGGCCATGTGGGGCAACCACTGCCGGGTGTTGTGATTAAACGTGTCAGCGAGCGCGGTGAGGACATTACCGATCCGGCGACGCCCGGTGAGTTAGCGGTGAAAAGCCGCACCGCCTTTCGAGAGTACTGGGGTAACCCCGAGTCTACGGAAAAGGCATTCGCCGACGGTTGGTTTCTGACGGGCGACATTGCGGTCATCGATCAGGACGCTTATCGCATACTTGGCAGAGCCTCCATCGACATTATTAAGTCGGGCGGCTACAAGCTCTCTGCGCTCGAGATTGAGGCGATCTTGCTGGAGCACCCCGATGTTAGCGAGGTGGCCGTGATTGGTGTGCCGGATGACGAGTGGGGTGAGATGGTTGCTGCCGCTATTGTTCTGGTGAACCCGGTAGCCGAGGACAGTCTTGTTCAGTGGTCACGCGAGCGCATGAGTGGCTACAAGGTGCCTCGAAAATGGATCTTTACTGATGCCTTGCCGCGGAACGCGCTTGGCAAGGTAACCAAACCATCGCTCAGTGCGTGGTTTGAGGGGTAGGTCTTCCGTGGCTGCCTTTCCGTCTGACTGAGTCTAACCACGATGCAGCGCAAGATCATTCACATCGACGCTGATTGCTTTTACGCCGCCATAGAAATGCGCGATGACCCTAAATTACGCGGTATACCCATGGCGGTGGGAGGCAGTGCAGAGCGTCGGGGTGTGCTGACTACAGCCAACTATGACGCCCGTAAGTTTGGGGTGCGCTCCGCCATGTCGACGGCTCACGCCATGCGACTGTGTCCGCATCTCACCGTGGTGCCTCCGCAGTTCATGAAATACCGCGAGGCATCTAAGGCCATGCGCGGCATATTCGAGGAATACACGGAGATCATCGAGCCGCTGTCGCTCGATGAGGCCTATCTGGATGTGTCAGAGTCTAGTGGCGAGAGCCTGACCGCCACAAAAATCGCCAAGGAGATTCGAGCCAAGGTGCAAAAGGAGCTCGATATCACGGTGTCGGCTGGCGTATCTGTCAACAAGTTCATCGCCAAGGTCGCCTCGGACTGGAAGAAGCCCGATGGGCTGACCGTCGTTACACCCGAGCAGGTTGACGCGTTTGTTGGCGCACTGCCGGTGAAAAAGATTCCTGGCGTGGGCTCTGTCACCGCCGAAAAAATGCACCGTTACGGCCTCAAGACCTGCGCAGATATCCGAGGGTGGGAGCTTCACGACCTGATTCGACGCTTTGGCAAGTTTGGTGTTGTGCTTCACGAGCGCGCGCGAGGTAATGATGAACGACCGGTACAGTCCAGTCGCATCCGCAAATCCATCAGTGTTGAAACCACCTTTGGCGAGGATCTGGCGGGGCCAACGGTTTGGGAGCCCTATATCGATAAGCTCTTTGAGCAATTACTGGGTCGCATCGAGTCGGCGAATGCCAGCGAAAGTATTCACAAGGCCTTTGTGAAACTTAAGTTTTCAGACTTCAGCAGTACAACAGTCGAGCGTGTGGGAACGGCCGCCGTAGAGTCGGATTATCGCCAGTTACTTATCGAGGGTTGGCACCGGCGTGAGATGCCGGTTCGACTCATTGGTATTGGCGTGAGGCTACAGGATGGTTGGGAACATGCATCGCGTCGGTTGCCGTTTGAGGAGAGCGAGGACTGAGCCGCATCTCGTGATGCTGACTGGCCGAGCGTTAGTTGATAAAGGAAATTAGTGGGTTTCATCACTGACCTCACCGCTGGCCCGAGCGGGTCTACCACCTGTCGGGCGATCGGGGTTAACGATTTGGCGATAAGGCTTGGGTTTAAAAAAGCAGCCACGTATCCTTTCAGGCCTCCCCTAGCAGATAAAACCCAAGGAAAGGCGGTATGTCCCGAATGATTTCTCAGCTCGATTCCGTCGTTGTTGGTGTTAACGACCTGGCTGCTGCGGCAATTGATTACGCGGCGCTGACGGGGACTGGCGGGCAGGAAGGGGAGTTCCGAGGCGATTCTTCGGTGAGCTTTCAGCTGGCAAATATCTGCCTGCGATTGGTTGAAACCTCTGAGAGACAGGGCCTCAAACAGCTGGTCTTTGGCTGTCCTGACTTGGACGCTGCGCGTCGCCGACTGCCCAATGTAGGTATCGAGATCGTCGATGATGCGTCGGATGATCACTTTCTTTCCCTCGACCCGGACACAACACGCAGCGTCAATTTCGCTATGACGACAGCGCGTGACCTTGAGTCCATTGACTTGCCAAGCCCGGGCGCCTTATCAGGTCTTGATCACGCGGTGGTGGCCAGTGGCGATGGAGACTTTACCTCAGCGTTACTGAGTGGACGCTTACAGCTCGATATGCGACTCGATCTCACCAACGAGAACTGGGATGCACGGCTGATGTTCTTTCGATGCGGTGATCTCATTGTTGAGGTGTATCAGCCGCTATCGAAACCCATGGGTCCCGAGCGGGACCGTTTCTTCGGTTTGAGCTGGCGTACGGACGATATCGAAGCGACCCATGCTGAACTCACCGAGCGTGGTTTTGATGTTTCAGAAATTCGTACCGGCCGACGTCCTGGCACCCAGGTTTGCACGGTGCGAGACAAAACCCATGGCGTACCCACGCTGATACTGGGCAGGGACTAGCGTTTCGTCGCTACTTGGTGGCTCAAGGTTCACCGCTGTCGTGAGGCGCTACTCAAAGACCGTTGTTTTAAAAAAGGATGCACGTAACCAGCGCGCACCTCTCCTATATTTATAAGTTGGGGTTTACGAACCGAATGACGCCGCAATGGCTTTCATCGCTGCATCGGCATGGGCGTGGTAGTTGGTTTCCACGGCCGCGGGCGCATTGCTGTGCATCGAGATTACGACATCATTATTTGGATCGATAAAGATGAACTGGCCAAAGATACCGGCGGCCATGAAGGTACCGCCGCCCTCGAGCCACCACTTGTAACCGTAGCCCTCATAGCCTTTTGAGGGAGCGGTTGCCTCAGCCATCCAGCCGTCCGGCACGATGGATTCACCTGCCGCATTCACTGCGCCATTTTTCACGAAAATACCGAGTCGCGCATAGTCACGGATGGATGCACTGATGCAGCAGCCACCGGTTTCGCCAGCAAATGGGGCAGACTGCATCCAATTACCCCAGTGTTCCATACCAAAACCCTGCCAGACTTTGGCATTCATGTAGTCAGTCGCCGAGTTGCCGACTGCCGCTCTTAACACCTCACCCAACAGGTTGCTTTCGGCCGTGTTGTAGTTAAATACCGTTCCGGGTGTGTGCTTTTGCGGCAGCGTTCCTAAATAATCCGTGAGTTGGGTCCCTTGAAACGTACCCGCTTTTGCGACGTCGGAATCCGGGTCTGCATAGTTCTCGTTCCATGCAACGCCCGAAGACATTTGCAGAATGTTTTTAATCGACACTGCGCCGTAAGCCGTGCCCTTGAGTCGTGGTAAATAGGTCTCTACCGTGTCATCAATGCTGCCGATGAAGCCATCTTTAACGGCGGCACCAATGAGGGTTGAGGTAAAGGACTTGGTCACGGAGAAGGAGATCCAAACAGACTCTGGGCTATGGTCCTTGGCGTAGTGCTCAAGCTTGATGGTGTCGCCCTTGACGACCGCCATGCCCATGAGGGGTTCCCGCTTCAGAAAATCACCGACCGTGAATGTTTCACCACCAACCTGATAGCTCACGCGCTCAAGATCGCGATCGATCTCAGTGGTCAGTGCATAGGGGTTCTCGGATGGAAATAAGGGACGCGTCGGCATCCAGGCGTTGATATGCGCAAAGGCGACGCGGCGATCAGCGGTGGGGTAGAGCAACACATTTTCATCAAGGTCGCCCGACTTTAGTCGCTCCAGGAAACCTTCGACTTCCTGCTTCGTGGCGCCGCTGACGGGCAGTGCTATAGCACTTAGCGTAATGACGCTCAGGGTGAGGGCAGTGAAGAGTGATCGCATGGGGTTACCTTTGATAGCTAATTTATATCTACGCGGAGCCAAACAGCTTACGGTGACTGATACTACCTCACCTCTGTTAGTCGGCGCCATGGTGTTCGGGAGTATCCGCCGGTTTGGCATAGTGCCGCCCCAGTGCCTGCAGTACGGTGTAGAGATGGCGTCCATAGACGCTGGTAGAGCTGCTTGCCGGACCATTGCTGTGAACTGCGATCACTAAGTTGGCATCAGGTCTTATGAATATTGACTGTCCAAATAGGCCGCTGGCTGAGTAGGCGCCGCCCTCATAAAGCCACCATTGGTAACCATAGCCCGCATAAGCTTTCGAGGGTGTCAGCGACTCTTCCATCCAGCCCTCGGGTAGGACTCTTTGGCCTGATGGTAGTACGCCGTCATGTTTCGCAAACAAGCCGACGCGAGCATAGTCTCGGAGTGTCATGTTCATGCAGCAACCTCCAGTCTCGCCGCCGAATGGTGCGCCAAGGAGCCAGTTGCCCTCGTGCTCCATCCCAAATGGCTGCCATATCTTGCCGTCGAGGTATTCCGCGGCGTTGTTGCCAATCGCGGCCCGCAGGACCTCGCCCAGTAGATTGGTCTCTGCGGTGCTGTAGTTAAATGTTGTTCCGGCTTCATGCACCTGCGGCAGGGTGGCTAAGAAGTTTGTAAGTGCGAGCCCTGATGTTAACGCTCCTTTGCTTGCGTCCGAGTCGGGGCTTTCATTATTTTCAGTCCAGCGCATACCCGAGCTCATCTGAAGCGCCTGTCGGATGGTGATACGACCGTATTCACTGCCGCGCATACGAGGCAGGTAAGTCTCAATTGTTTCGTCAACGCTTTTGATATAACCGTCCTTGATAGCAGCGCCAATAAGCATTGAAGTTACCGACTTAGACACCGAGAAGGTGTTCCAGCGAACCGCGGGGCCATGATCCTTGGCGTAGTATTCAAGGCGAATCTCATCGCCTTCGACGATCATGAATCCCATCAACTCGTGGCGCTCAAGAAAGCTTCTGACGGTAAAAGCCTCGTCTTCGAAGGTATACACAACGTTTGCAATCTCTGGTGTAAGTTCGATGTTGAGGGGGTAGGCACTTGGTGAGGGTGGCAGTGTCCGAACGGGCGCCACTAAGTGCGTATTTGCAAGTGCAACGCGGCGCTCCTGATCAGTCATCATTACGGGACTTACGCCAGCCTCTGCAAAGCGTTTCCCAAGATCTCTTAGAATTTCTTGCTTGGAGCGTTTTGCGCTCGTTTGGTCTGTGCTCGTCCGTTCTGTACCGTGGTGATCAGCAAAGACCGGTGTGGCGCCTGCGATTAACAGAGCGAAAAGTATGGAAAAAAATCTCATAGGGTTCTCTTGTTCGAGGTTATGGGTCGTTAATTGTTTCTTATCATCATGAGAGAGACGATCTCAGCCTTCTGTTGTCTCCTCCATCGTCCGATAGCGCTCAAACCACGCCAAGATATTGTTGACCTTGGCGATGAGGTTGGAGGGCCGCGCGTAAATGCTGTGGCTTGCGCCGGGAATGCGGACCATCAACGTATCAATGCCGCGGTGCTTTAAGGCTTGGTAGTACTGCTCGGTCTCGCTCATCGGCGTTCGGTAATCCTCCTCACCCGTGAGCAACATCGTAGGCGTGGAGACGTTACCTACCAGCGACAACGGTGAGCGCTTCCAGTAACCCTCGTAATCTTCCCACGGGGCGGCATCAAACCAGGTGGTGGCAAAGAAATAGTTTAGATCAGCCGTTAACACGAAACTCGCCCAGTTAATGACGGGTTTGGCGACCACGGCCGCCCGGAAACGATCGGTTTTGCCGACAATCCAGGCAGTTAATACACCGCCGCCGGAGCCGCCGGTGACGAATAGTTGTTCGCTATCCACGAAACCCTTGTCGATCAGTGCATCAACACCCGAAATCAGGTCGTCGTAGTCGTAACCCGGGTAGGCCAAATCGATTTCATTAGCGAACTTCTCGCCATAGCTCGTGCTGCCACGGGGGTTGGTGTAGAACACCACATAGCCTGCGGCCGCAAATAGCTGTGCTTCGGTCGAATAGTTAGGCCCG